>Ga0265297_10009572_pt1 | contig 12443 bp, 15 predicted proteins | sample Munlanlwell13791_FD_192502 | JGI IMG/M metagenome (GOLD analysis project Ga0265297, IMG submission 192502) | Leachate microbial communities from a municipal landfill in Southern Ontario, Canada - Leachate well 137-91 | ecosystem: Engineered > Solid waste > Landfill > Unclassified | place...
TCTTCGCCAACGTTTTGTATATAGAGAGTTATAAAAAGAGACAAAATAATTAAAGCAAAAAGATAAAGATATTTTTTTGTTGCAGTATTAATATTAAGCCATTTATTAGCTAATCCAACAATGCTTGCCGAGCTTATAATAAATAATAATCCGGTAATTATTTTAAATATAAATCTAAAAAAATCCCAGCCAGCCATGTCGCCGGTAGCTGGAAAAAGCGTGCTGTGAAATAATTTTTTTATTGAAGAAAAATTATCAACCAATCTTTCAGGATGATTTTTTAAACAATCTAATCCCAACTGATAATAGTATCCTTGATTTTCAAAAGGCACATTGGTGGAAATTTCTTTTTCTTTGGGATAATTAACATTTGCCGCCGACACAAACCAATAATAATAACCGTCTTCTGTAAAATATTTTACAGATCTGGCATCGCACCAAGTCATTGCGAAATTAAATCCTCCGCTTGATGAAACAGATTTTTCTTTCTCGCCGGTATAAAAAAAATTAAACACCATCATAGAGATAATGATTACGCCGGCAGTGATGGTAAAATTTAACAAAAATTTCCAGTTGATTTTATAGCGCCAAGCCCACAGCAGAAAAAACGGAACGGCTAACGCAAATATCGGCCTTAGTATAATTGCCAAACCCCAAAAAAATCCCATCCAAAAACCGTTGATTAAAGTTGATGGTTTCACTATTAAAAAATACAGTCCAAGAAAAACTAACGGCAAAAATAAATTTTCGCTCATTATTAATGCATTTAAAAAGATGAAAGGATACCACAAAATTAAAGCCGCAAGAACAACCAGAGCTATCTTTTTTGAAAATAATTTTTTAACAATTTGATAAATGCACCAAAAGGCTATTATATAGAAGATTGCAAAAAGAACAACATCAATTGTAACTCTTTGATTTTCTATTCCGAGCCAAATTAGAGGTCTGTAAATCCAGCTTAAAAAAATATGAAAAAAGGGAGGCCAATAAGTTGAAAGGGCAATATGGATTCCTTTCGCCATTCTCATTGCGTGCGCATCGTAAGTTCCGGCATCAGACCAAAGATAACTTTCTGGTTTGGTAAAGTTGAATATATATAGTAATCGGAGTATAAATCCTAAAAATAATAAGCCGTATGCCAAAATGTCATCTTTTAGCTTGAGAATAATTTTTTTCATTGTATTGCGTTATATTATTATAACTCATATATAACGGGAGTTAAACTATTAACCCCTTACTAAAAGCTATTTTGGGATGGCAGACTCCTAGCGGGGTTGCAAAAAGTCAGATTATTTGTTATTATAATAAATACAAAAAATAAATAGGAATTTAGTATTTAGAAGTTGGAATTCAGAATAGAATTCAAAATACAGAATACTAAATTCAAAATTCATAAAATCATGGCAGTTCCAAGACATAAACATACAAGGTCATCGGTAGGTCAGCGCAGAATGCATTTGTTTATAACAAAGGCGTCTTTAACAACCTGTCCAAAGTGCAAAAAACCAGCTTTGCCTCATATAGCTTGCAAAAATTGCGGTTATTATAAAGGAAGAGAGGTCATAAATGTTTTAGCCAAACTTACAAAGAAAGAAAAGAAAGTCAGGGAAAAAGAAATTAAGCAGGCAGAAAAGGAGACAAAACAAGATAAACCATTAGAATTAGTAAAAAAATAGAGACCGGTTACAAAAATGGCATCAAGACATCTTTCACGCTCAATAGTATTACAATCATTTTATGAATGGGATTTTTATGATAAAAAGCCTGATTTAAAAAACATAACAGAAAGAAACATCAAAGATTTTGGGCCAGGGCTTGAAGAGCTAGATTTCATTTGGCAATTGGTTGAGGGAATCCAAAAGCACCTCACAGAGCTTGATAATATAATCGCAAAAGCCGCACCAGAATGGCCTGTTTCGCAAATACCAATTGTTGATAGAAATGTTTTAAGAATCGGATTATTTGAACTTTTGTATGCAAATAAAGAAGAGGTTCCGCCAAAAGTTGCAATTAACGAAGCAATTGAATTGGCAAAAACTTTTTCGGGTCAAACATCTGGAAAATTTGTAAATGGAGTTTTAGGAACAATATATAAGCAGATAGATTCAACTGCACAATAAAAAAAGTAAATCATAAATCCAAAATTACAAATCACAAATAAATTTCAATAATCAAAATCAAAAATTTAAAAAACGTATTTTGAAATTTGATATTTGAATTTATAATTTATTTGGAATTTGTTGCTTTGAATTTGTGATTTTATAGATGAAAGATTTTTCAATACTTGAAGAAAAATTAGGATTGAATTTTAAAAATAAAGACTTGCTGACTCAAGCGTTTGCGCACAGATCTTATCTAAATGAAAATCCTAGTTTTAAACTAGACCACAACGAAAGGCTGGAATTTTTGGGAGATGCTGTAATGGAGTTAATTGTAACAGAGCATCTTTATAAAGACTATCCAGAAAAGTCGGAAGGAGAATTAACAAACTGGAGAGCCGCATTGGTTAACGCAAAAATGTTGACCTCTGTAGCAGAAGAAATGGGATTTAATGATTTTTTGCTTCTTAGTAAGGGCGAGGCAAAAGAGGGCGGAAAGGCAAGAGCATATATTTTGGCAAACACCTTTGAAGCATTGTTGGGAGCAATTTATTTGGATTCCGGATATGAAACAACTGACGAGTTTTTAAAAAAATATTTAATGACAAGATTGGCGGAAGTTGTAAAAACGGGAGCCTACAAAGATTCAAAATCAAGATTTCAGGAAGAAGCACAAGAGAAAAATGGTATAACGCCATCGTATAAAGTATTAAAAGAAACGGGACCTGATCATAATAAAAATTTCGTAGTAGGAGTATTTTTGGGAGAAGAAATGGTCGCAGAAGGCGAAGGTTCTTCAAAACAAGAAGCAGAAGAAGCGGCAGCCAAAGCAGGTCTTCAAGCAAAAAATTGGAACAAAAATATTTAAAAATTAAAAATTAGAGATTATGCTTACAATTAGATTAACCAGAAAAGGTAAAAAAAATCAGCCATTTTTTAGAGTAGTGTTGGTTGATAAAAGAAAATCATCAAAAGGCGGAAAGTCTATTGAAGATTTGGGATATGTGGATCCTTTGTCAAAAAGAAAAAGTTTTAATGCGGAAAGGATTAAATATTGGTTGTCAAAAGGAGTTAAACCATCGGAAACAATTCATAACTGGTTGGTTTCAGAAAAGATTATTGATGCTAAAAAAATACACGTTTCAAAACTTTCAAAAAAGAAACAGGCAGAAATAGATAAGGTAAAAGCAGATGCAGTTGCCGCAGAAAAAGCTAAGGCAGAAGCCGAAGCTAAAGCCAAGGCTGATGCAGAAGCAGCAAAGAAAGCAGAGGCGGAAGCTGCAAAGGCAGCCGCTGAGGCAAAACCAGCAGAGGAAGTAAAACCAGAAGAGCCAAAAACTGAAACACCAGCAGCTTAGTTTTTTGTAATTACGGAAACCCGCTTTTAATAGCGGGTTTTAGTTATGGAGAGAATAGGTAGTGTATCTATTGACAAGCTTGTTTGATTGTGATATAATTAATGTATAGAGGGTTGAACTGATTTCCAGCTAAAAGCTCTATAACGCAGCACATTTTTCAATCATTTTTTTAAGGAGAAAGTGATGTCAAAGTCCTTTGTGTTGAAAGTCATCGTTTTCCTCACGTTTGTTGTGACGAGCATTGTGTATCTCGGAGCTCGAACGATAGTACTCGATTACGAGAATAATTCACTCAAGCGACAGCTCGAGCAGCTCAAGACCGAGGCAAAAGTCAACGCCGGTCGACCAGTTTCACCGGACAAGCTACCGCCTGCGATGAAGTGGATCCGCAGCTACACAGATCAAGTTGCCACCGTTTGTTTGCCCAGCGACGATTCGGTTGATTTGCCGGGTCCGTATTATTCGGTGTACAACGAAAATGGGAAAATTCCCGACCACTTCACCGTCGAGGACGGCAAGATTATCGAGTCGTATGACTCGGGTAAAAATCCATTTATGGGTGTTACCATTCCGAATCCGTTGAATTGACCGTTTGGTCACGGTCCTCCTAAGTCCCTTTGCAAAAACTACGAGTTTTTGCAAAGGGATCCATTTCATAGTTCACGAAATATTTTCGCGGACTGCGAGAGTGGAAACATTTTATAATTAGGGCGTTTAGGAGATTTCTCTTTTTATCAACCGACCTTCCGGCTCCGGCTAGAAGGCACGAGCGATATCGTTTGAAGCATTGATCTATCAAGGTTTTAACCTGATAGCGTGCCAAACAAAGAGAGATCCCCCAAGCGTCCCAATCAATTTGTTCTTTAACTGCCGGCAAAGCTGGCAAGGAAAAAGTTATGGAAGTTTGTCCAAAATGTGGTTCAGTTCCGCAAGAGTGTTTTTGCAGAAACGATGACTGGGATGACGATGACGACCTTGATAACGAAGATGACAACGATCTCACCCAGGGCGACATCGACACTGCTACCGGCAAAGACGACCTTGAGCCTTTAAGTAGAAGTTGTTGGGCAATGATTGATCCTGAGCCGGATTTTAAAGACTCTGACTGGATCCATCCGACGCTCTAATGTGTTGAGTGTTTACATGGGAGGCGAACATTGTTTCGTCTCCCAATTTTTTTTGCTATAAAATTACCATTGACAGGGTTTTGGTTAGAGAGTATAATCAAAGCATAGAAAAAGGTCGCTTATAATGATTAAATGACAAAAGAAACATGGCAGCAGACAATGATAAAGAGTTTCTTGAGTACATTGTTAAGGAATTAGTTGATCATCCTTCAGACGTCAAAGTTGAAAGAAAAGTTGACGAGATGGGAGTTCTTCTTTCTTTGAAAGTAAACCCAGAAGATATGGGTCAAATTATTGGAAGAGAAGGATCAACAGCCAAAGCAATTAGGAACTTAGTTCGAATCGTCGGATTAAAGAACCACGCCAGAGTGAACCTCAAAATTGAGGAACCAGAGGGCGGACGTGCTCCAAGAGCTGAGAAAAAAGTCTCTTCAGAAGACATCGAAAATATCAGCCTTTAATTTTAGGCAAACAGAGACCGTGCTAATTGTACGGTTTTTGTTTATCCAAATTTATTGTACAATTATACAATGATTAAATTTGATGTAATAACAGTTTTACCGGAAATTTTTACCTCTTATTTGGGGGAGTCTTTGATTGCCAGAGCTCAGAAAAAAAAGTTGATAAAAATAAATATTCATAATTTAAGGAGATGGACAACAGATGCGCACAAGACAGTTGACGATAGACCATTTGGCGGTGGGCTGGGGATGGTTTTAAAAGTAGAACCAATTTTCAAAGCAGTTAAGGCTTTGAAAAAATCCAAAATATCAAATTCCAAATCCCAACTAAAATCAAAAATTATTTTATTTACTCCGCGCGGGGAAAAGTTTAATCAGAAGATGGCGTATAAATTGAGTAAGCTTGATCAAATAATTTTTATTTGCGGAAGATACGAAGGGGTTGACCAGAGAGTTGCAGAAAAGATTGCAGATATGGAAATATCAATTGGTGATTATGACTTAATGGGTGGGGAATTGCCGGCAATGATTGCGATAGAATCTATTTCAAGATTAGTGCCTGGGGTTATTGGAAAAGAACAATTATTAAAAGAAAGAATAACAAAGTCTGGAGGATTTATTGAATATGCACAATACACAAGACCAGAAATTTTTTCTGCTAAAGATAAATCCGCTTCGGGCGGAAAGACAAAAAAATGGAAAGTTCCGGAAGTTTTAGTTTCTGGAGATCATAAAAAAATTGAAGAATGGAAAACATCACACGGCAAAGTGATTGGCGAGGTTTAAATTTTTTATTTGAAGCTCTTGGAAAAATATAATATTTGTGTTAATATCTATTTAACAAAAGATATGGGCAGATGGCTGAGCAGTCAAAGGCACCAGACTGTAAATCTGGCGGGTTTTACCCTTCGTAGGTGCGAATCCTACTCTGCCCACAGTAAAAAATTACCTGCGTACCGCTACGAATTGGTGCGCTAAGCGCGCCGATGTAGCTCAGGTAGCAGAGCACATTCTTGGTAAGAATGAGGTCCGCAGTGCAAATCTGCGCATCGGCTCAGAAATTAAAATTAAAGTATTTTATAATTTCAGATTTAAAAATTTAGTCATTTAGGAATTGATTAAAAATTAAAAATTGGAAATTAAAAATTTTCAAGATTATGGCAACAAAAAAACCGTTTACAAAATTAGCTTGTGGAACTTGCAAAACTACAAATTATTTTACAAAGAAAACAAAAAAAGTAGCAGAAAAAAAACTTGAACTAAAAAAGTTTTGCAAAGGTTGTAGAAAGCACACAGCCCATAAAGAAGCTAAGCGCTAAATATATTGTGCGACAAATGGAATCCGAGTTGATAGCTCGGATTTTTTGTTCGCATGGTTATTGACAAAATTTGGTAAAGTATTAGGGTTAAATTGGGTTATGAAACTTGGTCTTTAACAAAAAAGCGAGGTGAAAAATGAGTAAAATTATTTACTTCTTGCGCAGAAACAATTGGATTCTAGAATTAATTCTTGTTCCTTCGTGTGCTGTATTAATCATTACTCTTCCAGGTTCTATTCTTGTTTGGTTGGGAGAAGGTACTGCACCTGTTAAATGGCTCATGTGGCTGGCAATATCTTTTATTGTCACGTTTGCAGCATTTATGCTCGCATTTCTTTTAACTGACGATAGTTTCTGCCCAAAATGTGGCAGAATAGGAGTAAAGGTGGATATAGATCCCTCTTCTTATATAACAACCTACAAATGTGGTCATTGTGAAAATATTTGGAAAGTTGATAGCCGTGTTCTTGGTTCTGATGAGCATCAGATAGGTTGTCAGTGCTACGATTGTTGCCCCTATGAAGGATATCGAGGTCCTGGTCACTAACAACATTTTGTTTTTACCCTGCGATACAATGTCGTAGGGCTTTTTATTTTAAGGTTTGATTTTTGAGCCGAAAGGTTTTTTTGTTGTGCTGAGCGAAGCCGAAGTATTGTGCGACAAAGAAAAAGAGGCGTTTCCGCCTCTTTTTCGTGTTTTGGGAAGGGTAAAAAAGTTGGAGTTTTTAGAAATTTCAGGGCTTGCAGAAAATATCAATATGTTATAAAGTTTTAATATCGTAGTTTTTGTTTCTGGGTTCTTTCACAAGGGAGAAAAAAGTGGACGGAGCACTTCTTGACCAGTTGACCGGTAAGCAATATGATTTGTCAGTCTTTGAGAATGATCTGGTAAGGGTTGAATCTGCTGGGAGGGTTATTCGAGTCGGTATCAAAGACCAAGGGATAACTTTTTCTTGGTGGGAACTAACTCATCCTTTCTCGGGCAACCGCAGTCTACCGCAACAGCGAGGTTGGGATTTCCAAGTGAAAACTCTCAACGAGAACGAAATTATGGCGATTTTTTCAAAGGGAGGAGTAAAACACTTTCTCACGCTTACCTGTACAAACCCCAACGTGAAGCCCAAGCCCATTGAAGTGAAGTGGGAATAAGCTTCCAAATTTCGATAGGAGGAGTGTGATGGGCAGTGCTCAATCGCCTTTGCAAAAGAGGGAACATACGTGGTTAGAGAAAAACACGTCAAGGCGGTTCTTGAGAGAATGGGCTTAGCCCAACTTCTTTCTTAACGACTGCAGTCGAATGCCTTAGTATAGCCCAATGACGGAAACGTTAGAGGGCTCTTTTTATACAAAAAACAACCCTATCATTTTAAAGCACACAGCCCACAAAGAAGCTAAACGCTAAATATATTGTGCGACAAATGGAATCCGAGTTAATAGCTCGGATTTTTTGTTCGCATGGTTATTGACAAAATTTGGTAAAGTATTAGGGTTAAGTTGACGTTGTTCTTTGATTTTTTAATAAGGAGATTTGTAATGAAATTTTCCAATTTTTTGCTGGCTTTAATTGTTGATATAATAATTTTTAGCCAAAGAATATCATTCGGGCAGCTCGAGAGTGGATGGTATGAAGGTCTTATGGGTCATGGTGCCCGAACAGAAAAAGAATGGGATAAATTGCAAAAAATTGCAGATGATCCAAATAATCCTAGAAACAAAATAGAGAGGTATTATGAAAGCGGATCATCAAAAGATATTGACTATTTAGCGGAGATAGCACTTCCAAAATTTGATTCTGGATCCTTCCCAAACGAACTTGGAAGAAGGATAAATGCAGTTAAAGCATTAGGTGATACGGGTAGCCTGAAAGCAATTAAGACTCTTGTGGATATTGTGAAAAGGAAAGAAAGAAGAGTTTATTTTTTTGATTATGATAATAAAGTTGTCTGCCCCTTGGCGGAAGAAGCGTTACAAAAAATCAAGGAAAAGAACGGTTGGACCGCCTTTGTATTGGTTTTTTTGTATGCAGACTTCTGGATTGTTATATTGCTAATCATAGGATTAATTATAACAGTAGTATTAGTAGTCAAAAAAATTTTTAAATTTTATAAACCACTTAGAACAGATTGATTTAATAGTGGTCGGTTTATCGTATTATAGCCCTGCGATACAATGTCGTAGGGCTTTTTATTTTAAGGTTTGATTTTGGAGCCGAAAGGCTTTTTTTATTGCACCGCTTTGTTGAATGGTTTCGTATTATTAGCAATAAGGCAAACAAAAGGTCGATAAAATTTGTAAATTATATAATTTATATAAACCAAAATAACAGAAAATTAAAATGGATTCAAAAACGAAAAAGATAATTATTATTGTTGTTGCAGCAATAGTTGTAGTAGCTGCAATATTTTTTGGTGTAAAAATGTTGGGGAATAAAGGGCAAAACAATTTTCAGGGAGGTCGGGGCGGACCTGGAATGCAAGGACAACCACCTTCGGGAAATGTAATGCCAAACAATGTTAATGGAACAGCTCCTACGGGAGAACAACCAACGGCTCCTGCGGGACAAGGAAATCAGGTGCCTCAAACTAATACAGAATCAGTCTCTGAATAGTTTATTAAAAATAAAAGCCCGTTCTTAAGGCGGGTTTTTGTTTTGGGTAAAACCAATGATAAATAATTTTTCGTATTATTTTAAAAGTGGTATAATAAACTAATAAAATAATTTTATATAGCAATATGGCAAAATTTAATAAAAAAATAGTTTTATCAATATTAATATTTGTCGCACTTTTTAGTTTTGCTCCTTTGTCTAAGGCGGCAACTCCAACGCTTTCGCTTTCTTCTGTCAGTAGCGACGGCGACACAGTTACATTGACTGTTAATGGGGATGCCAATTCCAGCGTTATTTTATATTACACAAAAACAAATGTTGGCTCGCAAATTTCATATATAGGAACCACTAATTCAAGCGGATATTTATCAACAACAATTAGTAGCCAGGCTTATGGCATAGCTTCTTATAGTGCGGTTCATGTGACAACGGGTGGTGTTAATGGAACGTCATCTGCCGAAGTTTCTTGGCCATATGTTTCTTCAACCACCACAACCACTGCGATTTCTTTAAGTCAAACGGGGCTTGTTTTAAATGTTGGAAATTCTTCAAGCATAACAGTTAGCAATAACAGTTCATCTCTTTATCTTTCTAATAATTCAAATCCGGCGGTTGCAAACATTAGCTTAAGCACTAATTCCATTACAGCAACAGCAAACACTGCCGGTTCAACGATAGCTACTGTCTGCGTGGTGGGGAGTTCGTCGAATTGCGCAAGCATATATATTACAGTTCAGGCATCTGGGACAACGGCTCTAACATTTAGTGTCAATAATCTTACAATTGCCAATGGCAGAAGCGTTGATGTAACAATAAGCGGGGGCACTGGAACTTACTATGTTTTGAGCAATTCAAACTCCGGCATAATAAGCACAAGCGTTAATGCATCTATTATTACGTTAACCGCCAATGCGACCAGCGGATCAACCTCAATTACGGTTTGTTCTACAAACATGAGCTCTTGCGGAATTATTACAGCAACAGCTAGTACGACAAGCTCGTCTTATCTCTCGTTTAGTAATACAACTCCAACAATATCGGCAGGTGAAAGTACGACAGTGGCAATTTCTGGATCTTCTGGCGGGACTAATTATATTTCCAATAATTCAAACTCGGGTATTGTACAAGCAACTATTAGTGGCAACACCTTAACGCTTAACGGAATCACAAACGGATCATCCATTATAACAATTTGTTCTTCGCTTGGAAGCTGTGGTTCTATTACCGCAACAGTTAGCTATACTTCCAGCGGTGGAAATATAGCTTTAAGCCAAACAAGCCTGTCGCTTTTAACTGGGCAAGCGGTTAGTATCACGGTTACCGGGGGAACAACTCCATACAGTTTACAAACCGCATCGGACAATGTTTTTCGGGCAAGTTTAAATAGCAATGTGCTTACTGTTTATGGACTTGGGACTGGTGCATCAACTGTTTGGGTTTGCTCAGCTGAGGGCGGTTGTACTTCGCTAATAGTTACGGTTGGAACTTCAACGTCTTCATCTACCGGACCATATTTTAGTCAAAACAGCGTTTCGCTTACAGCCGGAACAAATACAACAGTTTCTATTTATGGATCTGGGAGCTTCTTTATTAATTCTAACAGTAATTCAAACGTTGCATCTATCCAGCTCAATGGCAGTACAGCGCTTGTTTATGGATTAACTGCAGGAAGTACAAACGTTTCTATTTGTCAGGGAACAAGCAGTTATTGTACAACATTATATGTTACAGTTACATTAGCTGCCACTTCAACAACCAGTACTTCAACCACAACAACGGCTGCAACAACTACACCCGTAAGTTATTTTTCATTAACCAGATATCTTGGACCGGGTGATAAAGGTGACGATGTATTAAGCCTTCAAAATGCGCTTGTAAAGCTTGGACTTTTGTCTGCAACGCCAAATGGTTTTTATGGAGCCGGAACAACAGCCGCTATTAAAAAATTTCAGAAAAATTACAGCATAAACCAAACGGGCAATGTTGGACCATCTACAAAAACCGCGCTTGAGAATTTAAAAATTTCTATTACAGCTACAAACTCTGGCGCTACAGAAAGCCAGATTGCGCAACTAGAGGCATTGATAGCTTCACTAACGGCTCAAATTAAAGCACTGACTAAATAATTTAAACACTAATCTTGTGTTTTTAATCCGGGTTAAAACCCCGGATTTTTATTGAAAAAAGTCGATTATTGTGTTATATTTTATTTAGTAAAGATTTAGTTTTTTGACAATCATATGTAGTCTAATTATAATAAAGTAATGGTTATATAATTATTTATTATGGTTCGATTACAAACATGAATTATATAGAAAAAAAAGAGAAAGCATTAAAGCTTAGGCAAAAAGGATATTCTATAAAAGAAATATCAAAGGTTGTGGATATATCTAAAAGTACTGCTTCGCTCTGGGTAAAAACTGTAAAATTAAATAAAAAGGCTGTAACAATATTAAAAGATAAGCAATTGGCAGGATATTATAAGGCTACAATATACTTTCAAAATAGAAGACACAGAGAAGAAAATCAAAATTTACTTGAGGCAAAACAAATAATCGATAATGTAAACAAAGATATAAATCATTGTAAAATTTATTGTGCGCTTCTTTATTGGTGTGAAGGAGGAAAAAGCGATAAGGACGGAATTAGGTTTATCAATTCGGACCCTATTTTAATCAAAACATTTTTAACCCTTTTTAGAAAGTCATTTATAATTGACGAAAAAAAATTCCGAGCACTTATGCATCTTCATAATTATCATGACGAAAGATTACAAAAAAATTTTTGGTCAAAAATATCTGAAATTCCGCAGAACCAATTTCATAAAACTTTTTTTAAAAATAATAGCGGTAAAAATTTAAAAAAGGACTATCCGGGATGTTTAGCAGTTTCTTATAATGATAGGGCATTGGCCAGAAAAATTAGAACTATATATAAATCATTTTCAATTTAAAATAAGGGGGTGTGGTGAAATTGGAATCACGAGAATCTCCAAAATTTTTGTTCCAGGTTCGAGCCCTGGCACCCCCGCACTAAGATTTGTCCAAAATGCTTAATAAGAAAAATAAAATTTATAGTTTTTCGGTCAACGATTTAATTTTATTTTGCATACACTCAATAGTTTTGAATAACGAACAGTGCAGTTTTGAGAGGTTGATAAAAGAATGTTTTACTTTGTTCCCCGATGTTTTAAAATTTGAGAGATACCCAATCTGGCCCGATTCCAGAAAATTAGACAGACCTCTGCGAGCTTTAAGAAAAGAGGGATTGGTGATTGGAGATCCAAAAACAATTTTTATGCTTACCAAAAAAGGCGAAGAAAAAGCCGCTGAAATTTATAAATCATTAAGACAAGGCAAGTTGCTATAAAATGGATTTTGAAAAATATAAAATTGAATTTCTAAATTGGATAAAGAATTTGCAAAGCAAAGACTTTTCTAAAATAGACGTTAAAACATTGAAAAAAATAAC
>Ga0265297_10009573_pt1 | contig 12443 bp, 11 predicted proteins | sample Munlanlwell13791_FD_192502 | JGI IMG/M metagenome (GOLD analysis project Ga0265297, IMG submission 192502) | Leachate microbial communities from a municipal landfill in Southern Ontario, Canada - Leachate well 137-91 | ecosystem: Engineered > Solid waste > Landfill > Unclassified | place...
TGAAGCAGATTCTCTCGGCGATGGGTGCGCCACGGCCGACTTTGCCCCCTGCGTTCGAGCCGAGCCTGTTCTACTTCTCTTCAAACAGCGAACTGGCGTTCATTCCCTCAGACTGCCGTACACTGGCCGATCTGCTGGCCGCGCTTCCCCAGTCGCTGGCCGAGAACGGGGTATATGTTGCGCCGTTCCTCGCGCCATACGCGGCCGCGACCAAGCTCGATGACAGCACCGTGCAGCGGATGACAGGCGGGTGGGTATCGGTTCGGTCTCTGCTGGCCGACATCAGGACGCAATACCCCACGGTTTTCTGGAAGCTCTCCGCCGACGGGCGGTTGATCTTCACGCTGGCAGAGCGCAAGCTTGTTGTTGAGAGCAGCGAAAACTCCTGGGACCTGGCGCAGGCCGCAGGGTTCCAGCCGTCCGCGGCAAAGGCAGACGCGCCCTACCGCAATATCGTGGATGAAATTACGGGCGGCACTCCGCTGCTGAAGGTGCTATGGCACCAGTCCGATACCGGGATATACTGCGGCTTCGATCCGATGGGCCGGGTGCTGCTGATCAATTCGCCGCCCGCGCTGGCTTATACGCTGGAGTATTTGTGGAGAAAGACGGAAAGACAATGATGAATGAAAGAGGAGAGCGGCCTTAACCGCCAAGCCGAAGGTCCGCCTCAGGAGGAACGCCAAGTTCGCCAAGCCGAAAATAAAGGGACTGCGTGGCCCAAGAGGCGGAGAGCAGCCGTCTCACGCGAAGGCGTACCCAAGCCCAGCTTTCGCGTGAAGGCGAAGTATCCCCTTAAAGGGTGACAGAGGTTCGCAGAGGAAAAGAGCATATTTTTGCGAGGCCAAAGCGCAGACAATTCTTACCATAAACGCTTCGTCGGCGAGAGCCAAACACACGAAAGAAGAGGGTCTCACCCACAGGATCATCCAACGCTGCAAACAGGGGCGGCAGATGCGGCAGCCCGGAGACAATGATGATTGATGATTGATGAATGAGAGGGCGACCAACAGCCAGGGAGGCTAGGCTGGAGACCGGGGGCACTCCATCGACGATACCGGATTCATTCCAGTCTGGACACTCTGCATGCCGGCAGTGCCTTCTTGAGATCCTCAATCTCATCCTTGGTTACGTTGGGAACCTTGGCAAGAACAAGAAGGACGAGATGTGGCAATCCCGCGAGTGGCTCGAGCGAACGCAGGAGTGGAGCGTTCCGGACGGTGATAAAGGCAAGGGAAGTCGCCTTCTCGACTCCGGACAATTCCGCGAGATCCGGGCAGTCCTGGATGTCGAGCTGCTGGAGCAAAACCAGGCCTGAGCAGAAGGCCAGATCTTTCATCCCCTGACAACTCGTCACAGTGAGGCTCATCAGTTTGGCGAGGCAACTCAGCTTCGAGAAGTCCTCGTCGGTTGCCCCCGACACGTCCAGCCTCCTTAGGGAGGACAGCGAGTACAACGGTGCCAATGATGCTATGTTCGGGCACCCCGAAAGGGCGAGGGACTCCAGGGAAACCAGGCCCTCGATCGCACTTATGTCCTTCAGATCGGGGCAGTCCATCATCCGTAGAAGTAAGATTGCCGTCAACCCGGAAAGCCCTTCGAGGGTAGTCACACCGCATTTGCAGGCTAAGAGCGCCCTGAGCGCCTGCTTCCCTGCAAGGGACTCGATCGAGCGGATCTTGGGGCACCTGGTAAGCCGGATGACTTCGAGTCTGCCAAGCGATCTGACACCCTCGATGGACGCAAGGTTCGGGGAATCCGACACGTCCAAGTTCACCACTGCAGCGCATTTGCCAAGGAAAGACAAGTCCTTGATCGCGGTTCCTCTTACCGCGAGGGAAGAGAGAGCGGTGCTTCCGCCGAGATCGGGGAGCTCTGCCAAGGCCGGACACTCGGAGATCTCCAGAATTTCGAGGTGCTTCATGCCCGCAAGGACAGTCACATCGGTCAGGAGAGGGCTGCCAGATAGGAAGATGCGGCGAATGGAGGCACAGACGCTCAGGGAGGACACATCTGTCAAGCCGGTGCAGCCCCTGAAATCGGCATGCTGGGTTTCCGGGCCCAACTTCAGTTGTTTCAGGGAAGAAAGGCTCGGGCAGTCCCTAAGGCAGATTCCCTCCAGCGGTCCGGCCGTCGAAAAGCTCTCGCCGGTAAGGGATTTCGAACCGGTAATGGTCAGGTACTTCAAGTTGGGAAGATCGGCCATTCCTTTGACTGATGCCAACTCGGGACTGCGCCAAAGGGTCAAAGATTGAAGGGCGGAGAGAGACTTGTCAAGAGTGATCTCTTTCAGCGCGGTCGCGTCGAACAAAGTGAGAAAACGCAGATGTGGAAGGCCGCTGACCGTGAATTGCTCTCTTAGTACATATGCCTGAATAATCAGGCCTGCCAGTTCGAGTTTGTTCAGGAGGGGAAAACACTCGGGTGGCGGCGATTCGAGCAGAATGACCATCGGCCTTCCAGCCGACTCGGAGAGCAACTCGAAGACCTCAGGAGGAACATAACCTGCCTGAACATACGTGAGCGACGCCAAGTCCTCTTCAGGAAGCTGCTTCAACTGGGCAGTCGCATCTGCCCCTTTGAGCCTGATACCAAACAGCTTTCCATTGCAGTAGTACTTCCCCTCAGAGTCGGAGAATTCCAGAAGTGGAGGAAGGTCCTTCGGTACGACGAAATAGGGGTAGTAGATTTCCTGCGCCAAGCTAGGATATGCGTAGTGAACAGGTCTGCCTCCATAGCACGAGTCCTCTTTGTACTTGAACTCATAGTCCGTAACAAAGGAAAGCACTTGCAGAATGTCGCCGGGGGCAAGCTGAACGGCCGTTCCGCCTTCCTTGTCGAGAGCGATTATCTCCCCCGTGACGGGATTCCGCAGAGCGCCTGCACCATTGACAATCGTGGGCTGGGTTTCAGCAAGTGCAGGATGCAGAGAGGCCAAACAGATGGCCAGCACAAAAGCCAGAGCCCAAGGCAGCCTTCCTACCACTGCACATCTGCTTTTCTCCAAAGGCTGGCACACCATTCCCGAAAGGCGCAGGAAATGCACCAGTGAGGATCCCGTCGCGGATGGTTCAGTCACAGCGAGACTCCTTTGAACACGGTGAACAAGTAGTGGTCGAGAAAGAGGCTACCAACTCCCGACCCAGCGAAGCCCGATCAAGGTCCAGCATGGAGGCTTGCCTTTCCAGATCCTCTCTCTATCCTATAGGAAACGGAAAAATCCGATTGGAAAAACCAAATCCCGGGACAGATCCTTTTCCGAAGTCCAGGATGGTGATTACCTCCCGAACTTTGTCAACACGCGTTGGTGCCCTCCACCGGGAAACCGGATTGAGCACTAAGCACCCGTCTACCCATTGCGTGTTGTAAAATGCCTGCTCCCTCAGCTTGTCCCACTCGGTGACGCCTGTCGGCGAGCCATCCGCGCGCTGCAGCGCCCTGTGCCCAGCGGCGTCCCTTCCCTCAATCCAGCCGCCGTCAGCCTTCATCACCACTATGTGGGGGTCGGAGTCCAACCACGGAAACCTGATGCTATCAGGATAGTCCCGGATCAGTGTCCCTGCGAGGCCTTCGATCCGCTGGCTAATCACCTTGTTGTCCTCTAACACACCAATGACCGCCGGGGAATATGACCCAAAGCACGCTGACCCATTGATGTGTCGAACTTCCTCAAGGGAATTGTCTTTGGAATTTATCGAGTACAGGATAGCTGCCCCGTTGATGCGTTCGCGTGGAGTGGTGATGCTGCTGACGAGGAGTCTGTCTTCACACAGGCCAACGTACATCCGCTCGCAGAGAACAAAGGCATCCCTATCCAGTTTCTGCACGCGAAAGTTGGGCGCTTCTGCATCCAGCGAAGCCACGAAGAAATTGTCAAAGAACTCAGGAACTCCATTGTCGCGCGGCGTAGTATATAGACCGGGCCCCTCATTTGTGAAAGCCGCCACGGCGAATCTACCGTTGACGTGCAACTTGTATTTGCCAGGGCTGATTATTGGAAGATTGAGGAGCCTATCGTCTTTTCGGGAAACGAGGATGAAGGATGAACTGGAGACCAGAACCCACCAGTCGTTCGATGAGCACTCCACGGCGGCGGAATCCCAAGGAGTCTTCAAGTTCTTCTCAAGCTGAACAGAGGCAATCTCCTCTGGCTTCGTAAGACAGTGTATCCACCTCCGAAGCTTGCCCGTGCCGCTATTGTAGTCAGCCTGTTCATCCCGCCCTAGGATGGACCCTCCCGGGAAGTATGTGAGTGACAGAAGAGTCGCACCAGTCTTCAGATCCCTGTACTCCACGACACCCTTTGTTCCGCCCGGAGGAACTCCCATTAGACCGCAGACGTTACCCTCAACAGCAAAGACATGACAGGGCCAAGCTTCTGGCTCTGCTTCGCCGAGATCGATCTTCGACACTTTGATATCGGGTGGCTTGTCTTCGCACCGCGCTGCCGTGAAAGGAAGCACAAGTAGAAGACAAAGGACTAAGACAAGCGAGCGCACATTCACTCCCTTCTTCCTACCACGGCCATGCATCTGGGCCTGCCACCTTTGACAATCTGGAATGTTCCACCTCGTCCTCAGTGTATCACGGGATTTCGATTTGCCAAATGAATTGACCGGAGCGTCAGACCGCCCGCAATATCACGCTGAACACCCAGATTCCAAACAGAAGCAGGACGAGCCAGATTGCGGCGATCACCAGAATCCCTCGCCAATCCTTGGGGGGCTTTCCCGCATTTCGCTTGGCGACTTCAGCCTTGCACTCGGCCCATACATCCCCGGGCATGAGCCTGATCGTCAGCCAAATGCCCATCGGCACCAGAATGAGGTCGTCCAATTGGCCGAGAACGGGGACAAAATCGGGAATCAGGTCGATCGGGGACAGCAGGTAGAGTACGGTCACTATGCCACATGCTTTCGCATACCACGGCGTGCGTGGGTGATTCATGGCCATCATCAGGATTGCGGCCTTGGCCTTGATCCCGATAGCTCGCTCCCGCACAGATGGCACGTCTTATCCTTCCAGTGTGTTCGTTGAGCACTACTTCGTCAGAAAGAGGTCAAGCGCCGGACGGATGAGGAAAGAAGCCAGGAAGACCCCGATCGCCAGGGGATAGGCCACCTTCGGCTTTAGCTCGGTTCTGTAGACAAGGAACACGGCAATGGATGTGGCAAGCCACAGCACCGCAAGATCAACGTACCGATAGGTGTATTTCCAGGCATCCGTTGATGGGTAGTCGAGTTCCGGGTACTTTGCCCGCATTTCGTTGAGGTTAGAGACAAGCCCTGCGTACGCGCAGAGACCAAAGCCAAGAAGCAGTCCAACCGACACAACAATGAATCCAACACAGCCGAGAAGAGCAAGCACCTTGCTTCGCAGACACTTCAGCAATAGCAGAATACCCCCGAGCGCAATGACAGGACCCGACCACAGTATGTATAGTGCCCAAGGGGATTCGACGTCACCCCACCGGGCGGGTATGTCAATGCTGGAAGGCCGAACAATCCACCACGTCAAATAACATGCAGAGGCCAAGAGGAGCACGACGATGAGCACCTTCAGCCGCCACTGCAGCGCACAATACATCGCTACTGGAAGGAGAAGAGTCGTGAGCGAAATATTCGTCCCGCTGAGATACGGCAAGTAGCCCTGCAAAGCCACAAGTACCGCGAACGAAGCAACGACAGCCGCATACACGTAGCTGTTAATCCGGCTTTCCTGGACAGGCCTGTTTTCCATGTGGCGTCCTTAGTTGGCCTTGCGAGGCGTTGCGCACTACTTCGTCAGAAAGAGGTCAAGAGGAGGACGGATGAGGAAAGAAGCCAGGAAGATCCCGATCTGCGCGGGGCGGTCAGCCCCATGCGCAGGCGCAATGATACTCGCCGGAATGGGGGGAGTCAAGGTGGGCGCGGCATCTTGCCGCATATTCCAAATCAAGCGGCTGGAAGGCGACTCCACGCGGTGGCGGCGCAAAGCCACTATAGGCCGCGCAATAGGTGTCTGACGCTTTGGTGCTTCCCGGAGTCAAGTCTACAGAACTCTATTCCGGAGGCTGAACGTTATCAAGCCGCGCAAGACTCCCAGGCAACTCCCATTTCAGGCCTTCGCACTTAATTCGGCTCAGGCCTTCAACGTTCCAGTCGATGGAAGTGGAATCGAGGTTCTGAAGGGCTTTCAGTGTCTTTTCGTCAGAAATGGCAGCTATCCTGGGTAAGTGCTGCTTCTCTGTGTAAGCGATGCAGCACATGCCCGGGAAGTACTCCAGCGGCAGGAGAAGAAGAACATACTTGTCCGAGTACTTGCTGTCTTTTTCCTTCTTGTCAGTGAGCCAGCACGGCTTCAACCCGCAGTACAGGCGGCCCAATCCTTCTGGCAAGGCGGGTGCAGAGGGGATTTTTTCCTTCCCGCGGAATACGAGCGAACCCGCGAGAGACCGCCAGATCGTTTCCCCGGCAAAATAACGCCATTCCTCGGCAGCCGAGAATGGCCAGATGATGGCATTCTCAAGCCGCGGGGTATGCCCGACGCCAACGGAGCAGTCCAGAGAGAGAAATGGGCGATTCGGAAGCTCGGAGATTTTCGCGATGCATTCAGGTGTGAAATACGGGGATCCATAAATGAACAGTTCCTTTATCCTGCCAGGGGCTATGAGTGCACGAATGTCATCGAAGCGGCAGCCTCCGGCATAGTTCAAACAGAGATGTGATAGGCTCGGCATCGCAGCAAGACCTTCGTAGCTGAGGCTGCTGAATAGTCCTGCCGTAAGGACCAAACGTTTGATGCTCTTAGACTTGGCAATCGCGCAAGCGAATGTGTCCGAGAGGAGGACTTCCCATCCGAAGATATCCAGATTCGACAGCCCGGGAAGACTGGCGAGCAATTCCGCAGCCCAATCGCCCTGGCGGCCCCCGGGGGTAGCCTTCAGGTTCTCCAATTTGCCAAGAGCCCGGGCGATCAAGGCAAGGCTGTCTGCGTTCGGAGGATCTTCGTACGGTAGTCGCCCGATCGAGGCAATTTTCACGTGCGGCATGGCGTCGAGGATTTTCATACGGTACAGAAAATCGGAAGTGCCTATGAACGTCACGTCCTCGACGTTTTTCATTCTAGAGCAAGCCGCTACAAGTTCCCCTTTGAGTCTCTCATCGGGGAAGAATCCAATCGCCTTGAGATTCGGGCATTCTGCGAGGTAATCGAAGCACTCAATCGAGTTTGCGAGAAGGAAAACCCTGGCCAGGTTTGGAAGCTTAGCCAGCGCTGCACAAGTACTCGCGCTGATGGGCTTATTGCCGAGGGTAATCTCCCGCAGGGATTTTGCTGCCCCGAGTTCATCAAGGTCCGTTACCACATCGGCATCCACGACGATAGTCAGGCTTTTCAAATGCTCTGCCTTCGACACGTCCTTCAACGACAGTGGTGCCTTCCGTCCGATGTCCCAGATCGCAAGCTGCTCCAGGGAAGGCAAGTTGAAGAGCGGCGCGGGTGAATCACAGCCGCCCTCCAACGCGACAGTCTTGAGCTTCGGCAGAGCGGCGAGAATTGCGAAATCCAAGCCCGCGCCTTCTCCATAGTCCCGTAATTCCAGAAACTCGAGTGCGATCATTTCCGCGACTGAAGCAAGAACCGCCTTCGGCAATGGTTCATAGCCGAACGTGACGGAAAGGTAGCGCAACGCCCGACACTTCGTGCGGATTTCCTGAATGGCCAAGGGCAGCAACTTGCCAGCATCGAGGATGGGGGTGCGGCGAGAGTGAAGCACTAATCCGGGTATTCCCCGCTTCGACACCTCATCGATCTGGATCTGCAGCGTCTCCCAGCCAGCACCAAAGTCCATGGCTACTCCCCAGTATTGGGACGTCGCTTCCTTTTCGGCTAGCAAGTGAGCGTCAGCGATCGAAGAAGATCCGACGAAGCGTAACGGAGGATTCAGATTCCTGACAAGGAATAGGCCTGGTGAGCTACAAGAATCGAACGGGACACTTCCGAGAACCCACACAGGGACGAGGGCCGACGCAGGTGCAGGCGGGGCTGGTTCTTCGCCCAGACAAAGGCCCGATATTGGCAGAATCAGGCAGAGAAGAAGAAGGGCTCGCGGGAGAGTGGTTGTTCTGATGTTCATCGGGCATCCTGATCTGCGCCGGGGCGGTCAGCCTCATGCGCAACCGCAATGATACTCCCGGAATGGGGGGAGTCAAGGCGGGGGCAGGTTGCCGCGGATTCTTTGATCAAACGGCTGGAAGCGGTTCCAGAAAATGCAGCGGAGAAGAAGAACGGCCTGAAAGGCCGAGGCCAGTGAAGCCAGTCTGTCGTCCGTCGTCTGTCGTCTGTCGGGTTGAGCCGACAAACAAAGGCCAGCAGCCTGGGAAAGAACGCGCCGAGACGGCCGCGGCGATCATTGATGAATGCGGATTGCGGAATGATGACCCTACTCCGCCGCGCCTACGAAGGGCAAGATAAGAGGGGAAATGGGCGAGAAACGAAGGCCAGCAGCCCGGGGAAAGAACGCGCCGGGACGGTCGCGTTTACTTTAGCAGCCACTGCCCTCAACTGCACCAACGAAATGGTTGTTTAAGGGCTTGCTCCCGCCATTTCAGGCAAGGGCACGTGGCAACGTGCCCCTACGAAGAGCAGCCTGGAAAGCCGATGCCACGCAGGCGCGTGGCGCTCCCGGGGTAACGGCTTTCCCTTGGCAACGGCTCCCTCCGAACCCATATTGGCCTGTCCTGAGCATCGCTACTCAGATTCCGGTCCCCTTCGCGCACTTGTCATCACGTTCGAAGGATCATCTTCCGCTTCTTCGAAACGGCCGCGCAGAAGAACTTGGCTGCCCTTCGCGACTTCGCGGCTTCGCGTGACACCCTCTTCGCCTTGTCCGCCCTCCGCGCCTCCGCGTCTGCCGCCACTGTTTGCAGTGGTGGATGACCCTGTGGGTGAGACGGCTGCTCTCTTTCCTGGCTCGCCCTCCGGCCTGCCCGGATCCGCCTTCGTCACTTCACTTCAATCACCGGGCCAAGCACGACGCGGAAACCGTTGCGCCAATCGGACGAGACAGGCCAGTCGGCAATGCGGCTGGAGGAGCGACAGGAAGACGCAGGATAGCTCCAGGAACCACCTCGCAACACGCGACACTTCCCTTTGGCGGGGCCGGATGGATCAGTCTGCTCTTCACCCGGATACACATCCGAATACCGGTCGTAGCACCACTCCCAGACATTTCCGTGCATATCGTACAGTCCCCAGGCATTTGGCTTCCTGGTGCCTGCGGGATGCATCTCATACTTTGAGTTGTCCCTGAACCAGGCATACTCGCAAAGAAGTCTGGCGTCGTCCCCAAAGCAGAATTTAGCTGTGCTCCCTGCGCGGCAGCAGTATTCCCACTCAGCCTCCGTGGGCAGCCGGTATTTCATCCCATCGGGCAGGTTGCCCGCCTTGCACATTGCCTTGGTCAGCAGGCGACAAAATTCCATGGCAAGGTTCCAGGATACCCCTTCCACAGGGAGTGCGTCGCCTCGGAACTCGCTGGGGGTGTCGTTCATTACTTCGCGGTATTGCTCCTGTGTGATCTCGGTGGCTCCGATGGAAAACGCCCGGGAGATATTCACCCGGTGGAGGGGCTTCTCATTCTTGTCCCCCTCTTCCGAGCCCATTAAGAAACTGCCCGGCTCAATCGGGACGAACGTGTAGGAACAAAGCACCGCAGGCACAATTTCCGGCGCAAGCACTACTCTGAACCCGCCGTAGTCGTTCCGGTAACGGGGACTGTTCTCGTCGAGATCGGCGGAACGACAGTTGAATGCGGCATCGTCCCATGAACCGCCACGCAACGTGCGCGAATCGCCCTTGGCGGGACCGAAGGGATCTGTCTGCTCGCCCCCGGGATAGCCGTCTGCGTACGAATACCAGTCGAGGCACCATTCCCACACGTTGCCGTGCATATCGTACAAACCCCAGGCATTCGGCCTTTTGGTGCCCACACGATGTGTCTTTCCCTCTGAGTTGTCTTCAAACCAGGCATAGCCGCCAAGCAGGTTCTCGTCGTCCCCAAAGCAGTACTCCGTCGTGCTCCCTGCGCGGCAGCAGTACTCCCACTCCGCGGCAGTGGGAAGCCGATACTCCATTCCATCCGGCAGCTTGCCCCCACGGCGCATAGCTTTCGTCAGTTCAAGGCAATACTCTTTGGCATCGTACCAGGAAATGCGTTCGATGGGCAGGTCGTCTCCCCTGAAGTTGCTCGGATCACTGTCCATTACGGCACGATACTGGGCCTGAGTAACTTCCGTCGCAGCCATAGAGAAGGCGTGCGAGATGTTCACGCGATGCACGGGTTTCTCATCGTCGTCGCCCTTTTCAGAACCCATAAGGAAGGATCCGGGCGGGATGGAGACGAGCCGAATCTGCCGTACCTCCACGGCTTGCGCTTCCTCAATTTCCTCTGCTACAGAGCCGGATGCAAGAACCACTCGAAACCCAAGTGCGAAGATGCTCTCGCTGCCCGGGAAACACCCGCGCCGGGCCGCGGAAGTACAGTCGTCTTCCGCCCAGCAGAAAGAACCGCCTCTCGCGACCCTCTTGTTGTCTCCACCGCATGGGATGATCGGATCTGTTCGTTCGGCGGTACCGGGAGGATATTCACCCCACGCGTCCAAGCACCATTCCTCGACATTCCCGTGCATATCGAACAGGCCCCACGCATTGGGCTTTCTTGTGCCAGCCGGATGCACCCTACCCTCTGAGTTCGCCCCGAACCATGCATATTCTCCGAGAGATTTGCCATCATCGCCGAAGCTGTACTTCGCCGTACTCCCCGCGCGGCAGCAGTACTCCCATTCGGCCTCGGTGGGCAGGCGGTATTCAAATCCGTCAGGCAGTCTTCCCACCTTGCGTTCGGCCGCCGTCAGCAGGCGACAGAACTTCATTGCATCTTTCCAGGATACCCGCTGAACGGGGAACTCGTCGCCCTTGACACGGCTGGGGTTCTCCTTCATCACAACGCGGTATTGACCTTGGGTAACTTCCGTCGCCGCCATTTGAAAGGCGTGCGAGATGTTCACCCGGTGTACCGGCCCTTCACTTTGGCTCCGCTCCGAGCCCATGAAATAACTGCCTGGAGAAATTGCCACAAGAGCAATGGGGCTCGGAACTGTGCCTTTGTCTTCCGCGTTGCCCAAGGTCAGCGCAAAAGAGCTTGCGAGAAGCAGAAGGACTATGGATGGGCGAAGCAAGTGGCCTCCTGTACGAGAGCATCGGCGCAGAAAATGTCTGTTCATTTTCCCACCGGCGCCGGGCCAAGCACGACGCGGAAACCGACGTTGTTGTACTTGCCTCCGGCTTTGTAGCAGGCGCGGGAGGACGAGCGACAGTATACCGCATCGAAATGCCAGCAGCCGCCGCGCAACACCCGGAATTCGCCGGATGCCGGTCCTGATGGATCCGATGCCTCGCCAGCATCATACGTCTCGGAATAAGCGTCGTAGCACCATTCAGCTACATTACCATGCATGTCGTACAAGCACCAGGCATTTGGGTCCTTGCGCGCCACACGATGTGTCGTCTTACCGGAGTTCTCGCTGAACCAACCATTGTCGGAAAGGCGATTCCCGCTGGCCCCGAAGCTGTACTCCGTGGTGCGCCCTGACCGGCAGCAATATTCCCACTCAGCCTCTGTCGGCAGCCGATAGGCCATGCCCGGGGGCAGCCTCCCGGCTTGGTTTTCTGTCTCCGTCAGCTTACGGCAGAACTCAGTCGCATCGAACCAGGAAACGGAATCCACCGGGGAATTGTCGCCCTTGAACCCGCTTGGGCTCGCGTTCATAACCGAACGGTACTGTTCTTGCGTAACTTCTGTTCTGCCGATGTAGAACGCCTTGGTGATGGTCACCCGATGGACAGGCTTTTCGCAGTTATAGCCCTTCTCAGAGCCCATCAGGAAGGTGCCGGGCGCAATGGCAACCAACGGGAACGGCGGATTTCCGATGATCCCGACTTGGCCGCCCGGGGAGCGAGGATCGCAGGCAAACGCCGCGCAGGCGAAGACCAGCACAGGCATTGCGCGAACCAGGAGCCCGACGGATATCCTCAAGCAACCTCCAAAGCGCTGCAGCGCACCCCTAATATTCGCGCAAGTGCCGATTTTGTTCACGGAATTTCGGCGGGTGGGACCCGTCGCCCGGTGGGTGGCCAAGACGGGAGAGCGGAAGCCGCCCTCGTTGGGGCGTCTATTTCTTACTCCCTTTCCGCGAGCCCCAGTATTTTCGCGATTTTCGCCGCCGCCCCGCCGGTGTGCAGGTACTTGGCGGGCTGCCACTTGCCCACGCCAACCGCGTCAAACGCCAGCTTTGTCAGGAACTCGGCCGACGAGTAATCGGCGTACAGCTTCTCCGTGCGGTAGTTCAGATCCCCGGTGTCAATGTTCATCCGGTATCCGTTAGTCGTGCCGTCGAGGTCAA
>Ga0265297_10009574_pt1 | contig 12440 bp, 9 predicted proteins | sample Munlanlwell13791_FD_192502 | JGI IMG/M metagenome (GOLD analysis project Ga0265297, IMG submission 192502) | Leachate microbial communities from a municipal landfill in Southern Ontario, Canada - Leachate well 137-91 | ecosystem: Engineered > Solid waste > Landfill > Unclassified | place...
CACGGAAAACTTTTTTGGATTGGCAAAATACATGTCCCGCATTAGTACCAATGGCGGCATCTGTTGTCTGATATAGGTACCCAAAGAGTTTTGCAATTTATGTGTAACTGCCAGATTGTATTGCCGGGCCGTTTCCTCCAGCAACGCTTCTTCGTCAAAATGACCACTTTTGGCCTGACTTTTAACTAATTTCCATAGGTGGTAGGCAATTTGCTGATTATCGCTTTGTGAATACACCTTATCAACACATGTATACAGTACCAAATCCAGATAGGGTATATCCGGTAAACTCAATCTCTTTTTAACTACGTGATACGCAAAGGTGGTAAATTGTAAATAATCCCGATTGGGGTTAATCTTTTCCTCAACTTCAGCGGAGGCAATCCCCACCACCCAATCACGATTCAGTTTGCCTTTGTTCAGAGCATTAACATATTTTTGTAAAATTTTTCCCAAATCGTCTACGGTCAGCGTTCTTATTTCCGCTTCACTCACATATCTGGCCCACTTTAATTCCAGGATCAAATCAGAAGCAATTTTAAAAACTGGCTCCTTAAGAACAATTTGCCTTTTTAAGATTCTTTCGATGGCCGCCCTTCTAACCAAATGATCCGCCCGATACTCAAGCGCATTTCTGGCGACTTCATATACCCGCGCCAGTCTTCCTACCGGGTCCCATCCTACTCTTTCGCCGGACTCAGACACATGTACTCCCAAGCTCAATGATCCCAAAAGACCATTCACGATTGTCGGCATATTAATTCTCCTTCCTCACATGTTCAACCGCCATTCTGGCCAGTAAGTAAGACACGGTTGACTCAGCCCCCTCATTAAGATTGATGTAATTCTCTCCCAACCCATCGTAACTTCCTCCGGTAGCCTCGTCATACATCATGAGTCCCAACATGTTTTCTCCCAAAAACCAATTAAAGGCCTTTTCCATCAACTTTTTATATTTTTTTTCATGAGTTACCCGATACATTACTCCGAGTGTCCGCACCATAGCAGACGTATCCTCCGGTTGTTGGTCAAAGTACTGCCGTTTACCCTTATGGAAATACCATCCGTTTTGCCCCACCGGAACATATACGCCTTTTTCAAAAGTCTGGCTGATCAAAAAATCCAAACTTTCTTGTGCTATCTCTAGATATTTCTTATTTTCTGTTGCCAAATATCCCCACAGCAATGCTTCAGACAGCATACTGTTGGAATAAGTAAGAGACGGCTCAAACCACTTCCAATCTTCTTCCCGATTGTCATCGTACGCTTTCACCAGTTTATCGCAATATTTTATTATGCTTTTTGATAATTCCCCGTTTCCTGCCCCGCCCTTTTTGCCAAAATATGCAGCTTTTATCCAAAACGCCATAGCTCTGGGATAATTAAAGCTAACTCCTTCATTCCACTTTTTTTGCCACAACAATAAGGCTTTTAACTTTAGTTCCTTAGGAAATTTTGTAAGTCCCATTACCCAACCCAAAGCCAAAAAGACTCTGGCAGCCGTGTCTTCAAAATTTTCATTTTTAGACAGGTCATCCCTGAAATGGTAATCTTCACCAACGTAATTGGCAAATCCCTGACCGACGCTTCCCACCTGCTCTATAAATTTCAAATAGGTTTCAGCTAGCCTCTTGGCTACCCGATCGCTTTTTTGCTCCAGATAATTGCCGACAGTCATTAAGGCTCGGGAATTATCGTCAGCTGTATAGCCAGATTGTCGGTTGGGCACAGTCCATTTTGCAAACTGGATTAACCCGAATTTATCAGTCATCTTAGCCAAATGTGAAAGTTTTATATCCGGTAGATTTTTTCTTACCTCACGTAGTTCAGGGACCGCTTCGCAAAACGTCTTCCAATACGCAAGCGCCACGTTTGGCCAGGTCATTTTACGTGTTGCCACAAATGCGTTTTTTGCCATATCTGCTCTTTTTGATTCGTTTTCCAATAATGTCAAAATTGCCCTTTTATAGTCCTCCGGATCTTTAAACCCAACTGTTAATCCTACATCATCAGTTATTACTTCCCGGGCTTGGGTAAACCGGGTGGAAATCACCGGTCTGCCGCATCCCAACGCATATGATAAAGTTCCCGAGACTGCTTGATCCGGATTCAACCCGGAAGAAATATAAATATCGGTGGCTTTCAAAAATTGTAGTAACTCAGGCAATTCCAGATATTGGTTGTAAAACCGTACGTTTTTAACTAACTTCAGGTCTTTTACTTTCTTTTCCAGAAAAATCCTATAACTTTCGCCATAATCACGCAAAACGACGGGATGTGTAGCACCGATTATCCAATACCGCAAATTTGGATATTTTTCCACCACCTCCGGCAAAGCATCTAATACATATTCTATACCTTTGTTTTTTGACAACAATCCGAAAGTAGTTAAAACCATTTTTCCCTGCATAGATAAAGCTTGCTTAGCCATACTGGGTTGTTTAAACTCTACCGGATGTATTCCGTGCGGTATAACTTCAATTTTTTCTGTATCAATTCCATAGTCATCCTGCAAAATATGTTTCGAAGCATTGGTCATAACAATCAGCTTTTTAACTCTGGCATTTAATGCCAAAACAATTTCCTTAAATTTTTCATCCGGGGTTGGTAAAACCGTGTGTAAAGTTACTACTACCGGCTTTTCAATTTTGTTCACAAAGTCAACCACATAGTCTCCCCACAATCCGCCAAAAATTCCGAACTCATGCTGAATGTTAACCAGTTTGACCTGGTCCATTTTATTAATATTCTCAGCTACACTCAGGTAATCATCCTGCCAGGGCTCGTCAATTTGCATCACTACTTTCTTCGGATATTTAAATCTCACAAACTCACTTGGATTCATCGCTACTATCTTGTTGTCACACCCATCACCTATCAACTTTTCCATCGCCTCGGTCAAATCGTACGTAAAAGTCGCTATGCCACATTCTCTCGGAGGAAAAGTAGACACATAAAGCACCCTGGGAATTTTTTTGCGTTTTTGCATATTAGGATTTAAGCGCCTTCAGTAATTGAGAAATGCTTATTTTCTTCGCCCCAATTACTTTGTCCGCTGCCCCATAATATACCCACAGATCGTCATTCTCAACTAAAGCGCCCGAAGGAAAAACAACAAATGGCACAACTCCGGTTTTTTCAAAGACTTGGGTAGGGGAAAATAAAGGCTTTTTTAATCTTCCTATAATCTTTCTTGGATTATCTAAGTCTGCTAATGCCACTCCGGCAGTATAGACATTAATTCCTCCCGAAAACTCCACCGCATGGTAAATCAAAAGCCATCCGTCTGCTGTCTCAATTGGCGGACATCCTCCCCCGATATTGTTCGACTCCCAGGTATAAACTGGATCCAACAGAATATTTTCAGACAATTTTTCCAGTTCCTTTCTCCAAAAATCAGGCGTCAATTCTGAAAAATCCTCAAACTCCAGCAGTTGTATTCCCGGTAAAACCCGGTGAATCATTAAATACTTGCCGTTAAACTTTCTCGGAAACAAAAACGCATCTTTCTGCCACAACTTTGCCTGACTACCTTGGTTATCGATATGAAATTTGGCAAAATTAGTATATTTTTCGTCTAAATTCTGACCACCCAAAATATATCCCGCCTCGTTATATGTCAGCTCTGCCGAAATCACCCCCATCTTCTTAAATACCGGCAATTCATTACTAACGGCATAGGCCATTCTGGCACTCTCTCCGTCATATGCGGCGTAAAACATATAAAATTTACCTTCCACTTCTACTACTCGCGGATCCTCTAAGCCCTTAAACTCAAAATCATGTTCCGGTTCCATTAACGGTTCGCTTCCTCTTTCCAAAATTTCGGCACCGTTAATTTTTGCCCAACCAATTCGGGACACATTATCACAATCAACTGCCCGGTAAAACATCCAATTCACATTATCTGATCTGATAACCCCCGGGTTAGAAACCGCAAGGCTCTCCCAACCATTATCACGAGGGCCCAGTATTACACCCTTATCCTCAACCGCTACCATACTAATCAGTATAGCAGCAGTTGAGGCCAAAAATATTCTTATTCTCCCAGCTTTTTAGCCACTTCGTTCAGCTTATCCGCTAATTCTTCCTTACCTTGCTCGACCGCATCACTAGCTTTTCCTTTCATTTCTTCAAACTTTTTTTTACTTTCGTCAACCACGTTTTTAGCGGCATCGGCTATCTTGTCTCTATTATCTTTATCGGACAATACTGCAGCAGCTCCGGCTACAGCAGCACCTACAGCAGCACCTACAGCAGCGGCTCCCAAATTACTCATACCTTTGTTTTGATTATCGTCACTCATTAAGTTTCACCTCCTTAGGTTTAGAGGTAAGTTTACCTACTAAACTGGTTATAAGAGTCATAAGACCCATCTTAAGACCCTTTTTAAATATATCAATTTCATCGGTTACTTCCTTAACCTCAGCTAAAATATGATCAACTTTATTTAAAGTCTTGGTCAGTCTTACGGCTAAATAAATCATACCCCCGGCCAAAGCTACGAAACTAAAAGCCACCACAATATAAAACCAAACTAGTCCACCCATGAAAATATCATATCACACTAATTACAATCCCTGTAATAATAGTATCCCTTATCAATGAACATTTCTCTGATTTTTTCGCCCTCCAATAACTGATACCCCAGAGAAGTAGGCGAAGCTGTCAAGACACCGGTAACCGGCCATGCTTTCGCAAAAGTGGTTTTTGTAAAACAAACGTTATTCAACACCGAGGCGTCGGCTCCCACAGCTTTCCGATAATATAAATCAGATCCATTGCCAACCAGCTCCCAGGATTCGTTATTTAATACTCTTCTGGCATAAGTAGTCACACTGTTGGGATATACGTTACAACCGGCCGGCATCGGCCAACTGGAAACCGGGGATGATGTCCACGTAGTTGCAAAATCATATTGACCGTTGGTATTAGTCTGACGCACATAGTCAGTAGACATTCCGAATATTTGTTCTGTAAACTTTCCGTTCAAAACGTAATAAGCAGCTCCTTTAATACCACCTGTGGTTGGGGGAATGTTAATAAGACCGGACAAGTTTTCCGCCAAAGATTTTTTATACCAGGTTTTTCCTTCCACGGAAGATATCAACTTTCCCACTCCGGTTCTGTAATACACGTCACCTCCGGAAAACACCAGTTCCTGAACATTACCGTTCCACGTTCGGTTGGTATATGCATCAATTTTTGTACTTGAAGTCGGTGCCGTCCCTGAAGTTCCCCACCAAACATTCAGTGATTTGTTTGAAAAATTATTTGGCCAACTGGTACATTTACCCACAGGGTACGTCTCTGGTGCAATCACAACTGGAGTAGGAACAGCAACTGTTTTAGGTTCTATGTAAACTACACCCTTATTGGGATCAAGATTAAACACAATTGTATCAGGATCACTTCCTGTGACGAACGGAATAATATTTCCGTTAAGCCTGACTTGCATATTGGTAGTTGTGGCTAAATGATTTATTCTCACTGTAGTTTTTTTGTTTACGTCTACCGCCAATCTGGTTCTGACTACAGGTAAAGCTGTATACGATGGAGTCATAAAAATTTCATAACCTGTGGGCGTTGCTGTTAACGACCATAAATGTCCCTGAGATAATGCTCCTTCAAACTTAACCGGTCCTTTTGCCAACAATGCTTCTGGAACTTTAGGTTTAATCCAGGTAACGTTTTCATCAGACGTTCCCCCTGTTGATGGATCCAGTCCCATCATCCCACGAACAACCATTTCCGCCAAAGCCGGAGTTTCAAACTCCTGGTACGAATCATACCTGGTCTGGTTCAACACTTTAGTTCCGTCATACATCCACGCTATGACTGGTACTTGTCCCAAATAATTTGTATATTTGTTCAAAATTTCATAAGCTTCACCTGTAAAATTATTTTGCAGTAAATGCGTCAGTACCATTCCGATTTGTCCTGTATAAAGTCCTGGACCTTGCCAATCTGGCCTGGTACAAATGCTTGTAGATTTACCTCCGTTATTACCTCCCTCGGTGGAAAATAGTCCGTAAGTTCCCACAAATTTTCCCAAATTAGTATTTACCATCTTTTCTATCTGTTCCCGGCTTAGTAAACCCTCATATCCAATTGCATTTAATACCGGCACAAAATACATAATTTTCCTGTTAGTGGTCGGAGCTGTTTTGTTTGTAACTATTCCCAACCAGGAACTATCGCTGTCCCAAAAACTTTGGTTAAAAACGGTTTTGAAATTTTCTGCCAGCGTTTTGTGTAAGTTGGATTTGCCCGTATCCCCGTAAAAACCGTACAGTTTAGCCAGCATTTGATGTGCCATAAATCTTTCCGCATTCGGAACTGGCACCATCCCGATATACGGAGTATATGGTGAATTGGTTATTGAATTGTCAATTTTACATCCCCTGAATGAATGTTCGTATAGTTTTTCGTCACCGCCAAAATCTGCTATTTGCTTCGATCCCTCAATTATCTTTATTTCACTGGGAACCGAAAAACTCCCGACCACAATCGTCGGGTCAACAGTCTTAGCGTCTATCTGATTAACATACATGGCCAATTGATCCAAGATTGTCTGCCCGGAAAACCTTGGTGCAGCAGATCCCAAAAATGCCTTGTCAGAAGTCAAAGAAACATATTCATAAAGCTGTCTTACCAACGAAAAAGGAGTATGTGCATATGATGAATTGCAATAAGAAGTATTGTAAGGCGAAATCGCATTGCACGAAGTCAAATCCATTTTCATTTGTCCGTAGATCATGTTTTTCCAAAAAGCCGGATCTGATTGGCTGAAAATCATTTCTGTACCGGTAGTCCAGGCAAACATACCCAGCGATCTGGCTCGGTAGTTTACTCCGGCATACCAGGACAAAGTTGTCCATTTATTTAAGATTGTTTGAATCGCTGAAAATGCATATACTTTATTCAAATTTGCATCCCCCGATGAAAAAACCGGCAGTCTGTTGGTAAATAGTTGACTTACTTTCACATTCGCTTTATCTTCAACAAATTGTTCAACGTCACTCACACTCGAAAAATTTACCCACAAATCAGTTACCTCTTTTTCCGAACCACCTACAAAACCATACAAAGTGAAACCGGAAGATTCATTAGTGAGGAGTTGCGGTAAAGTAAATGCAAAAGATAATGCGCTTCCGTTACTATTACCGCTTGTATCAAGATTTACATTCGGCAAAACCCCTGACAACCTAAAATTATCAATCGCCAAAGATCTGTTGGAAAAATCCGTCACCTGCCAGGTAAAACTTGGCCCCTTTACGCCCAAAAGCAAATAAATATTTTTACCGGGATCGGCTACATTTTTGGAAGTGATAATCGAATAATCTCCATTAACTCCCGATGCCTGAAAATCAGAATAATTCAAATTATATTCACCTGAAACCAAAGGTTTATTATCCCAAACCCATTGATTTTTTATCCCCATCTTGGGAATGGCGGCCAAAAGCAATATTTTCAGATTTTTGACACTTGCGGAATCATTTTTTACATCCACCTTCAAAGTAAATCCCCGGACATCAGGTAACGCAGCTTTTACTCCTTTTACCGTTATTCCACCTGCAAAATTCGGATAACTGTTTTCCACCACCATCTTTGCCGGAGACCACAAGGTTTTTGTTTTTGTGTGATCCGCCGAATTTTCATAGGTAAAACTCTTTGTATTCTGATCAAATAACGCCAACCCCGTATGGAAACCCTTATTTGGATCCTCTGTCCACAAAGGCGGACTTGTTCCGTCCGCAGCAGGAACATTCAGTAATACCGGCTCGTCAGAATAATATGGCGGAGCAAAGAAAGGTCCCAAATGGCCAGCCATATAAAAAGGCCAATTTGCCGAAGGCAGGATGGAATAAAACTCCTGCAGGAGCAGCCCGCCTCCGAAAGAATTTATCACTGACGGATTTGTATAGATATCTGTTATATTCTTGTATGGCACCTCAAAATCATTTAACGTTGGAGAATTTATTGTCTTGGGATGAACACCCACTGTGCCGGAAGCCTTTCCCGGCACACCAAACTTCAAATTCTTTTGTGAAACAAAATACCCACCCGCAATCGTAAGACCGAAAGCCAAAACCACCAAAGAAAATTTTAATGATTTAGAAAACTTTTGTTTTTTGGACAAAGAAGTGTCTGTAACAACAGTAACTTGCTCAAAACTACCGCCAAATTCTTCTCCCATAAATCAACAGTAAGGCCTGTTAACAAAAATTGCTACAGCTTAGCTATTTTATTATCTTCAGTTTTTCTTCAAACACCTGGGCCTTACCCCGGGAAATCACCCGGAGTGAATTTGGCACCGACCCGTCCAAACACAATTTTCCTCCCAGGTGATCCATTTCGTGACCCAATAGTCTGGCCTTTACCCCCTCAATTTTTTCAACCACTTCTTCTCCTTCAGGATTTAAATATTTAATCGTCACCGCAAATGGCCTCACAATATCTCCCATCACCAGCACAAAACTCAGACACAATTCCCCATACATTGCCTGTTGGTCTGATTCCTCAATTATTTCCGGATTAATATAAGTTTGAAATCCGTCTTTTTCAAATGTCACTATTATTTGTTTTTTAATTCCCACCTGATTGGCTGCCAGCCCTCTCCCGAATCCCATAATTCTTCTGATGTCGGTCAGACTCTTGATAATCTCATCAATCCATTTATTAACTTCACCTGATTTAAATTCTTCCGAAGTTACCTTTTGACATGGAGTGCGTAAAATTTTATCCCCCGCATATCTTAATTGTGGAACTTCATTCAGTACCTGTTCCCATCCGGTTAGCTCGTCTTTCATACCCAAATAATAACACTCCAACCATTGTCCGTGTTAAAATTATTCCAAACTGTGAGTGAAAAGATTATTTACTTCTACCAAACTTGCACACCGGACTTATTAAATTTTAGACAGCATTTGGATCTTATTTGGCAAGGAAAATCTTCACAACCCTGGAGAACCCCGAAAACCTCAGCAGATTACGATTCGTTGAAAACACAACTTGGACAAACAGAACTCAAAAGGCTTATTCAATCAAAAATGACAGGTAGACCGGTGGCTATACTACAAAATGATTTTCCGTATGACGTTTTAATTCCCAGATCCAGTTCGCTTGTTCATTTGTGTATCTGGTGTCTGAATGCAAGTCTTCTTGAACCCGAATTTATCAACCAACAGATCAGAGCTGAATTTTCAAATACCCCCGCACTGGTTTTTCAGCATGGACCAAAATTTAGCACTGTCCAAGGATTACCCCATGCGCACATAATAATCGATGGAAAAAACCATAACTAATATATCAATAATAGTCTTCATTGTCTTACTATTTTTTACCAGAACCCTACTTTTCGTAAACTCATATGGAGCCCTCGAACACGATAGTGGATGGAATCTGGGATTAGCTAAAAACCTGTCGCAACGGGGTATTTACGCATCGTATACCAACACCAATATCAAAGATGGAAATAGTAATTTTGAAAATATTCATCGCCGGTTTTCTTTACAGGACGAAAATGGTTTTACATATTTTCCTGCCGCAGTCGGAGTCGGACCCGGCTACATAGTACCTCAGTCCTTGATGCTTAAAATTTTTGGTAACGGCTGGTGGCAATACCGCACTTGGCCTCTGTTGGGATTTATACTTTTGTTGTCGATCTCCTTTTTTATAGTCCGAAAATACGGCGGTGTTGTAGGACTTTTATTCTTTTCCGTTTGGCTATGGATTGTTCCCCAGTTCACTATCCAGATGGCCTACGAGGCTTTATCGGAACATATCGCGCTTCTATATTTACTAGCCGGATACTTAAGTTTGTATTTCTTCGATTCCATCAAAAAACTTTGGTTACCCTTTTTGTCCGGCCTGATGTTTTCACTATCCTTTCTGACAAAAACTATATTTATATTACCGATTATAGGAAGCATCGTATATCTGCAGTGTGATTATTTCCGCTTCGAAAAAGCCAGAAAATTGATGTTTAAAAAATGGTTAATTTTTTTCTTCGGGCTACTAATTCCTATCCTGGCCTTCAACATATATAAACATGATTACCTCAACTCCCACTTTGGTGAGAAGGGTCTTAATGCGCAAAGGCAAGAACAAAGATTGGTTTTTTCCCAAAGCGGTAGTGGGGCAGATCCGGCGGGCTTTATCTTTCAAAGCCGGGATTTCTTAAGTCAAAAACTTTCGGTATGGTCTGATGTGGGAATTAGGGTACCAATCTTTATTTGGGTCTGTTTACTCTTATCACCCATAATATTTATAAAATACCCGTCGGGATCCGGAAAAATATTCTTAACCTCCCTTTATTTTGCTGCCCTGGTTTCATTTATTTGGTATTTATTTTTTTCTCCCGATGGCTGGGGAAGACACATCTGGCAAGGGTTGTTTATTGGTATACTGCTGATTAGTATTTCCTTGGGACTGTTGTTTGCACAAATTGCTGCGAAATACCGTGTTTTGTTTTTAACGCTGCTGGTCCCGATCTGTTTATTTCTGGTAAATTTTCCCGTAGTTAATGCTGCTTTTATTTTTGACCAGTCCATTATTGCTAACTGGGCAACAGTCAGAAAGAGTAGGGGACTGGATGGTTTTCCCACTAATCCCATCCTCTCGCTTCAGGACCAAAAAGAACTGGTGAATTTCTTTTCCCAAAATATTAAATCCGACGATCGCGTCTATTATCTTCTGGGATTTTTAAACGCGGAAATATCACCGCTGGTTGACAAAGTTTTTTATTCCATAGAAAGATATGTATCGGATGGTCAAAAAAATCCCGATGGAGGCAAGGCCATTTTGATAATAGGACCATATCAACAAGGAATATGGTCAGACCGCCCGGAAAACTATGTTTCAGAAGTAAAAGCCAATATTTGTAATCAGATTTTGTTTCAAAATCCCTCCTATCTTCTCTGCACCATAAAATCGGATTTATTCAACACCTCAAATTAGCATAACCTACGACAACGGGAACCTTGGGTTTATCAGTCTTTGGGTAACCAAACAGTCTTAAGGCTCCATATCCTCGTTCAAGTGAATATTCCAAATATTTTCCATCAACAATTTCGTCTAATTTATCACCTTTCCCAAGATCATTCATCCATTTTCGCCATTCCCTTTCAGGCATTAAATCATATCCATAATAGTGATACGAATTACCACTATTTAAAAAAACTCCGGGGGGCAGCAGAACGCTTTCTTGAATTACTTTTAAACTCTCCTTACCAGTCTCAATACAAAAACCAACATGGGAATATGGCACTTCTGTCCACCCGCTTGCACCGCAGAACATGCACCAATCACGGGTCGACAATCTAAAGTTTCCCCTTCAAAATCAAATACCTCACCTATTCTCAATTCTTGACCCAACCTATATAAATATGCTTCATTGGGCAAACCTTCTTGCCAATAAATTTTTTGCCCAGGGTCATGTTTGTAAGTAAAGCCTGGGTGATAACTAGTTATTGCATACTTACTCACTCCAAAGTGATTTGCAATCCCACAAAATACTCGTGAGCCTCTGCAACCCATCGGGAATGGCTCCAATTTGTTGAATATAAACGGTTCTAACTCAGGCTGGTTCCACTTTTCCACCTTTCCCATTTCCGCATTGTCTCACAAAAACAAAAAATTTAAAATTAACTACAACAATTGCTTAACAAGCAGCCAAAAACTATAATTCATCCAGCTTTATTTAAAATGACTGAACAACAACAATGGCTATCCAAAAGGTTTCTTACATATAAACTCCTCACCAATCTATGGTTCTTGGGAGCAGTTTGGCTATATTTTTATAGAATTTTTATCACCGATAGACAGATTGGGATATTGGATGGGGTGGCTTTCGCCATCGGTTTACTTGCGGAAGTCCCGTCTGGCGTCTTAGCGGATAAATTTGGTAGGGATAAAATGGTCAGGCTTGGTCAATTTCTTGCAGGAAGCGGTTTAATTATTCAAGCCCTGGGCAGTTCGTTTACCCCACTCATACTTGGTCAGACAATTATGATGGTCGGGGTATCTTTTGTATCTGGCGCAGACGAAGCATTGTTTTTTGATCAACTAAAATTTCAAAAAGAATCTATAGAATGGCGAAAGCTGGTAACTAAAGGGTCGCAAATTGCTCTAATTGGAACAACATCCGCCATAGTTTTGGGGGGATTACTCCACTACATAAACCCACGTATTCCTTGGATACTAACCGGTCTATCCTTGTTAAGTTCCGTCATTTTGATTTGGTCAATCAGGGACACCAGACCAAAAGTAGACAAGAAAAGGGCAATCTTCGAACTTCGTGACCAATTTAAAAGTATATATAACGGATTTAATGAATTTACGAAGAGCAAGTTAGTTCTTTATGTTCCCATAATTATTACAGTTCAGGGTCTTTTTTACGCCGCAGGCTGGGGATATTACGTTTAGTATTAATGGAT
>Ga0265297_10009575_pt1 | contig 12439 bp, 11 predicted proteins | sample Munlanlwell13791_FD_192502 | JGI IMG/M metagenome (GOLD analysis project Ga0265297, IMG submission 192502) | Leachate microbial communities from a municipal landfill in Southern Ontario, Canada - Leachate well 137-91 | ecosystem: Engineered > Solid waste > Landfill > Unclassified | place...
AACGAAATATGATGTAATTACACAATTCAAACCAACTTGGTGTATTAATTCAGAAACAGGATATAAACTATCATATGATTTCCTTATAAAAAAATATAATATTATTATTGAATTAGATGGAATACAGCATTTTGAACAGGTAGGAAGTTGGAAAAATCCAAAACTACAACAAACCCGAGATTTGTATAAAATGAAATTAGCAAATGAAAATAATTATAGAATAATACGCATTTTGCAAGAAGATGTTTCATTTGATAACTTTAATTGGAAATCAAAGTTAAAAAGAAAAATAAAAAGTCTATCTAAAAACAACAACATATACAATAAATTTATTTGTATGAATGATGAATATAAATGCTATGATTTTAATAATTAAATGGAAAAGAAACTATAATAATTTCACTTGATACTTTCATATTTGTCCCATTTCCCGCTCTTCTATTTTTTCCTATACGTATTTCACCAAGAGAAAATGTGTACTGCCACGCTGGAAATACCTGTTTATATTGTTTATACCATTTTCTAATTTTCGGACAATCATTGTATGTTAATAGAAACCCACCCTTATGATTTTTAAGCAAATTTCGTAATAATCTATGATTAAAATTTTTATGATGTATTGGAAAATTACTATTTGGATATATACCTTTGAACACACTTGAATCGTCACCCAAATAATATGGTGGATCAAGAAATAGAAACTCATTATTATACTTTGGAATTATGTTTTCAAAACTCTCACATCTAATTGTTAAATTATCTAGTAATTCATTTTCTCCAATATCTTTAAGTTTATTTATTATTTTTTTAAACTTGTGTTTGTGTAAATATAATGATGAATTCCAACCACAAAACATAGGGCCGTAGCTAAGCTGAGTATTGTAGTAGTAATATACTGCTTGAAGTAGTTTACTATCATCTAATAAAATACTTTCATCTGCGGTTAATTCTATCTTTTTTCTAGTTTCATAATGTAAATCTTCTGGTTTTATTTTTTCCCAATAATTTAGAAGAATATGTCTGTTTCTTGTAAAGTTTGTTTTATTTGGTTTTAGTTTTGATAATTCTTCAACAAATCCTGTACTATTGTATTTTAATCGTCGCCAAAAATTAACAAGCATATTAAATACATCATAACCAATAACTTCATAACCTAATTGTAGAAGAACTAATTCAAAACTTCCACCTCCGAAAAATGGAGAAATAACTTTTTTATTTTTAATAAATGGTAAATTTTCTAATAACCAACCAATAGCACGAGATTTACCACCAGCATATCTTAATGGTGATATATTTACTATTTTATATTTATTAGATGAATGTCCAATTATTGAATCTAAGTAATTTCTAATTTTTCTACTTTTATTTAACGCTAATACTTCTTTTTTTCCTATTATGGTATTCATTTTTATAATTGAAATAAGTTCATCTTTTGTCTTATTTTTATAGTCTTTACTTTTAATATTATTTTTTTTACATATTTCTATTAGTTGTGTTTTTGTAAAGTTGGTATATTTCATCATATTATAATTATAATAATAAATAACTTTAATATATTTTTTATAAAAAATAATATTTTAATGTAGTATTTTTATTTTACTTATTTACTTGTATTATAGCTTTTTTGTAAATAGTATATAAAAAATTAATTTATTGATTAATATCCCATATTTTTTCAGTTTGGAATATATATTAATTGTTTATCTTTATTATCTGTTACTCTAATGCGAGATCTACATTTTGGACAATAACAATAATTGTAACTAGAAATATAATCGGACGTTCCACTTATATCAACACAAGTTGAAAATCCACCGCTCGATTGTATATTAATATTGTATACTATACTAACAGAACCACAATCTGCACAAACAATGTATGATTCATTTCTATGCAGTTCATCGCCATCAAGAACTAATTTTGGAGAATTTTGTTTTTTGATATCCATTTTATTATTAATTACAAAATAGCTTTCAATTTTTATTTTGTTTATACATAGTTTATACATAGTTTTTATATGGTTTTTATGTAGTTTGTGTATAGTTTGTAAATATTTTTTATTTTATTTATAATTTGTTTATTTTTTATTTATTTTTGATTTATTTTTAAATTGTTTTAATTAAAAATTAAAAAAAATAATTAATATATTTAATAATATAGTTAATATATTTTCAAAATGGATTATATATACATCGCACTTATTATAATTATAATACTTATCTTATGTATTGTATTTGTTCAATATTTACAAAGAATTCATGATTATATTGCTGGGTTTTTAGTTCCAAAAACCGAACATCTTACGAAAAGTGAAAGAAATATTAAATTTATTGATAATGCTAGAAAAATTTACGAAAAAACGCATAACGGATTTATGTTAAATAGTATGCCGAGAAGTGAGTTTAATAAACTAGTAAACGAAGTAGATCAAAGGTTTGCAACAATGAATTTATATTACGATCTTTCTGATTTATATAACGCCAGAACATCAGAAATCTCATTTAGAGAATTTTTAAATATAGCACGAAATACGGTAAATTTTGAGTAAATAACATTAGCAAAAAATTAACAAAGTAAAAACAAAAAATTAACAAAATAAAAACAAAATAAAAACAAAGTAAAAACAAAATAAAAAAATATATTTTTTTATTAACGACCCTGTATAGCAACTGAGTAAGTTCCATCGCAGAATGCATTTGATTTTTCTATATGTATTCCAGTATTTGAACCCCAAGATATGATTAAATAAGTTAATAATGAACTTATCGAGGCTGCACTTGTGAATGTAAATGATGAGCTTACACTTGTTGGGTCTGTTTTAGCAATATCCACAACTGCATTTGGATAGTCAATCGTATTAGATCTAATTTCAATACGATATGCACCAACTTGATTACTTAATATTTCAACTGCGGTTGTTCCACTTAATGTTATATCAAATCCAATAACCCATATAATTTCTTGCGTAGGAATGTTAGTATCATAAATTTCACCAGTAGATTCTTTATAAGCAACAACGCCATCTGTTAAATTATATGTATATGGATTAACATCAACAATTGATAATCCAACACCACTACCATCATTAAATATTGTTCTTTTTGAACACTGCATTTTTACGAATTATACTTTATATTATATATCTATATTTATTAATTTATATAATTTGATATTATTAATACAAAAATTTAACTCTATTAAAAACCATTTAAACTGAAAGATATATAATAATTATAAGTTTAAAAATGAATAAAGCGTTAAATTATTATATATCATATTTTGGAATACAATCTGAAGAGTCAGATTATAAAAAAATACGTTCAGTAGGTACTACCACATTTTGGTTAAATTCAGATGGAACTAAATTAATTAAAATAAGAGATGTTAAAAACATAAATGAATTTGAAAAGGAGATTTATGAAACTATAAGATTACCATATATTATTACACCAAATCATGTTTGTTCTTTTCCTTCATCGTTTGAAAAAACAATTGTTATTCAAGAATTTGATTATATAAACAAGGATACAATGGATATATGGTTAATGAAAAACGAAGATTTAAATAAAATCAAAGCTATTATATTTAAAGTATTTTGTTTTATAAGTGCATTACACTCAAATACATCATATATACATAATAATGTAATTGTATCCAATATTATAATAGATGATAATGTGACTGAACATATAAAAAATGAAGATAAGGTATATAGAATTATTGAATCACCTTCAATCAAATTAAGTGAATTTGATAATAGTAAACGGGGTGATGTACGATCTGATATGATACATTTTATTAATAGTATAATATCAACACTTTTTAAATATAAATCTCCATTAACATTGGATATAATGAAATTTGCACTGGATATATTCCCAAATAAAATGAAAGCATATATAAGAGATAAGATAGATCATCCTGACTCAATTAATAATATATTTAGAGATCCAATATGGACTGCAAATTTAAAACCTATTAATCGAGATAAAAGTCAAATTATATTTGATCTGAATAATATTAATTCACCGGGCGAATGTAAATATCCATTCGAATTACTCGAACATAATTTCTTCAATGATATAAAAATACAATCTATTTAATCAATCAAAATAAAAAAATATATTTAATATAATATAAAAGAAAAAACAAAAATGCAGAAAATCAATATCTTATTTATAATAATTATTATTATTATAGTATTACTGATAATATACTTTACTTCTCTTAAAAAAGAGTCGTTTTCAAATCTTGAGAAGGCAACGGAAATATATAACAAAACATATGAAGATATGAAAAATAAAAAAATTACATATGATACTTTCAAAATAAATATCCCTAGTGGTAATGCTATTATGTATAACGATCTTAAACAATTATATAAAACACATCAGTATACGCCAGAAAATATCACAAATCTATTATAATAAATAAACAAAAAAATATTTTTTTGTTTAATTAACGCTTAGTTTAACTTCTTCTACCGGTGCAACTGCATTCTTTGCTGGTATTTCTTCTTCATCATCCTCTTCATTCTTTTGTGGAATTGGTATTGATGTATGTTTCGTTTCGTTTTCTTGTTCCTCCATGACTTGTTTAAACCAACGCTTTTTGACCTTTCCAAAAATAGATGGTTCTTCTTTTGTATAACTATTCAACATATTGGATATATACGTTAAATAATATTTTTTATCATCAACGCTATCGAGTGTTACTCTCTTTGTATCTATATCTTCCCTCAGCCAGTGATAATTTGTTTCAAATGCCTTATGTTTACGTGCCTTTCCCGACAAGAATTTCTCAAATGGATACACTACACAGAGAATAATTATAAACGGATAACTTAAAAATGACACATATAAATTATTTGTTGCTGATGTTGCAATTACAGATAAAGATAGAGCAATAAAATCCAATACTAAAATACCAAAGATAATATTATTATATTTTGACCATAGTTCATGCATACGTGCATGTTCTACCTTCTTACCTCGACAATCTTCATATATTTTGTCGATTCGGTTTTCAAGAGTATCTATTTTCTTATTTTCCATATTTAATATTAATTATATTATATATAAATAATTAAAAAAAATCTAAAAGAATAAATATTTTAGATTTTTTTTACTTAAAAAAAATTATTATTTTAAATAGAATAATTTATTATATTATTTTTTTTTAATATTTTTTTTAACATATAATATATTCCACATAAAAATATTTTATTGTGTTGATTATTTCCAAAATGGCTACACACGTACGTAGATATGGAGATGTATTGCATGGGTCATTTGAACCCCACATTACCCGTAAGCTTGATGATGGACTTACTACCGAAGAGAAAGGTGTTATTGATGGAGAATTAGCAAAGATTATTGAGAAAATTACCCCAGATATGGATATTAAGAAATTTAGTGTTGAAATATTTAAACCAAGTTGGGTAAACATTTGTATGAATGAATTGTTTAGAGATGCTACTATTGATAAACAACATATAGTTCATAAGTATTTTATCGGCAAACTTATTGAAGATGGTGTTATTGAAAATAAGAAAGAACTTCGTTTTATTTATTTGAAAGGATATGATAAGGCCTTTGATATTGCTGGACTTGATAGACCAAAGAAGACTACTGAGCAACATAGACGAAAGAGGGTGAGTACTTATGAGTTTCCTGCTTCAGATGCAGTTACAGAGGTTATATCTGAAAAACATAAGGAAACCGATGAAGAAAAGTATACTCGCAAGGCGGAGGAGGCAAAATATAAGGCTGAACATCCAGAGGAGTTTCCAACTAAGAAAGAAAAAATTGTTAGCCTTGCTAAGAAACCAAAGATTTTGTATAAGAAACCAGTTACTTGGGGAAAAAGATTTACGAAATTTACCGCTAATAAAACTCTCAGTCATTTGGAGTAATTAAAAATGATTTATATAATAAAAAAATATAAAAAAACTAAAATATTTTTTTATTCGTTATCTTCAATATCATTTCCATTTCTCTCTTTTTCAACATTGACATTATCTTTAATTGAAGTAAGATATTGTTCTTCTTCTTCATTCTTCTTCTTTTCTTCATCTGTTCTATCATCAATAATATGAAATCTCTCACCAACCGCTTTTGCGTCAGGAAGACTTGAAATAATTTCAGCTAATCTCATTGCCATCAAATTTACCAGCGAAGGAATACCATAGTAATTTGCATGTGAAAGAACAGAAATAAGTTCATCATCACTTAACGATTCGGCATATTTCTTGTCTTTATCATTTAGGTACTTAATTTCATAAGGATGTTTAACTTCTTCTTTATTGGTAAGATCATCTTTAGACCAAAGAGGAAGTAAACTTGGATAGTATAATTTTATATAATCAATTATAAGATTCCAAATATGAATTTTATCGGGATATTCTACTGGCGGTGTTAATTTTAATGGTTTTTTTTCAAGGAAATTTTCATCATCTATTTCTTCGTTTTCTTCCTTACATTCTGGTGATTTGCTGAATTCATTAGCATTTTTAATTATATTCATGTAATTGAGAAGCAAAGTATCGTATTCAAAAATAGTTTCATCTAATTTAACTTTCATCAGTTTATTATCGCATTGCATTTTATTTTCCATTTTGTATATTTAAATATAACTTTAAATAATTAAATCTTTAAAAAAATTCAATTTTTAAATACCCATATTAATTTGCTATTTTAACTATTTGTTTTAAAATTTCAATTTTAAATATATAAACATAATATTTTATACAAAATTAAATATTATATGTAAGATATATAAGATATATAAAATATAAACAACATAGACAATATAGAAATGGAAAATAAATTTATGACAAATCCAGTAAGGGTATATAAATTGGAGTTTGATAATAAAAAATTAGAAACAAAATATAAACTTATATTTGTTGGAAATCCACCAGAATATATTAAATCACAAATTAATAAGGTAAAAAATAAAAAAGAATATGATAGAAATATATTGAAACATTTTTATGGATCATTAGATAAACTCGAAATATTAACAAAAAATATTAAAGGAAGCAAAGAAAACGAAATCCAATTAGAAGAACAGGAATCGGAAAGCAATGAAAGTTTAATAGAAAAACAATTGCAGAAAGCAATGGCGTCATCTTCTGAGGACGAGAGTTTAATGGAAATAAATACAACCGATATAGTTGAACATAAAGCATATACTGAAACGGAAGAAAATATAATGGCGATATTTTCTGAAGACAAAGCAGATATAAAGATAATAGATAAATCAACAAATATTTATTCGGACTTGATTATTTACCCAGAAGATAAAGTATCAGAGATTAAAGATAAGATATGTATCGAAACAGGAATACCTCCATTTAGACAACATTTATTTGTTATAAATGGAAATACCATACCTTTGGCATATACAATATTAAAAAATGGTGTAATTAATGTTGATATAAGAACGTTATATGATAAAGAATTTGAAGAATTGAATGGAATACCAGTTGATAATACTTTATTTGATAATTCACAATTAATTCAAATTGTTGCAAATGATACAAATAGAATATTTAACTATATATATGACCATTTTAAGCAAATTAAATTATATGTTATGGATTTAGCAGATTTTATTGAACCAATTAAAGCAATTATTGAAGAATACGATACACAGAGTATGCAAATTATGTATTACGGATTTATTATTAAATATTTTCCTATGTTATCATTAGATGCATTCAAATATTATATACGGGGTGATGCATTAAAATCAAACTATCCAGATCTTGTAAAATCCATAGCAATACAGGATAGATATTACAAAAAAGAGATGGAATTAATGGATAAAGCATATTCGGTGTCCAATAAAGAAATTTCTGACTTTGAAAGAGACGTTAAAAAATCTATAATTGGAGCAGATTTAGTTGTCAAATATAAATCAAGTATTAAAATGAAACGATTAGAAATAAGAAATATATTTGATAAACTTGAATTGAGTGACGACATGCCTTATATGAAATTAAAAATTTTTGATAAGGGTAAGATAATTGAAATAGAAAAAAGATATTATGAAAATTATGAAAGAAAAACACATATTATTAATGTCTTTAGACAACTTATGATAGTAATACGGATGTCAAGTATAAAAACTGATAAGAATTATAACAAATATATAGATGTTAATATTAATGAAAGTGGAGATTATAATATTAGTTCGGATTGGGATGATGAAATAGGAATAACAAAAAAAAGAATTCGTGAAATCGTTAATAATAGAGTTAAACCACTAATAGATAAAATAAATAATATTAGGAATGTTGTATTTATAGGAGGTACTAAACAATCACTACAATATCCAACAGAAACAAATTCATATTTTAATAAATTACATTACTTGTTAATTTGGAAATATATGGTAAACTCAGAAACATTTAAAGGATATGGAAATAAATTTGAATCATATACTATGACAAAACCAACAGAGGCTCAAGTTCTTATTAATCAATTTAAGTTTTTATGGATGAAAGGTATTGTAGAAACAGACAATGTATATATGAGATTAATTGTATACATGCAAAATTACTATGCATATTTAACAGATCCAATATTCAAGCATAGTTGGGAACGAATATTTGAAAGAGGAAGAAAAATTACATTTACACATAGAACTACTGATATTAAAATAGAAATAGAAGGTGTTAAAGAATTTGAATTTGATTTCATAATTAAACATATGGTGTATTTTATGGAGGAAGCGAGTATAGAATCAATAAAACCAACGATGACAAAGTTTATAAAAACAACAAATAAATTGAGAAAGTTGAAGGAATTAGATCCAATTGCATATGATTATAAAAGAATATATGGTGAAAAGGGAGAAGTATATTCAAAAATAGTTCAAAAACCATTCCAACCAACAATATATACATATGATGAATTTCAAAGTTTATCTGCAAGAGAAAAGAAAAACGTACTTAAATTTTGGAACTATACAACTCAAACAGATGCTTACTACACATGTTCTGATCCAAAATATCCATATATTAAATTTATAACTGATTTTCATCCGGATGGATATTGTTTGATTAAATGCGTTCAAACACCCACAGAAATAGGATCAGAGAAGAAAACTGATGAATGGAAACAATGCATAGAAACACATAAATATATTCAGGAACAAGATCAACAAAAAATATCAAGATATGTAATTGAATACGGAAAAGATATATCAGTTGGTCGCTTATCTAAATTACCAAATGATACATTAGAACCATTATTGGTAGATACATTACCGGTGCAATATAGAACATTAAGAACTGATTACTACATTTATGGAGTGGGGCAACATACAATAAATATAAATAATATTGGAATGTATTATATTTTAAGATTAATGAACATAACAATTAATGATATAGTTAATAAACTTACAAAAAATAAACAATATTTTAATATAATGCAAATATTAAATAGAAATTTCATTAATATTGAAGATTTTATTTCATATTTTAGTCAAGTTTTCTCCAAAAAGATGTATATTGAAAAAGTATTGGATTGGAATTCATTATTTATTGATATTTTGAAATTTATGTTTTCAATTAAAACAATTATTTTTGAAGATATTGGATATTTAGAATTAATTATTCCAAAAAATCTTAAACATATTGAAGAATATATAAATGATAATGGGGATAAATATCTATTTGTAATAAAGAAAAATAAAAGTATTTATCCAATTGTTATTGCAAATTCTGACGATATTTTCAGAAAAAATAAACCATATGCTATGTTATTTGATTATAGTGATGAAATAGTTATAAGTATAAGAACTATGATTCAAACATCACTTAAATCAGAACAGAAATATATAGACCTATTCTTCATTAAAGAATTTATTAGTTTTACGAACTCAAATAAAAAGAAAGATATATACAAAATAGATACAATTTATATTAATAGTCAAAATTTTTGTGATGGTGTATTATTAAAAAGAAACAAAAGAAATGTATATTTACCAATATTTTCATCAATATATACAGAAATAGAAAATCATAGTTTTAATTTCTTTAAAATAGATGGTTCAAATACATTTTTAGATGATTTGATGGATACAATAATTGACATTAATCATTATATAGCATTAGAATCTGAAAGAAAGGCGATGATAAAAACAATTTATATCATGAATCCATCTATGAGAAAAAAAGATCCGCTAGAAATTCAGATTATACCATTTGTTGATCTGATTATTCCAGAAACTATTTTAATAAACGAAGCATTTTCTTTAAATATTATTGACGAAATTAAATCAAAACATAAATGTATTGGATTCATGAGTGGCGGATTTAGATATTATTTTGAAAAATGGGATTTAATTTCATTAAATAAACTTAAAACGTATTTAAGTAAATTACAAATGAAAAAATATTCTATACAAAAAATATTTTATAATCCAGACATTGTGTATTCAAAAATATTAAATAGAGCAGAAATCAAAATCGATAATAGACAATTATTATTTAATAATGCACTATATGATTTATATATATATAAATTACTAATATTTGAATTCACTAACAAATTATATCAGGAGAGAAATATACCAATCAGAAAAAAATTAATTAATATTATCAACACTAGCAGTTTTAAAAAAATAAAAGAATTTAAGGATAAATTGGATGTATTACTTGAAAATTTTCAAGTTGATAAGGAAAGGATTATTTCACAAATTAATAATTTTCTGATAACACACAGAGATATAGAGCAGTTAATAACAGAAATAGATGAAACATCTTATGATTTCGACAAATTAACAATAATTAAAATTCAAAACTTAACAAAACGAGAGATTATTAAAGAAATAGAACCAATGATTAGTGAAATAACCATAACAAAAGAATTTACAAATAATCCTAGAAAAAATATAGAAAACATATACTCTCCTTGTGTTGAAGACATGAAGGAAAATCAGTTACAATGTTACAATAGAAAATTAATAATTCCAAAAGTACTAAAATCAAAATTCGTAGAAATTTTAGTAGATGATATTACTAATCCAATAAAGAAAAAACTATTAATATCTGGAATAATGCAACCTAATGTTCGCCAATGGTATGATTTTATACAACGAGATACTGAAATAATATCAATATCTATTAGGTAATTTTTTTAATCATTTGAAGTTTTATTAATATGTTTATATAATTATATAAACATATTAATATCAATAGTCATTTCTTCAATATCTGTATGTTGTGTATCAATTAATATATTATTAACATTAACTTGTGGAACATGTATTATTTTAATACATCCAATATCGTTACTAATAAATACTATTGCATTTCTAGCGGTTGATATTGAAGGAAGAATAGTAAAATGGTTTTTAATCGGTAAGAAAGATGATCCATATGGAGTATGATATTAATTATGTTATCTTAATTCTGCAAAGAGGACAATTAGGTTGTTTTATTAACCACTTTTTAATACAATCTGTATGAAATATATGTTCACATTCCAATTCAATAATATATTGATCATACCAGTAGTTTTCAATGAAGTAATCTAAACATATAGAACATTTATTGAAAATTTCATCATTATTTAATTTTCTTTTTTGTATTACTAATATATTGCTATTGCTATTGCTATTGTTATTATTATCATTTAATTCAAATGTATGTATGTGATTAAGTATTGATTGATTGGTTTGAAATCTATTTATTTCATTAAATTCATCAATTATATACATAAGTTCGCTACAAAATGTTATCATAATATTCATTTTAAATATATACTATATCTATAAACATAAATTTATATTAATAAAGTTTAACTATGCCATTATATTTAAGTAAAAACTATAAGAAATATCAATAAATACTAAAATGAAAATAATATGTTACATAATCTATTTCATAAAAGTATTAATTGTATGAATTAATAAAAAAACAAAATCTTTAAAAATATGTAATGTTAAAAAATGAATTTTTTTAAAATGATTATATGATATAATATTTATTCAAGTTTGTAAAATATGAATAAATTTATAAAAAAAGATATTGAAGAAGATCCAGATCTGAATGATATATATGAACTATGTATGAAATTCATTGGACATAAATGTATTGTAAATGCTACGTTTGATTTTGAAGATACGGGTATTAATATATTACCAAATTCTGTTGGAGAAATATTGGAAGAATTAATTTATAAAATATTTCATAATAATATTTCATCTATAAAAAGAAATAAAAAAGAAAAATTTCCTGATTTTTGGAATCGTAAAAAATTTGGATATGAATTAAAATGTTTTACAAAATCTCCAAGTTTTGATCTATGTAACTATACTAGTTATGTGTGTAAATTATCAGAAGATAATGGTATTTATAATAATCTTTTTAGAATAAAATATCTTGTATTCAAGTATACTATAAAAAATAATGAAATAATTA
>Ga0265297_10009576_pt1 | contig 12439 bp, 8 predicted proteins | sample Munlanlwell13791_FD_192502 | JGI IMG/M metagenome (GOLD analysis project Ga0265297, IMG submission 192502) | Leachate microbial communities from a municipal landfill in Southern Ontario, Canada - Leachate well 137-91 | ecosystem: Engineered > Solid waste > Landfill > Unclassified | place...
AGTCCGGGGAATGGGCGTAGCGGTCATAACAAGTATATGCGGAGGTTTGTCAGGGGTCTTTCTCCATAATTTGGCGCGTTGCTCCACACCAAATCTATGCTGCTCGTCAATGACAACAAATCCAAGATTGTTGAAAAGTACCGTATCTTCAATAAGGGCATGCGTTCCTATGAGAATATTCAGAGTTCCGTCCTCCAATTTTTCCGCAAGGATTTTTCTTTCGGAAGTTTTAGTGTTCCCGGTAAGTAATCCGGCACGCACTTCGGTGTTCTTTAGAAACTTTGAAACAGTGGCATAATGCTGTTGAGCAAGGATCTCTGTAGGGGCCATAATACAAGCCTGGTATCCGTTATCAACGGCAATAAGTGCGCATAAAAGTGCCACGAGGGTTTTTCCGCTGCCCACGTCTCCCTGTAAAAGGCGATTCATCTGGCGTCCGCTTTTCAAATCGGCCCTGATCTCTTTGATGACCCGTTTTTGTGCATTGGTCAGGTCAAAGGGCAGGTTCCTGTAACACGTATTAAAATCCTTCCCCACAGAAAGAAAAGGAATCCCGTTATCTGCCCTCAGACGTACCGCCCGTTGCTTGAGTAATCCAAGCTGGATATAAAACAATTCCTCGAATTTCAGACGTGTCTGCGCAGCCTGCAGATTTTTAAGATTTTTAGGGAAATGGATCTGTTCCAATGCCAGGGGCAGAGGCATGAGCTTTAAGCGCCTGACCAGCCACTCGGGTAGCGACTCGGGAATCTGTCCCTCTGCCCGGGTAAGGACAGATGCCATGAGTTTTGAAAAGGCTTTTTGTGTAAATCCTTTGTCTTTAAGCGACTCGGATGAAGAATACACGGCCTGTAATCCTGCGCTGCCCATAAGACTCTGATCAGAAGGTAAATCGAGTTCAGGATGCACAAGATTCAGTTTCCCGTTAAAAACAGACGGCTTCCCAAAAACAATATATTCTGTCTGGGTTTTAATCTTTTGCTGAATCCATTTGATTCCTTTAAAAAAAACGAGTTCAACCGATCCCGTTGGGTCTGAGAATATGGCTACCAGACGCTGTTTATGCGGACCCTGTCCTACGATCTTCATGTCCGAGATGGTTCCGCGCAGCTGTATGTACGCAAGGTCGGCGCTCATCTCGTTTACGGCATAGAAACGTGTCCGGTCAATGTAACGGAATGGGAAATAACGGATAAGCTCGCCGAATGTGGTTACACTCAGTTCTTTCTCCAGTTCTTTGGCCCGTTTGGGTCCCACTCCCGGTAAAAACTGGATGTTAGTATCCCAGATGGAACTCATACCACAAAGATACATCAACCAAATAAAATATCTTGTGTATATTTGTGTCATGAACATTCTTGGCAATATTTTATGGCTGTTGTTCGGGGGATTTATGATCGCCCTTGAATATGTGGTTTCCGGTTTCCTTATGTGTATAACCATAATCGGAATCCCTTTTGGTCTGCAATGCTTTAAACTGGCAGGGCTGGCCATATGGCCGTTTGGAAAGACTACCAGAGTGGCCGATACTAAATCGGGCTGCCTCTATACGTTTATGAATATTCTCTGGATCTTTCTGGGCGGTATCTGGATTTCACTTACTCATTTATTCTGGGGTGTAGTCCTTTGTATTACTATCATCGGCATACCTTTCGGGAAACAGCATTTCAAGATGGTCTCACTGGCATTTACTCCCTTTGGCAGGGAAATCGTTTATAAGTAATCATTATGCAGAAAAAAATAATTGTGGGCATCACCCAGGGTGATACGAACGGCGTAGGCTATGAAGTACTAATTAAGGCGCTGGAAGACAGTAGAATAAATGAGTTGTGCACCCCCGTCATTTACGGTTCTTCCCGTTTACTGGGCTTTTATAAAAAATTATGCAGCGGTGTGGAGCAGTTCAATGTACATGTGACACAGTCGGCGTCCGAATTGCATTACAAAATGGTAAATCTGGTTCCCTGTGTGCCGGACAGCTATGTGGCCGAACCGGGAAAAATGACTGAGGAAGGGGCCAAGGCTGCACTTCAGGCCCTGGAAAGAGCCGTTGAGGACCTTCGTTCAGGAAAAATACAGGTTCTTGTTACGGCTCCGTTCAGCAAAAGCAATATGAGCCGGGAAGGATTTTCTTTTCCGGGTCATACCGAATACCTTTCAGATGCTTTTAAAATAGCCGAATCGCTTATGCTGCTTTGCAGCCCCGATCTCAGGGTGGGTGTGGTTACAGGTCATATTCCCGTCAGCCGGATATCCGCAGACCTCACCAAAGAAGCCATTGTAAGCAAGATCAAAATTCTGGCCAAAACACTTGAAACCGATTTTACTGTGCGTCATCCTAAAATTGCTGTGCTGGGACTGAACCCTCATGCGGGAGATGACGGTCTTATTGGCAGTGAGGAAATCAATATCATTGCACCGGCCATTGAGGAAGCTTCCCGTGAGGGGATCCTGGCTTTTGGGCCTTTTCCTGCCGACGGTTTCTTTGCTGCGGCAGAATACAGACGCTTCGATGCCGTTCTTGCCATGTACCACGATCAGGGGCTCATCCCGTTCAAGGCCCTTTCCTTCCAGCAGGGCGTCAACTTTACCGCCGGACTGCCCGTTATCAGGACGTCTCCCGATCACGGTACGGCCTATGGCCTGGCAGGTAAAGACAAGGCTTCTGCCGAATCTATGATGAACGCCATTTTTATGGCTTGCGACATTTACAGGCATCGGGAACGAAACAAAGACCTGCTGGCCAATCAACTCTATGCAGGTTAACATCTTCACCGATGGCTCGGCCCTCGGAAATCCGGGACCTGGCGGATACGGTGTTATTCTTCAGAGCGGAACCCATTATAAGGAATTATCCCGGGGTTATAAACTTACAACCAATAACAGGATGGAACTGATGGCCGTTATTGCCGGCCTGGAGTCTTTGAAAAAGAAAGGACTTGATGTGACCATTCATTCAGATTCCACTTACGTGGTCAAAGCGGTAGAACTGGGGTGGCTGTCCAAATGGCAGGCAACCGGATTCAATAAGAAAAAAAATACTGACTTATGGATGCGTTATCTGAGAGCTGCAGAGGGTCAGCGCATTCATTTTGTGTGGATTAAGGGGCATGCCGGGCATCCGCAGAATGAAAAATGCGACCGCCTGGCCGTTGCAGCAGCATCGGCGCCGGAATCCGAACTCAGGGTCGATGAAGGTTGTGTTTCACAATAGCCTCCAGTGCCTGGGGGTGTACAATCTGGTAACTGTTCCGGTCAATCAGACGAAAATCGGTTGCCCCGTTGTCCCAATAGAACGGAACCATCCCGTAATTTATGGCAGCCCGGGTGACGTAATCGAGGTAACGAACCCGGCTTGCAGCATGTTGCGTCAAACGTTCCCCTTGCAGATAAGACCGGTAAATGGCTCCGTATTCACCCAAAATAACAGGGATCTTCTTTGAAGTAAAATGCTGTTTCATTTTACCGAACGAACTGTCCACCCAGTTCTCCTGCCCCCAGGCCGATACATCGCCCGTTGATCCTGCTCCCCATTGCGTATTGTAAGGCTCATCTTCCTTAAGGGCAAATTCGTAGGGGTCGTAATAATGGACTTCTACCATCAGCCGGTCAGTCGCCGGATCCTGCGGCATTTGAAACGAAGTACAGGCCAGTTCAATATTGGTCAGGTAACTTTGTACAATCAAATGGCGTTTTGCATTTCTTCCCCCCGTGGCGCGTACCGCATTTACGAATGTCTGATTGAAAGAGTTCTGGACGGCAATATATTCCTTTGGAGGCTGGGACGACCAGTCGTTCTCCATATGAACCTCATTGGACCCGGCAAAAAGCAACCGGTCGTCGTAGGCCTTAAAATAGTTGGCAATCTGTGTCCAGATGGCTGAAAGTTTCTCGTTCACGGCTTTCTGCCGGGCAGGGGTGGGTTCGTTCATCCAGCCGCCGTCCCAGTGGATATTAATTATCGTGTACAGATTGTTGTCCAGTGCATAATTGACCACTTGCCCCACGCGCTGCATCCAGGCGTTATCTATCTTATACGTTTTCTGATCCGTAATATGGACAGACCAGGAGACCGGTATCCGTACGGCAGTGAATCCTGCAGCCCTGACCGCCCTGAACAACTCATTCGTAATTTTTGGATTTCCCCAGGATGTTTCGCCCCCGGTTGCTTCGAGCGTGTTCCCGACGTTCCATCCAACACCCATAAGTGCTGCCAGTTCACAGGATGTGATTTCCCGCATTCCGGGGTCGGGGGTACCTCCTTTTTCTTTATTACACCCGCCGCAGGATAGCCAGGCAAAAACTATTATGACAAGACATTTTTTCATGAACCCAAAGTTATATTAAATCTGCTAAATGTCTTATCTTTGAATAATTAATCCTAAAACCCGATACATGAAAAAGATCATAGTTTTCCTTCTATCAGGAATATTGTTTGCCTCGTGCAGCCATCAGGTTACCGACAACGGGAAAAGCGTTACTGTTGCCATAAAGGGCAATGTGAAACAGATAGTTCGCATCGAACCGGTAACCGACAGTATCATAAGAATTTCCGCAGTTCCTGCGGGAAGCTCTTTTTCTGATAAGCCGAGCCTGATGCGTGTGCCGTCACCTGAAAAAAAGACAGCTTATGCTGTTTCACGGGACGAGGAAAAAGTCAGTCTGGCCACAGCCGCTCTTACGGTTACCGTTGAACTGTCCACCGGACGTGTTGCTTTCTTTAATAAGGACGGCAGCGCCTTATTGCAGGAAAACAACGGAGGCGGAAGAACATTCGTTCCCATTGAAGTGGAAGGTGATCGGGGATATACGGTACGTCAGGTTTTTGAGTCGCCGGATGAGGAAGCGTTTTACGGCCTGGGGCAGCATCAGTCCGATGAGTTCAATTACAAGGGCAAGAACGAAGTTTTGTATCAATACAACACAAAAGTTTCTGTTCCCTTTATTGTGTCAAACAGGAATTACGGTTTGCTCTGGGATAATTATTCCTTGTCAAAATTCGGCGATCCCAGGGATTATATGCCTTTGAGCGAACTGTCGCTTACCGATGCCGACGGTCAGGAAGGGGCTTTGACCGCAGTATATACGAGCAGGGACGGAAAGAAGGAATACCTCTCCCGTCGCGAATCGGATATAGATTACGTAGACCTGGAAAAGGTAAAGAAATTCCCCGGGGACATTCCCTTTTACGATACCAAAATCACCTGGGAAGGCACAATAGGGGCTAAAGAAAGCGGGATCCACCGTTTCCTGCTTTATTATGCAGGATATACCAAAGTATTCCTAAACGACCAGGAAGTGGTTGGTGAGCGCTGGCGCACTGCCTGGAATCCTAACAGTTATAAATTCCAATACGAGATGGAAGCCGGCGAAAGTTACCCTCTGCGCATTGAATGGATCCCTGACGGGGGAGTTTCGTATCTTGGATTAAGCCTGCTGACCCCTGTCGATCCTGTGGAACAGGCAAAACAGTCGTGGTGGTCGGAAATGGCCGACATGATAGACTATTATTTTGTTTACGGAGGGAATGCAGATGAGGTGATTGGCGGATACCGCACCCTCACCGGCAAGGCTCCGATCATGCCCAAATGGGCCATGGGCTTCTGGCAGAGCCGTGAACGCTACAAAACGGCCGACGAATTGCTGGGCGCCCTGGGTGAATACCGCAAACGGGGAATTCCCATCGACAACATTGTTCTGGACTGGTCGTACTGGCCGGTGGATGCATGGGGAAGCCATGAGTTTGATGCGGAACGGTTTCCGGACCCCAAAGGCATGGTAGACAGTGTACATGCCATGAATGCAAAGATCATGATTTCGGTCTGGCCCAAGTTCTATCACACTACGGAACATTACAGGGAGTTTGAACAGAACGGCTGGATGTATAAGCGTGCGGTAGAGGACAGTATACGTGACTGGATATATCCCGGTTACATAGGTTCTTTCTACGATGCCTATGCCCCGGGTGCACGTAAACTGTTCTGGGAGCAAATGAAAGAGCATCTGTATTCGCAGGGGTTCGATGCCTGGTGGATGGATGCGTCTGAACCTGATATCCTTTCCAACGCAAACCTCGAATACAGGAAGGCCTTGTCTACGCCTACCGCCCTGGGACCATCCACACGTTACCTGAATGCCTATGCACTGGTGAATGCCATGGCTATTTACGACGGGCAACGGGGCGACGATCCCGATAAAAGGGTGTTCCTGCTCACACGGAGCGGATTTCCCGGTCTGCAAAGATATTCCACAGCTACATGGAGCGGAGACATTGGTACGTGTTGGGAAGATATGAAAGCACAGATCCCGGCCGGCATTAATTTTGGCCTTTCAGGTATCCCATACTGGACTATGGATATTGGCGGCTTTTGTGTACAAGGCCGTTTTGAACGGGCCAAAGAAGGATCTCCCGAAAGGGAAGAATGGCGTGAGCTGAATGCCAGATGGTTTCAGTTTGGTGCCTTCTGTCCGTTATTCAGAAGTCACGGGCAATATCCATACAGGGAAATATATAATATTGCCCCCGAGTCTCATCCCGCCTATAAGAGCATGGTCTATTACGACCGGCTGCGTTACCGGCTTATGCCGTATATCTATACCCTGGCAGGCAGGACCTGGTTAGACGATTATACCATTATGCGCGGCCTGGTGATGGATTTTGGTGGCGATCCCAACGTGACGGGAATCCAGGATCAGTACATGTTCGGCGACGCCCTTATGGTCTGCCCCGTGTATGAATACAAAGCCCGTTCGAGAAATGTTTACCTGCCATCCGTCTCGGGCTGGTACGATTTTTATTCCGGCAATTACTTTACCGGAGGTCAGTTGCTGCAGGCTGCCGCTCCGTACGAACGTATGCCTTTGTACGTAAAAGCGGGCTCAATTTTGCCTGTGGGTCCGGATATCGTATATACCGGTGAGAAAAACGAAGGACCTTTGACACTCTTTGTTTATACCGGGTCCGATGCGCATTTCTACCTGTACGAAGACGAAGGAGTAAACTATAATTATGAAAACGGCGCCTATTCCAGAATCCCGTTGGAATTCAACCAGAACCAGGGCACTTTGCGGATAGGGGCAAGGGAAGGTTCTTTCCCCGGCATGCCGGAAGAACGCCAGTTCCGCGTAGTAGTGATTTCTCCTGAAAAACCGGTTGCAGCAGATCCGGATGTGAAAGCATCTTATTCCGTTGATTATGAAGGTTCCGAACAAATAATAAAAATCATGCCCTAATAAAGTGGTTATGCATTTCTCCAGATATCAGGGCAATGAAAACTGACAGCGAAACTAGATTCTCTTTCGGAGCGCTTCACCCTGGGCCTCAAAACCGGGCTTGTTGAGTAAAGCAAACATATTTTTTTTGTAAGCTTCCACACCCTCCTGGTCGAACGGGTTTACGTCAAGAACGTATCCGCTTATACCACAGGCTTTTTCAAAGAAATAAAGCAGGGCTCCCAGATGGAAAGCGTTTAGCGAAGGGATTTCAATGAGGATATTCGGTACACCTCCGTCTGTATGGGCAAGACGTGTACCCAGTTCGGCCATTTTGTTGCATTCGTCTACGTGTTTTCCCGCAAGGAAATTCAACCCGTCCAGGTCCTGTCCGTCACGACCAATGGTCAGTGAACGTTCTGGCGCAGCTATACTAAGCACGGTTTCGAAAAGGTGTCTCTCACCATCCTGAATGTATTGGCCCATGGAATGCAGGTCGGTTGTAAAATCAACACCGGCGGGGAAGATGCCTTTATGTCCCTTGCCTTCGCTTTCTCCGTACAACTGCTTCCACCATTCAGTAACATAATGCAGCTTAGGATGATAATTAACAAGAAGTTCCACCTTCTTCCCTTTAGCATACAATGCATTCCGGATGGCGGCATATTCTATGGCAGGGTTACCGGCAGAAAGTTCAGAAGAAATCTGTTCCATTTTTTCAGCACCGGAGAGAAGCTCTTTGATGTCAATACCTGCCAGGGCAATGGGAAGCAGGCCCACCGGGGTGAATACGGAAAACCGGCCTCCCACATTATCCGGTATGATAAAGCTGCGGTACCCTTCCCCGTTGACCATGGTGCGAAGGGCTCCACGGGCTTTGTCGGTGACAGCTACAATACGTCTTTTGGCTTCCTCAATGCCGTATTTGTCTATAATAAATTTCTTAACAAGTCTGAAAGCAATGGCAGGTTCGGTGGTTGTCCCCGATTTGGATATTACGACGCAGGCTACTGAATGTTCTTTCATGAGATCCTCCAGTTCGGCCAGGTAATCTTCACTTATATTCTGTCCGGCAAAAACCACACGCGGCCCCGGGGTTTTCAGAAGTCCGGCAAAAGAATGAGACAATGCCTCTATGACGGCTTTGGCTCCGAGATATGATCCCCCAATGCCAATAACAACGACAAGGTCAATATCCCTGTTCCAGTCGCTGTATATTTCTTCAATCTGCCCCAGAAGAGCGGGAGTGGCCGAGGAGGGAAGGTTAATCCATCCCAGGAAATCTGCGCCTTTTCCTTTTCCCGAATGCAGCAGGGACAAGGCCTGAAGCGAACGATTCGTCCAGTTTTCCAGCTCGGCGTCAGGAATAAAGGAACGTGTTGCTTTTGTATTTATTTTTACGGATTGCATAAAATGTTTATTTTAAATGTTGACATAAGGCTTTGAACACTATGGCCGGAGAACGGAATTCATAAAGAATTTTGTACATGGCTTCTGCAATGGGCATATGCAGGTTGTACTTGCGGTTTATTTCATGAATACAGGCGGTGGCATAATAACCTTCCGCCACCATGTTCATTTCCAGCTGAGCGGCTTTTATAGAATAACCCTGACCTACCATGTTCCCGAACGAACGGTTCCGGCTGAACTGAGAATAGCAGGTCACCAGCAGGTCGCCCAAAAAGGCAGATTGCGCGGTGTTGCGTGATTTCTCGGGATAGGTCCGGTTCAGGAATAACCTCATTTCCTGGTAGGCACAGGAGACGAGTACCGCCTGAAAATTGTCTCCGTAGCCCAATGCCCTGCTTACGCCGGTGGCAATGGCATAGATGTTTTTTAGCACTACGGCGTACTCCAGTCCGTAAATATCCGTCCCTATACTGGTACGCATGTAGCTGCAATTAAAAGCTTCGGCCAGTTTGAGGGCTGTTCTCTCTTTTTTACAGGTTACACACAGGTAGGAGAGTCTTTCCATAGCGACTTCTTCTGCGTGGACAGGTCCCGCTATTACCCCAATGTTATCATAGGGAATCTGGTGGATACGGTTGAAATACTCGGTTATGGATATGTTCCTCTCGGGGATCAGTCCCTTGATAGCCGTGACAATGAACTTATTTTCCAGCGACACCGACAGGCGGATCATTTCGCTGATAAAAAAAGTGGAAGGGATACAGAAGATCAGAACATCTGCGTATTCTACCACTTTGTTAATGTCGGTATTCATATACAGCCGTGAGGCATCGAGCTCGGCTGCCTGGAGATATTTCGGGTTCCTGTTGTTTTCCATGATCGAATCTATCATATCCTGCTCCCTGACAAACCATCCTACCTCTGACTGGGTGTCGAGCAGTATTTTGATCAGAGCGGTCGCCCAACTGCCGGACCCGATTACGGCGTATTTAGTATTATTGTTGTCAAAAACTCTTCCCATAGTTTCATTGATGAAAACGCCCAAAGATACGGTTTATTTGTCTACCTTTGTACAAATTATGATTATGTGCCATTCTTATTGTTCTGACAAATACCAGTATACTATGGGGAAAACCTTTAGGGATACGGGGTTGGATAAGGTCCCGGCCATATTCAATATGTTCTACCGGAAGGCGCCCGACAATAATAACTGGGCTGTCGTCAGCGGTATTAACGAAGTGCTGGAAATGGTCCGGGGTTTCGGGTCGAAACCCGTTTCTTTTTTTAAGAAATTTCTGCCGGAACCGCAGTACGCTCCATTCTGTGACTTTCTTGCCACCATGCGTTTTACAGGCGATATCTATGCCATGGATGAAGGCCAGATAGCTTTCCCGGGTCAACCCGTTATAACTGTCAGAGCCCCACTGCTGGAAGCGCAGGTGCTTGAAACGCCTCTTTTATGTATAATGAATCATCAAATGGCTGTGGCCACAAAAGCTTCGCGTGTTACTCGCAGTACCTCAAAGCCTGTGAGCGAATTCGGTTCCCGGCGGGCTCACGGCCCCTGGGCGGCGCAGCACGGGGCCAAAGCGGCGTATATAGGGGGTTGTCTGAATACCTCAAATATTCTGGCTACCACTGAATTCGGGATTCCTTCTTCCGGCACTATGGCACACAGCTTTGTTACGGCATTCGGTTGCAGTGTAAAAAGCGAACGCGAAGCCTTCAATGCCTATATAGCGAGCCATTTAGGGGAAGGCCTTATTCTTCTGATAGATACATACGACACGCTTAAATCCGGTATTTTGAATGCCATTGAGTCTTTCAAAGAGAACGGTATTAATAATGATTACAAGCCTTTTTACGGTATAAGGCTCGATAGCGGCGACCTGGCTTATCTTTCGCGTAAATGCAGGGAAATGCTGGATAAAGCAGGTCTCTCTGAGTGCAGGATCTTTGCTACCAATGCATTGGATGAATACCTGATTGCCGATCTGGAACGTCAGAATGCTGCCATTGATTTCTATGGCGTGGGCGATGCCATTGCCACGAGCCGGGACAATCCCTGTTTCGGGAATGTATACAAAATGGTTCAGATAGGGGATACCCCTGTGCTAAAACGTTCGGAGGATAAGGCTAAGGTCATTAACCCGGGATTTCAGGTCACATACCGGGTCTTTGTAGATGATGAGAACAAGGCCGATGTTACCTGCCTCCGTGGCGACCGGATGACCGATGACATTGAAGCCGGGCACACCATTGTATTGCAGGATGAAAACGACAGGACGCGTACCACTACCTACCGTCAAGGAACCTATACCTGCGAGATACTGCAGAAGAAATATATGGAAAACGGGGTCCGTATCATTGCCGACAATACGGCACAGGAAAAGAGGGACTGTTACCTGAGGGCGCTTTCAAAAATGAATCCGACCGAACGCAGGATAATTAATCCACATTATCATAAAGTGGATATTTCAGATGGTTTGTATGATCTGAAAATGAAGTTGATTTATAAAATTAAAGAAGAATTGGATTATGTACGGTAATCAGAGGACCCATATAGTGGTTGATATGCTCAATGATTTTATTTCAGGTCCTATGGCCTGTCTTAATGCGGAAAACGCAATGAATCACAGCCTTAATTACATTACTTTGCATCCGAACGATAAAGTTATTTATGTTTGCGATGCACATCCGGCCAACCATTGCTCGTTTACCGAGAACGGAGGAGTCTGGCCCGCTCATTGTGTTGTGAATACCCTGGGCCAGGAAATACATTTGTCATATTATACCCGTCTTAACGAACCTTCTCACAGACCGCACCTGACCAGGATCTTCAAAAAGGGAACTCAGGCAGACAAGGAGGAATATTCGGCCTTTAATGCGGTTCGTGCAGACGGGGTCAGGTTAAAAGACGTATTGACCAAATCCGTTATAGTAAGTGGAGTTGCCACCGAATTCTGTGTTTTTGAGACCGTTAAGGATCTTGTAGAGGCAGAATTCGAGGTTCAGGTGTTGCTGGAAGGGCTGGGCTACGTGAGCCAGAAAGAACACAGGGCAGCTATAGAAAACATGAAAAACCTGGGAGTTAAGTTAATTTAGGATACTCTATGCAGGTTATTGGTATTGATCTTGGCGGAACAAAGGTGGTTGCCGCACATTTTTCTGAAAACGGAGAAATGACAGGCACACGGTCGGCTCTGCTGGAAGGCAGAACCGGAACTCATGTTGCGGCATTAATTGCGGATCTTTGTTCTGCGCTGCTCGAAGACCTTAACCTGGATATGCAGGAAGAGAAGTGCATAGGCATTTGTGTACCCGGCATAGCAAACAGCAAAACCAACAGGATTTGGGCTCCCAATATTCCCGGCTGGGAAAATTTCCCTTTAAAGGATTTTCTGGCAGAAGCCATTCCAAATACCCGTGTTCTTGTTGAAAGTGACAGGACCTGTTATATTCTGGGCGAAGTATGGAAGGGGGTGGCGCAAGGCTGCCACAATGCCATTTATTTGTCAGTGGGAACGGGCATTGGGGCCGGGATCCTCATTGATGACAGGGTGTTGCACGGAAATGCAGACGTCGTAGGCGCTATCGGATGGATGGGCCTCCATTCTCCTTTTTCTGAAGAATATTCGCTTTGCGGTTGTTTTGAAACGTATGCTTCCGGGACCGGCATTGCCGCCCAGGCTCGCAAATTGTCGGGACAGCCGGGAGTCTATAAAAATACCAAATCTGTTTTTGAGGCTTATGAACGCGGAAATACGGTGGCCTTAAGGGTAATCGACAAGGCTATTGAATGTTGGGGAATGGCCTC
>Ga0265297_10009577_pt1 | contig 12438 bp, 11 predicted proteins | sample Munlanlwell13791_FD_192502 | JGI IMG/M metagenome (GOLD analysis project Ga0265297, IMG submission 192502) | Leachate microbial communities from a municipal landfill in Southern Ontario, Canada - Leachate well 137-91 | ecosystem: Engineered > Solid waste > Landfill > Unclassified | place...
AGCTTTTGAAGAGCAGGAGATAGCGGTGCTCGCAAACAGGGCTTTTTGATAACACCTGCCCGTCGGGCTCTTCAAAACCAAAAAAAGTGCGGTCCCACCGAGTAAGAAAACCTTAATGGATTGGCACCATTTCCCGCGAGAACGATTCTCAAGCTCCAGCACGGGTCCCACCGAGTAAGAAAACCTTAATGGATTGGCACCCGGAGCCGGAGCCGGAGCCGTCGCCGGAGCCGTCGGTCCCACCGAGTAAGAAAACCTTAATGGATTGGCACTTGCCTCTGCCTCCGCTTTGGCCTGTGCCTCGCGGGCGTCCCACCGAGTAAGAAAACCTTAATGGATTGGCACTGCCCAATAGAAATTTGAAGTTGCTCCATTCGTATTAGTCCCACCGAGTAAGAAAACCTTAATGGATTGGCACAGGATTCCGAGTTCCTGAAATAGCAAGTTGAGACAGGTCCCACCGAGTAAGAAAACCTTAATGGATTGGCACTCATACCGGAGTTTATAGAAATTAAAATTCCTACCATGTCCCACCGAGTAAGAAAACCTTAATGGATTGGCACCAGGGATTCCCAAAAGGCTATACGGGAATCCCGTATGTCCCACCGAGTAAGAAAACCTTAATGGATTGGCACTCTCCCCGACGGTACAATCGAATGCCGGACGATTTCGTCCCACCGAGTAAGAAAACCTTAATGGATTGGCACTGGCCTCTCCCCGGAGCGCACTTTTGAGGCATTGTCCGTCCCACCGAGTAAGAAAACCTTAATGGATTGGCACTTCTTTATCTTTTGCCCCGCAAAACGGACACGGCTGTCCCACCGAGTAAGAAAACCTTAATGGATTGGCACATAGTGTTTGGGGGAATGGCATATGAAATCTAAAGTCCCACCGAGTAAGAAAACCTTAATGGATTGGCACTATCTTGTGTTCTTCTCTGTAACATATTCCCTTGTCAGTCCCACCGAGTAAGAAAACCTTAATGGATTGGCACGTCTTTGGGAAAAAACACCGAAAAGGAGACTGCGGTCCCACCGAGTAAGAAAACCTTAATGGATTGGCACGGCATACTAGGGCGAAATCAACCTTAACGCCTTTTAGTCCCACCGAGTAAGAAAACCTTAATGGATTGGCACGGAAACTCCGCCGATATGAACTATTACGGCCCCGAGTCCCACCGAGTAAGAAAACCTTAATGGATTGGCACCGGGACGCTCAAGGCCGACGGAACGCTGACGCTAAAGCGTCCCACCGAGTAAGAAAACCTTAATGGATTGGCACAGTTGAAGCCACAGCAGTACCTACTGTGAGGGTAGAGTCCCACCGAGTAAGAAAACCTTAATGGATTGGCACACATGAGGCGCAATAAAAGTATGAAGGCTTTTTTAAGTCCCACCGAGTAAGAAAACCTTAATGGATTGGCACTTAGGTCTTGATCCTCGGGCAGCAAACTATGAAACAAGTCCCACCGAGTAAGAAAACCTTAATGGATTGGCACAATGGCAACTCGAACAGAAACAGGAACCGATTCTTCAGTCCCACCGAGTAAGAAAACCTTAATGGATTGGCACTGTAATAAGATTATCAAGAAATTCCTCCGGGGACTTGTCCCACCGAGTAAGAAAACCTTAATGGATTGGCACTATATACATGGAGTCTTGGAAGATAAAGATAAAACAAGTCCCACCGAGTAAGAAAACCTTAATGGATTGGCACATATTTTCTACATCCCTATCGCCCATGAAATCGCCTGTCCCACCGAGTAAGAAAACCTTAATGGATTGGCACCAGATTGTTTCTATCGGACTTTTTTCGTCCATTTCCGTCCCACCGAGTAAGAAAACCTTAATGGATTGGCACGTATGCCGCAAGCTTTATATCGCTGGGTACGTAGGCGTCCCACCGAGTAAGAAAACCTTAATGGATTGGCACATTACTACGATATCGCCTTCATGAATATTCACCTTCGTCCCACCGAGTAAGAAAACCTTAATGGATTGGCACTACAGCCCGGCGGCAGGGTCATTCCTCTGGGCTTTTTGCCTCTAGACCGCGCTAGGCCTATGCGTAAACGCGTCCATAATTCGCATAGGGGGGTAGGCCGGAAAATGGTCTCTTTGGTATGGCCGGTGGGAACTGGCGATTAGCGGCTACTTCAATTCTTTCAGTGAATAACTGGTGCTGCGACCGCCGCCACTATCCTTGACCATAACGCTTTTATCTATGAGGTCTTGTATGTCGCGCTGCGCGGTATCCTGCGAGCATTTGGCCAGCGTTGCCCATTTTGTAGATGTCAATTTGCCTTTCAAGCCGTCCAGCATTTTATTGAGCATCAATCGCTGGCGGTCATTTAAAGAAATCCCGGCGTAAGTCTTCCAGAACTGTTCTTTCTTGAACACGGCAGAGAGCGATATTTCCGTCCCTTCTATGGCACGGTCAAGGCAACCGATAAACCATTGCAGCCAGTCGGTAATATCCAGAGTGCCTTTCTGCGTATGCTCCAGCATATCGTAATAGGCGTTGCGCTCCTTACGGATTTGCGCCGACATGCTGTAGAAACGCCGGGAAGTGTTTTCCGACCGCGCCAATGCCCAATCGGCGATGGCGCGCGCGATGCGCCCGTTGCCGTCGTCAAAGGGATGTAATGTCACAAACCAGAGATGCGCCACAGCCGCGCGAAGCACCGGGTCAATTCCATCGGTCTGGTTTGCCCATTCAAGAAATGTCTCAATCTCGGCAGGTATCTTATCGGCGGACGGGGCTTCATAATGCACGCGCTCGCGACCTATCGCGCCGGAAACGACTTGCATTGGCCCCTTGGAATCGTCGCGCCATGTTCCGATTTTTAATTTGCCCGTGCCGATTGCGCCTGTCGGAAAAAGCAGTGTGTGCCAGCGGAACAGGCGTTCTGTCGTCAGTGGCTTTGCGTAATTTTGCGTCGCTTCCAGCGACATCTCCACAACGCCGTCCACGCGACGGTCTGCCGGAATCAGGCCCGCGATATCCATACCCAGCCGTCGGGCAATTGAAGAACGCACTTGTTGCGCGTCCAGCAGTTCGCCTTCAATCTCACTGGACTTTAGAACATCTAAGGTAAGAGTTTGCAAGATAGCTTCGTCGCGCTGCGGGAATCCCATATTTTCCATGCGTCCAAGCAACAGCCCTTGCCGATGACGCACCGCTGCCAGAGGAGCAGCAATAATTTCATTATTCCAGACAAATTTGGGCCAGTTTGTTTGCTGATAGATATAGCGAGCCATACTCCGCACCTCTTGCGTATATTATAAGCCATATTCTCCGTATTGTCAATACACAATATACGCATATAATGCGGATAATATGCCAGTTATTCTCCGCATTTTAGCGTTTGGCAGCTCACGCTTGCGCTCGCCCATCCATGCGATACGGCGCGTCCACGGAACGTGAACAGAAAGCAATAGTGAACGCATGTAAGATAATTCGCAATCGCTTTGCAAGTTGTCATAAATTTGGTTATTGCCGCGACAAAACATGATTTAGCCACTTACAAACCTGCTGAAGCTACTTATCCCTAACCGCGCGATTTGAAAACACTGGAAGTGGCTTCTACAAAGAGTTTTTACGCGCCAAACGCATTTTAGCGCAGCGTGCTTCCCTCTGTTCTTGGCTCATAGCGCAAGATTTCTTAACTTTGGCTCCAAACTTCTGCAACAGTTCATCCGCCAACTCCGCCGGAACCCACAGCTCTGCTTCGCCGTCCAGAAGGCGGACACGCAGGTTATGCTGTTTTGCCAGCATATGCGCCAAACGTTTACGTGGCGTCCAGACGCGGAATAATTTGCCTTGCAAAACGATTTCGCTGCCGCGCAATAATCCGTCCACAATCTGCGCTGGCTTTCGCGTCTCCATCATGAATGCGCCGGTTTCCATTTCCGCATAAGGCCGGAAGGATTTTTTAACACCCAACGATTTCAAGTGTTCCGACATTTCCTGTTTTGTCATAAGTCGTCTCCAAACTGTTCATCGGGAATATTGTTCTCGCCCACAAACGTGCCGGGACCGATAAGCCTTGTCCGTGCGGAAGGGGTGATTCCGAACTCGGCGCATAGGTGGCAGTATTGCTTGTAATACATCTTCATGATTGCTACCTGCGGGCGTGGATGGGTTTCGCCTATCAATTTGGTTGCGCCGCCAATGATAAATTCGCGCACACCATAGGGGTAATAAGTTGTGCCTTTGGTTTCTATTTCTTTTTCCATCTGCCGCCAGCGGGAATAAGATTTGCAGAGCATTTCAAACGCGCCCCGGTCGGCGGCGGTAAACACCTTGCCCATCGCCGTTACAATGCTGCGCCAGTAATTCTTGGAAACGTCGTCCAGCCAGTCCGGCGGCTCGCCGATTGCGCCGATAGGTTTCGGCTCGCGCCAATTAATCCGGCATTTCTGCGTGCCGTGCAGGATTTTTAACGCCGTAGGTTTTGGTTTTCTGCCTCTCATGAGTTATCTCCCGTTAAATTTGCTTTTCTCCGTCGTAATTCTCCGAACGCGCACGCGAATGTATCAAGCCCACCCCCCCTATGCGAATTATGCACGCGCGTGCGCGTAGCCACCATGCGGTCTAGGGGCAAAAAGCTGGGAGGAAATGATAGGCCCGGGGGCTGTGTGCTGCCATTTTGCCGATTACATTGCATCGCAACCCTCAAATTCCGTGCCACCCTATGCCTGTGCAGAATAGTTTCCGCAATACAATGACGCAGCTGACGCATACTTACGAAACTCCCGTTACGTGCGCGCGTCACGCGCCCGCGCATACAGCCTATATGTAACACTGCGTCAGGTGCGTCAGCCTGTATTGGTAAACCAGTATTTTTCATAGCAAGTCCTCCTGCACTTCCGTGCCATTCAGCGCGATGCCCTGAAATAATCGCTGGCGTTCCGAGCGCGCCCGTTTGAACCCGCGTTTGTTTAGGTCGTCCGAGAACTTGCGCAGTGAGGGCAGGTATTCGCCGTTCTTTTCGCACCATGCTTTCCAAGACTGATAAAGTACGTCGCTTCCTTCTTTCACCCTCGGATTTTGAAAGCATTCCTCCGCAATCCAGCGACCTAAAGCATCTTCGGACTCCAGATACTCTTCGGTGGCTGACAAAACACAGGCAGGCGGATTCAACCCGACGCGCTGCCACGCTAAACAACCATCTATCGCCCAGCGCAAGATGCCGTCGCGCTCCAGTAACAGTTGTTCAGGTAACGCATGATTGCGCTTTTCGGCGGGGATGGTTACAGTGAACGGCACAAGGTGCAACCGCCGCCGCATTGCCTCGTCCACGTCGCGGATTGACGGTTTGTTGTTGCCTGCGACAAGCAATTTAAACTGCGGCTTGTAGTCGAAGAAATCCTGCCGCATGAAGCGCGCGGATATCTTGTCGCCGCCGGTCAGCGATTTTATTTTGGCTTCCGCCCACCGTCGTCCCTTTTCAACTTCGATGGAGGTCACCAGCCTTGCGCCGCGTAAGCCCGCTAAATCCGTCGGGTGTTTGTCATTGCGCGTTTCCATGAAGGTGTCCATAGGCGCATTGGTCGCATAATCGCCAAGCACAGCCGCCAGCGTGTTCAAAAACACCGATTTCCCATTTGCGCCGGTGCCATACAAAAAGAACAACGCGTGTTCCGAAGTCGCGCCGGTCAACGCATACCCAGCCATGCGTGCCAGATAGCGTTGCAGTTCCTCGTCGCCACTTGTGATGTCGTTCAGGAAAGCAAGCCAGCGTTCCGGTTTCGCCTGTTCATCGGCGATACCTGCGGCAGTCAACTTGGTCATGTAATCCAGCCTGCCGTGCGGATGCGTTTGCCCTGTGCGCAAATTCGCAACGCCTGTTGCGGAATTTAACAGCCACGGGTCACGGTCCCATTGGTCTATGGTTGCGGCATGACGCCTGTCCGCGCGGGTAAGCCGTTCCACCGCCGCCACAGTGTTTGCGCTGGCGAGTTTTGCCGCCAGCCTTGCTTTGTTACAACGCGCCGCCGCTCCCCGACAAACAAAGCGTGCCAAGTCATAAGCCCGAAGCGTGTTTTCCCGTCGCCAGCACTTCCCGTCCCAATGCAACCAGTAGCCCCACGCGGCGACATACCGCCAATCCTCGGCGTAGCGTTCGGTAAACTCAAGTGCCAAAGCGTCATCGGTGAATCCCGGCGGACGGATGTCTTCGTCCTGTTCCGTGTTGCCCGGCGCGTAATTGCAAATGCTTCTGGCTATGGTTTCCACTTCAGTGTCCGGTAACGGCGGTTGGCAACGTTTTGCGTTCATCGTTTTAAGCGCGGTAAATATTTCGTCCAGCCCCATATTGCGCCGACGCATACCGCCCGCTATGCTGGCAAGCGCGGCGTTTCGTTTGCCTTCCGTTATCGGCTTGCCCTTCGCAGGCAATTGAGCTGACTTGGAAGGTCTCTTCTCGGCCATAAGTTTGATGATAGTGTCGGGCAGCATTACCAAATGCGCCTCAGGGTCTACCCATTCATAGGCTTTCCCGTCTAGCGTTGAGCCCGGAGCTACGACATAACCGCCGTCGGCCTTGATGTCTATGCCATTCAAAAGCCCGATTCTGCAGCGCAATGGGCCGGGCGAGGCATAATAAAAGTGCTGCCCGCCGCTCGGCGTTTGCGCGGCAAGCGTAGGCGTCATACCGGTCAGCGTCGCCAGCGATTCTGGACCCTTGGCACCCTTTTTAACGTCCACATCGACAATGACAAGGTCTGAGATAACGCCGGTGGATATGCCGATGTTGGCGGTCGGGTTTTCCGTCCACCAGCGCTTGACCACTGCAATGTCTTTGCTGGCATCCTTGAAACCATGTTCGGTGAGAGGCTCCTTGGTATTGGGTATTAACGGGAATACCGCCCAGCCCAAGTCAACATAAGCCAATGCCCGTTTCAACATCATATAGCCCTCCCCAAAACCTGCTGAATGCTTCGGCGGTTAAATGCGTGTGTGAGCATACAAGCCGCTTCATAGCGCGTAGACGGAAAGTTTTTGCAGCCTTGCGGCAGATATAAGACTTGCTTCTCTGAGGGCGGCTGGCGCAGCCACCGGCGCGATTTATGCGCCGCGTCCTCGGTTTCATTGAGGCACAGCCAGTCATCAGCCGAAGCAAGGCAGGCCGTCCTTTCGCCAATGCAAAGCAGCTTTGCGTGTTCTTTTCTTAACCCTCCCAAAGCGCACCATCGCTCGCCTTGCCGAAAGATGCCGCCCCATGCGTCAAAGCCCGTGGCAATAACAACCGAACCATCGTCTTTGATGTTGCACCACTTAAACGGCGAACGCTTGAGCAGGTCCAGTTCCGCCATAGCAAAGTCGCCAAGTTCAGGCTTGGCCTCATTCTTTGCGGCAAATTCATAACCGCAGAACGGGCATTCTCGGCTTGCGGCGGGAATTTCCGCTTTGCAGCCGGGACAAGTTTTTATCGGGGCTTCATGGTTTTTCAGGTGTTCCGCGATTTCAAGGTCAACGGCCTGCTCCAAAGAGCCGTGCATGATTGCTGAAGTCCCGAAATCCAAAACAACACAATCCGTCTTCATCAGTCCGGGATAGCGTTCAGGTTCAAGTTTTCGAAGGCCGCGACCTATCATCTGAATCATCGCGCTTTTGTGCGAACACGGTCTCAGCAGCACGACGCAGGACACCGGCGGGCAGTCCCATCCTTCCGTAGCTACAGCGACATTAACCAGCACCTGCGTTTCGCCAGTTTCCAGTCGCAGGAATATTTGCGTTCGCTCGGTTTCGGTGGTTTCACCGGTTACAAGTTCGGCTTTTATGCCAACAACTACAAAAGCTTCGGTTACATGTGTTGCGTGCGCCACGGTGGAGCAAAATACCACGGTCCGACGGTCGCCAGCTTTCTCGCGCCAGTGTTTTATAATTGCTTTGGTCAGCGGCGAATGGTCCATGATGGCTTCCACTTCCGTCATGTCGAAATCATCCGCCATCCGCCGGACCTGATTCAAACCCTCCTGCACGCCGATGTCAATGACGAAGGTGCGAGGCCGAACCAGCTGGCCTGACGCGATAAGCTCGGACAGCGTAATCTGGTCGGCGCAGTTGTCAAAGATGTCGCGCAGGCTTTTGCCGTCGCCGCGATTCGGCGTCGCAGTCACGCCGTAAATCATCACATCGTGATTACGGTGTTTGGCGGCTTCAATAATCCGCAGATAGCTTTCAGCCCGTGCGTGATGCGCTTCGTCTATGACAAGCAAATCCAGCGGCGGTAACTGTTCAAGGTTACGCTCACGGACCAGCGTTTGCGCCATCGCAAAGACAGCTTTGCCTGACCAAGACTTTTCACGGGAATCCACCACGGATACGGACAATCCCGGATTCACTTTGTGGAATTTATCAATGTTCTGCGCCGTGATTTCATCCCGGTGCGCCAAAATGCAGGCCCGTGCGTTGTCTTGTCGCGCCAGTCTACCGACCACAGACGCAAGCATGATGCTTTTGCCCGCGCCGGTAGGCGCAACGCCCAGCGTGTTGCCGCGTTCCCGCAAGGCCGTCACGCTGCGCTCAACAAATGTTTTCTGCCGTTCGCGCAATATCATGCCGCACCTGCTTTGGGCGCGACGGTTGTGCGCGTCACCGTGAACGCTTCCTCGCCCAGTTGCTTTATCATCAGCCCGGTGAACACCTGCGCGATATGCTCGCCGACATCGCCTGATACGTCTATCACCGCCTTGCCATCCGCCGCCATATATCCGGCATGGAGCCTGACTTTGGCGGGGCCGAACAAGCATTCGGCAGTTATAACAGCGAGCGTTATTTGTTCCTCTATAAGCGCCTTGCTGGTGCTTCCGTTAAAAACAAACTTGCAGACCTCTTTCATAGGGTTATCCTCCTAAGCGTTAATACCGCCTTTATCCGGAAAGAGGCCAAGTCATTCCATATATTCGTGCAACTCCGCTTTTGCGAATGCGGCCTTGATGCGGTTTTTCTCGTTCTTGACGGTGTTTCGCGAAACCCGCAGCGCTTTCGCCGCCTCGTCAATATTCAGTCCGCGTTCCGATATGAGTCGGCATAGCTCGCGTTGGCGCGGCGTAAGTTGCGAATAGGCCTTTGCCATATCCAGAGGCAGACCTATCGCCGGGTCGAATTTCTCGGCAAACGGCTCCTCGTCAATCACGTCCAGCAAGGTCGGCGAATCCTCATCGTCGCCCATCGGCGTATAAATGGATATGGTCTTGGAATTGGCGATGCGTTTGTCCGCCGTCAGCTTCTCGATGATATGGCCCAGCTTGTTGCGGATAACCTTTGCCATGAAGGCGTTGCTTGGAACGCGTCTACCGGGGTCGTATTTATCCCGGACAAAATACCAGTGCATGAGGCATTCCTGCAGCAAGTCGTCGAAGTCTTCATACTGAAGACACGTCCATTTACTTCTGTATTCGGTGACCAGATTTTTAGCGACGCCGATTTCCAAGTCATCGAACAGCCCTGCGTAGTTACAGCTTGTCATTAGACACCTCCGCTTTCTTTTTTCTGCGGTGTGTCTAAAACAACCCCCAACGACAAAATACCGGTTACGAACCCCCGAGTAGATAAGCGGTATACCGGCGGTATTGAAGGGTTTTGCGGAACTGACGGCAGGACAATAAAAAACCGCCCGAAGGCGGTTGTTGATAGCGGGGATTGTCGGGATTTGATATAAAATATGACTATTGACCGACTGGAGGGTTATGATATGTCCTTGCGTGACAATGCAAAAGTTTCGATTGAGTTAGGCGTTGAAGATTTTAAGCTGGGTGTAGACGGGGACGAAAAGAGATTTATCTCTTCAATCCGAAATATTTATGCAGGTATTTTATTGCTGTTTAAGCACAAGTTGCAGCTATTATCCCCTTCCTCTGATTTGTTGATTACAAAAAAGATATCTGTGGTTCGCGATGCCAATGGCGTAATAGGTTTCAAGGGTGAAGGCAAAAAAACCATCGATTATGACGAAATTAAAGAGCGCTTTAAATCACTTAATATCTCCGCCGATTGGGGAAAAATGGGGCAGATACGCGATATCCGGAACAATCTCGAACATTATGAACACACAGCTCCGAAGGAACAAGCGAAAAAAATAATTTACGACACTTTTCTTGTTTTGAAAGACTTTATCGTAAGAGAATTGGATGAAACGCCCGTAGATATCCTCGGCGATATTACCTGGGAATATATAACTGCTCAAAAAAATATATACCAAGAAGAAAGGAAAGCGTGGGAAGATTTAATCGAAGCAGAATTTGATGACGAGGCACGAATTCAGGACGCTTTATATAATCTCACATGCCCTGAATGTGATATTGATTTGTTTATAAAGACTGCTGATAAATTGAAGTGCAAAAACTGCGGGAAGGAATTGGAAAAAGAGGATTATATCGAGCTTGCATTCCAAAATGCATATACGCTCTCAGTTCGAGATTATAAGCATGGTGCTTCTGAGATAATATGCAAATGCCCTGAATGCGAGCGTGAAGCCTATTTTATTGAAGATGATAGATGCTATGCTTGTGACGCGTCAGGGCATGCAAGATGTGATTGCGGAAATTATAAAGAACCGGATAACGAAAAGTGCGATGATTGCGCCCACATGGATTATTTGATGTCGCAAGACGACTGACTACACGATATTTATTTAATTCGTGTTAATCCGACCAGTTCCTCAGGTTTTGCCATCCTGCCCAATATTTCAGTCAGCACATTTTCATAGACTTTTGCTAATTGCGTGTTACGCTCTTTTTCATTCGCGGGCGATTCCCGTTTGCCCGAATAAACCATAACCATTTTCCCGCCGTAACGCCGCTTGAATTTGTTGTCCATTATTTTTCCCATAAATCCTCCTACAGCGTTAATACCGGGTTCCCACGCGGAATGGCCATGCCGGGCAAAAATCCGGTATTAACGAATAGCGGCAGAAACGCCTTGATGTTTCGCGCGAATGAATGTAAATGGTTCATGAGGGCTATTTCATAGGAGGTCATCGTGCCAAGTCTTACAGGTAAAGCGGCGTCGGAGAAGAAGCGGTATGTGATATACACCCGCTGTTCTACCGACGACCAAGCGCAGGGCGATTTCACCACGCTGGACGCGCAGGCGCATCACTGCCGCAACATGCTGGAAGCCTTCGGGCATGAGCTGGCTTGTTTCGGCAACAAGGGCGTGATAAACGACGACGGCTACTCCGGCAAGGATTTGAACCGGCCCGGAATGCAATCCATTCTAAACTCGGTAAACGGCACACGGCAGTTTGACGGCATCATATTCTTCCGGCTGGACCGACTGACGAGAAACCCGCGCGATTTATACGCGCTGATAGACCTATTCCGTGATAAGAATATCGATTTCGTGTCCGTGCGGGAAAACCTCGACAGCTCAACAGCAATCGGACGCGTGGTTATCGGGATATTGGGATTATTGTCGGCTTTTGAGAGGGAACTGACAGGCGAGCGCGTCAAAGCGTCGGCGTTGGCACGGGTTCGGCAGGGACGGTGGATTGGCGGCGGGGTGCCTTACGGCTATAAGCTGGTAGATAACGGCCCGGCTTTACCCAATGGCAAACAACCGCATAAACTCATAGTGGATGAAGAACTCGCGGCGAAACTGCATGTTATATGGGAACTGGCGGCGCAAAACAAATCACTTTCTGAAATCGGCAACACGCTGCATGACATGGGCTTAAAATCTCCGACTGGCAAGCTCTGGCTGAGACAGACCATCTCCAATATTCTGAAAAGCGAGTTTCACAAGGGCTATCTTCACTATGGCGACGAGGTTCACAAAGGCTTGCATCAGCCGATAGTGGAGGAGGAATTGTGGGAGAAAGCCAACCGCTTTATCACCGCGAAATTGCCGGGGCATCGGTTCGCACGCGCATGGGGCAAGCGCCCCAAAAGCTATGATTACCGGCTCGCCGGGCTTATACGGTGCGGAAAATGCGGAAGCCATCACATTTGTATTTCGTGTTCAAACCGGCAGAGCAAACAGTTTTATTACTATGTCTGTGGCAGGGGCAAGCAGCGTCTTGGCTGCACGCCGGATGCCATTTCGGCCACAGCTTTTGATAATGCCGTCATTGAGTTTTTCAAGAAAGCCTCCAAAGACCAAGAGATAATCGTAAAAGCCATTGGAAACGCCGTATTGGAATCGCAGGTAAAATTGGAAAAGCTGGAAAAAATAATCCACGAAGAGGAAACCAAGCAAGGAACGGCAAAAGCGGAATCCAAAAAGCTGCTAGCATTGGCGATGAGCGGCGATATCCCCAAAGGCGCGGCTTTCAAAGATAAATTCGCAGATTTGGAAGCCAAAATTGTAAAGTTGCAACCAAAAATGACCCATTAGTTGCAACGAAAATTGACCCGCCCTTAATGCATTTTTAACACATTTCCGCTGGTCTGTAAACCTTTGCCAGCCTTTCCTTTTTCTCCTGCTTCC
>Ga0265297_10009578_pt1 | contig 12438 bp, 9 predicted proteins | sample Munlanlwell13791_FD_192502 | JGI IMG/M metagenome (GOLD analysis project Ga0265297, IMG submission 192502) | Leachate microbial communities from a municipal landfill in Southern Ontario, Canada - Leachate well 137-91 | ecosystem: Engineered > Solid waste > Landfill > Unclassified | place...
CATCTGGAGCTAGACGCTCTAAAAGCCGGTGCCCGCGTCGAGTTTAATCCCGAAAAGCGTAATCACAGCGATTTCGCGCTATGGAAATTCACCCCCGCTGGCGAAACACGCGATATGGAATGGGAGACACCCTTAGACTTGTTAGGAGCTAATAATCTGCCCAGCGAGAGCCGTCTGGTATCGTATGATAATGATCCTAAAGCGACTGCAGCCCAAGATTTTACATCGCTAAAACGTGAAAATCCTGGCGTGAAAGGGGGATCGTTAACAGACGATACCAGACTGGGCGAAAACGAAATAAACCCATTAGTTATGGGCTTCCCGGGCTGGCACCTGGAGTGCTCGGCTATGGCGATGACTATACTAGGCGAGACACTTGACATTCACACGGGTGGTATCGACCATATACCAGTCCACCACACTAACGAGATTGCTCAATCCGAAGCCGCTACCGGCAAACGATTTAGTAATTTTTGGCTGCACAATAATCACCTAAAAGTAAACGGTACCAAAATCAGCAAATCTCTCGGCAACGGCTACACACTCGATGATCTCGAGCAAAAGGGCTATAGCCCGATTGATTACCGAATGTTTGTACTGCAAAGTCATTATACAAACGAGGGCAACTTTACATTCGACAATCTAACCGCCGCCAAAAACCGATTACAAAACTGGCGCAACGTCGCGGCACTAAGGCATCAAACGCACGATACGCTACGTGATGATGATGAAAAAAGCACGGATGATCGCAGCGTATCACTGTATGCTACATCACAAGTTATTGTCGAGGCTTTGTCTAACGACCTGGATACTCCGGCCGCGCTGGCAATCATTGACGATGCATTCTCGAAACTGTCAAATGTAGCCCTAAAAGATATCCATCAACACGCGTTCCTCGGGTTACTCGAAACTATCGATGAAACACTCGGTCTAAACCTGCTTACCAGTTCGCCAGATATCAGTGACGACAATAAACGTATTATCATTGCCCGCGAACAAGCCCGCAAGACGCAGAACTGGGCGCAATCTGATAAACTACGTACTGAACTAGAGAAAAGCGGCATCACTGTTCGTGACACCGCAAATGGACCGATCTGGGAATACGTTAATTAATCTTTGACGGCACGCAACAGCTTTTCGGTGTTTGTCTGTTCGGCTTTAAATATACGGCGGCGACGTGCAAAATATTCTTCAATCAATATTTTAACCGTACCGGCGATTGGAATCGAAATAATACCACCGATAATACCAAATGTATAGATACCAACTGTGATCGCAACCAATATCGCTAGGGCCGATAGATCTAGGTGTTTAGCCTGAATCTTTGGTGAAATATAGTTAGCTTCAACCTGTTGGTAAATAATAAAGAATACCAAGAATATGACTGCAGCAGTTAGATCATTAAAGGCTAGAATAAAGCTAACTAGCGCTGCACCAATCATGGCACCAAAAAGCGGAATTAACGATAGTACGAATATGATTGCGGCAGTTGGAATCGCAAAGTTTAGCGGAACATTGAATATCAGACTCAGGATAAATACTGCCACGCCGGCAACCGCACCCGCCACAGCCGAAACCGCCAGCTGACCAGTTACGTAACCTGTCACAACCGTATACATGCGACCGATTACGCCACGGTGGTATTCCATACGTTCCTTATCGACGTACAAAGACCAGATCCGTTTCATAATAACCGGACCTTCAATCAGCATCAAAAATGCCAAAACGAGCACCAGGATAGTAGATGTAATAAATGAAAATACCGAACTGATTCCAGCAATCAGGTTAGATCCGAACGCGCCAGCTAGTGCTGTAGCCGAGCCATTAATCGAACGTAGTACGGCGTCCAACTGAGGCTGCAAATTATACTGGTAGATCAAATCTTTTAGACCACCGTATTGTTCGATGGCGCCATTGACTAGGGCTGGTATTCCAGCAATTAGCTTGGCGGTTTGCTGAACGATCGGAGGAATAACCAAAAAGATTATAGCGGCTAACAGAATTAGCACCACAATGTACGAAATCGCCGTTCCGGCAACACGACTTTTGCTGGGCAAACGGCGAGCAATGGCATTTACCGGTGGATTAAGAGCCATGGCAATAAAGAATGCCGACCCTAACATGATTAGTGCCACCTGAGCACTCCAAATCGCTAGTCCTGCTAGTACAAAACCGATAACGACTAACCAAAAACGAACGAATGTATGAGTATCTATTTCAATTTTTACTTTCATAGTTGGTATTATACACTGTTTGTCATCCATAAGTCACAGTCCACCTCGACAATACGCTTATGGCTAAGCTATAGTAATAATATGAAGGCATTTCTAGAGGAGTTAAAAACGCACTTTAAGGGCGAAATCTATACTGATTTTAAACGCCGCCATGCGTATAGCCATGACGCCAGTATCTATGAACTAACCCCAGATGTAGCGTTAGCACCGATAGACAGCGATGACATCAAGCACCTAATACACCTCGTCACAGCCAGCAAACACCTAAACCCAGGCTTATCAATTACGGCGCGTGGTGCCGGTACCAATATGTCTGGTGGTGCTATTAGTAGCTCTATCGTAATTGACATGGCTAAACATTTTACTGATATCCGCGGCGTACAGGCTAACGTTTTACATGCTCAACCGGGTGCCAATATTACAGATTCTATCGGCACTATAGGTGGCATGGTCGCCAATAACTCGGCCGGCAAACAATCGCTACATTATAGCAACACCGACGCTGCTGTTCGCGAATTATCCGTTATTCTGGCTGACGGTAACGAATATGTCGTTAAACCAATTGGCAGGCGTGAACTAGATATAAAAATGAAGCAAAAAAATTTCGAAGGTGCTGTCTACCGCCGAGTATACGAATTAATCGAATCCAACTATGATCTGGTCAAAAACGCGCGGCCTCGGTCAACCAAAAACTCCATGGGTTACAATCTGTGGTCGGTCTGGGATAGAGATACAGGCATATTTGACCTGACGCAACTATTTACTGGCAGCCAGGGGACATTAGGTGTTATTACAGATGTCAAAATCCAAACCACACCACAACCAGCACATTCTGGTTCAATGCGGGTGTATTTAGCCTACGCCTCGTGGCTAGGATCAGTCATTCCTCTCGTCATGCGCCATAATCCGGCTTCTTTTAAAGGTTTGGGATCGACCGGACGTTTGGGTAAACATCTACCGGGCTTGGTTCTCACAATTGGATTTGATAGTGACACAGATCAACAAGTTGGCAGTATGCTAGCGAATCTAAAATCTGATCTACATAACCACAATAAACGCATCAAGATCGAGATAAAGGGTAACGAATCTGAAAGCGCAGTGTTTTGGACAATCCATCGCGCCAATATAAACCTACTACAGGAAAAATCAGAAAATTCCCATCCAGCATATTTTATCGATGACATGGCCATACCAACTCACTTTGCATCCCAGTTCTACCGTGAGCTTAATCAAATCGTTAAAAAGAATAAACTTTCAGTGGTCATATCTGGTCACTTTGGTGATGGTAGCTTCCATATCACACCGTTAATCGACGCGAGCGATATTAAGCGGCAACTGAAACTAGAGCCCGTCATGCGTGAACTAATCCCGTACGTTATCAAATATCGCGGTACGCTAGCGGGCGAGAATAACGACGGTATGATCCGTGGTCCATGGCTACCGGCTATATTTGGACATGATATGTATGAGCTCTTCAAAACAACCAAAGAGATATTTGACCCGTTATACATATTTAACCCCCACAAGAAAACCGACGCCGACTGGGAATACAGCATGAACCACATTCGATCAAAGCTTTAATGTATTTTGACAGTACTCACTACACAATGTATAGTATGTATATATGAACGACCAAAAGACAACTGTCGGCTGCGTCAAAGCAGCAACAGAAGTTATCGGTGACAAATGGACGCCGCAACTAATGCGGTTTTTTATCAATGAAAAGAAAGTTAGATTTTGCCAACTACAAGAACTAACGAACGGCATTAACCCTCGAACTTTGTCTGCTCGGCTGGATTCTTTGGAAAAGCAAGGGATTATAGCCCGAACTGCTACAACTAGTCAGTCACGATGCGAATACAGCCTAACGCAAAAAGGCCTAGACCTAATGCCAATTATCTCTACCATGGAGTCATGGAGCGCCAAATATGCGCCAGCTGACCGATAAAACCTCAGCTAGATCTCAGTTTACATCGTTAGGATTAATTGTATGAGAATATTAGTCGTCGAAGACGAACACAAAATTGCGCGCGCCCTCAAAAAAGCCCTTGAGCAAGAGAGCTACGCTGTTGATGTAACCTATGACGGCGACGAAGGACATGCTATGGCCACCACCGAACCATATGACGTTGCAATAATCGACCGCATGATACCTGGTGAATATGATGGGCTAGGCATAGTCCGTGCTATGCGAGAAGCCAAGATTCATACACCAGTTATATTACTGACGGCATTAGGTGGTGTTCGCGACCGTACCGATGGCCTAGATGGCGGGGCAGATGACTATCTGGTCAAGCCGTTTGCCCTAGAGGAGCTATTGGCTCGCGTTAGAGCGCTAATGCGCCGACCGACCGAACAGAAGTCATCAATACTATCGGCTGGCGATCTGACGCTAGACACGATTAGCTATAGCGTCAAGCGATCCGGCTCTGAAATTCAGCTTACCAGCAAAGAATTCGCACTACTTGAGTACATGCTTCGCAACCAGGGGCGCCCACTTAGTAAAGATGTCATTATCAGCCACGTCTGGGATTACGACGCTGACGTCTTGCCCAATACGGTCGAAGTTTACATCAAATATCTACGAGAAAAAATCGATCGACCTTTTAAAACTCAATTAATCCATACTGTCCGAGGGTTCGGCTACAAAATCGAGGCTAAATAATGTTTCACTCGGCTACGATGAAGTTAACTGGTTGGTATCTGTTAATACTAATGGTCATTAGCGTTGTGTTCAGTGTTACAATTTACCAAGTCATGTCACGCGAAGTCGATTCACGTTTCGAACTGCTGCATGCCGCACTAAAAACAGAAGATAACAATTCATACAGCAGTAACGAGCTATCGGAAGGTATGAGTGAGGCCTCGGAGCATCTTATCATCGAGTTATTTTATGCAAACCTAGTTATCCTATTTGGTGGTGGTGTCGCCAGCTATTTGTTGGCCCGCCGCACGTTGCGGCCGATCCAAGAAGCCCATGAATCACAATCCAGATTTACTAGTGATGCCAGTCACGAACTACGCACGCCGTTAGCTGTTATGAAGACCGAGTTAGAAGTAGCACTACGCGATGAGTCAATCTCTAAATCAGAGCTACGTTCTGTCCTAAGCAGTAACCTAGAAGAAGTCGAAAAACTGTCAATACTATCCGAAATGCTACTGAATCTATCTCGCCTGGACCATGACAAGCTGGAGCGAAAAGCCGTCGATATTTACAGCGTAACTGTCGATATCCTACATTTATATCATCACCCGTCAACACGCACTAAAATATCAGCCGACAAACACCCCCTAATTGACGGTAATCAGCCCGCTATCAATGAATTAGTATCGATTTTGATTGATAATGCTATTAAATACAGCCCCCAAGATTCACAGGTTAATATCACAATCTCGCAACGCGGCCGCCAAGTATGTTTCGAGATATCCAACCACGGCCCCGGCATTGACAGTAAACGTTTACCGTACATATTTGATCGATTCTATCAGGCCGACCCATCACGCGGTAGCGGCGACAAGAAAGGCTTTGGACTGGGCCTAGCACTTGCCAAAAAGATCGTCGACCTGCATAACGGTGAGTTAACAGCGTCAAGTGGGATCAATCAAATAACTGTTTTTACAGTTCTGTTGCCGCTATACCAAAAACGATCCAACTAAACCAAATTTCTCAGTGTTTACTCAGCCTAATGGTAGACAATATAAGAGCACCGGCACATTAAACGCCGGCAGTACAAACAAGTGAAAAGGAGGAGTTAAATATGAACACCACCGCCACGCACACATTACTTAGCAGACGAGGCATGAAGGACCTAAAGCGCGACATTGCCAATCTAGAACACGACCGGCTGCGGGTCATCCACGACCTTCGCGAATTAGACAAAACCACTGGTCACGACGAACGGCTGGCCAGGATTGAAAAACTGTCTAGCCTAGAGGCTATCGAATACGAACTACAAGAAAAAAGAATCGTTCTATCCGATGCTCGGCCACTGCCAACCAGGCGCGCCAGATTAAACGTTGCGATCGGGTCAGTCGTCGACCTAATCGACCAACAGGGACGTTTGTTCCGCTATACACTGGTAGATAGTTTCGAGGCTAACCCCAGTGAAGGACGCATATCTATCAAAAGTCCTTTAGGGCAAAACTTGATAGGCAAGACCGTACGCGACATTGTCGAATGGAGCGCCGGTATGCAATCACAGCGCCTACAGTTAGTGCGCATAATGTAACTAGGCGTGCTACCAACCAAAAATCACCCTGACTCCACGGGTGATTTTTATTGCTGTCGTTTTTTAAATCTTTTACCAGCCCGACCGACTATAAACCACTGCGTCGCAGCAGCTGCGATCACTAGCAGCACTAATGGCCACGTGTTCTGCCAAGCCGGCGTTGTAAAATCAAAGAAATCACGTACAAAACTGAGCCCGAAGCTTGGTACAATCACGATGATTACTGCCAATACATATAGGGCCCGAGCAATCCGAGCTTTGTTAGTTGTCACCACATCAAACATTCTCGGCACCAAAAATACCAGGTAAATGCCAAAGAACGTCGCTACCAGAACCGTGGTTGTCGACACTCCAGTCGGATCAAGTGGGTGTAACATACGCAGGAACCCATAAGTCATACTGACAACAATTCCTGTGATTACTGCTACGGGGGCAATCGCTAGCAGCGTATCTTGCCAGAAGTATTTTGGCGACAAACGATGCCTAGGAAGCGGCGCAAATAGCGTCCACATGACCGTCGGCAAAGTCACCAAGAATATATTCATAAATGTCACATGTCGCGGCTCAAACGGATAAACGACACTAAACGATAGTGTAATAAGTAGCAGCACAACGCCGTAAGTCATTTTATGGAAAAACAACGACGCAATGATCTCGATGGCCTGCATAATACGATTACCCAGCTTCATACCTAGCGGCAACGCGTTAAACGAATTATTAATCAGTACAATATCGGCCACACGCCGAGTGGCGGCCGCTCCGGCATACATAGCCACACCCAAATCGGCTTTTTTAATGGCTAGCGCGTCGTTGACACCATCACCGACCATACCAGTAAAATAATCAAATTTTCTGAAAGTCTCGACCAATCGCTCTTTTTGTTCTGGCAAAACACGCGCAAAAATCGTCGTGTCGCGTACCACTTGATCCCATTTGTCTGGTGATATCTGGGCTAGTTCTGGACCAGTAGTTACCCGATCGGCATTTTTGATACCAACTTTCCCAGCTACAAAACGCACCGTATTGGGATTATCTCCGCTAATGACCCTAATACTAACGCCGTTATTTTGAAGATACGAAACAGTTTTTTCGACACCTTGTCGGAGGTCATTTGATAGTATGACGATGGCAAGCGGAATACCCGATGATGGAACTAGTTTTTTCAGCGAAGTCTGAGGGTTATTAATTCCAACTACCAGCAGAACGCGCTGACCTTCACGGGTCAATGTTTCGATACGATTACGCTGCTTAGCCGATAATGGTGCGATGGATTCTAAAAACTCAGGCGCACCCATCAATATACTGTACGACTGGCCATCAATTGTAACCCTTAGTCCACTCATTTTACGTGCGGACGAAAAAGCCAAAACTTCGTTGACTTTATATTCGCGCTCGTCTGTTATTCCATCGATAACCGCCATACTTGTTGCGTTTGATCCACCGGTCTCTTTGGCCACAATCCGCACCAAGGCCGCTACCGGGTCAGATGTTTTATGCAAAATATCAATTGATTCGAACGAAACCTCGTCGCTAGTAAGCGTGCCTGTTTTGTCGACACACAACACATTTAGCAGGGCCATAGCCTCGATTGCACCTAGTTTTTGCGGCAATACCTTGGCCTCGGTTAATCGTAACGACCCAAACGCTAGTAGTAGCGTGCTGGCCAGTAGTAGACCCTCTGGCACAATTGTGACAGCTGCGACAGTAATAGCCTTGACGATTGTCACCGGATCAAACCCAGCAAAATAATAAACTGTAATAATCATGGCTGACAGCAGTAACGCGCCGTAACTTAGCCAAGTAATCGCTCGACCGATAGCTCGCTGCAAGGGCGTAGGACGCGGCGCATAATGTTTTAATGTGGCCGTCATCATGCCGACTTTGGTGTCTGGTCCAACTGCGACTACTTGTGCCTTGGCGGTCCCAGCCATAACAGCGCTGGCCGCTAGCACCATCGAACCGTTAGGCTTGTCAATTGCGGCCGACTCACCAGTTAATATGCTCTCGTCAACTTCTAGGCCGCTACTGTTGATAATATTGCAATCAGCCGGCACCTCATCACCAGTTTGCAGCATTACAGTGTCGCCAACCTTTAATAAATCCAAGGTGACTTCGATCGTCGTACCGTCACTTTGCAGTTTACGGGCACGTGGAGTGTTCAGTAGTTCTAGTTTTTTCAGGGCGCGCTGAGCGCGAACTTCCTGGACAATTGCAAACAAGGTATTAAATACGATGACAAATGATATAAACCAAGCATCACGCGCTTGATTAAAGGCCAGCAGAACACCAGCCAATATCAAAATAGCGATCACAATAGGCGAAAGGAAATTGCGACGTAGAATCAGCAGAAAATCTTTCATATCTACCCATATAATATAGCTTTATAACAACAGTAGCCATAGATGGGCGCATAACCGCAGATAATTTATGAGAGATATACATGATTCACGTCACGCAGGCGCTTCCTATAGATCCTGTAGCGCTATCTAGACTCACGGTGACATATAGCTTATTATTGGTGTAAAGAGAGAAGCATATGGCTAAAACACACGTCTCAGCACATGAGCACGCATCATCATTTACGCACGCTCAAAAAAGGATCGCACTTATCGTTGTTGCGACCGCTTTTGTGATGGACCTCCTTGATTCAACAATCGTTAATATCGCGATTCCGTCAATACAAACGAACCTGAATGCAAGCTTTGCATCTATCCAGTGGCTCGTTGCAGGATACCTTTTGGCCTTCGCAACGTTTTTGATTACAGGCGGACGTATGGGAGATGTCTTTGGCTATAAAAAGATTTTTCTTATTGGAGTCGGCGGCTTCACTGTTGCATCACTCTTGTCAGGCCTAGCTTGGACTCCCGAAATACTTATCTTTACTCGTATTCTCCAGGGTGCATCTGCAGCACTAATGGTCCCGCAGGTCATGTCGACCATGCAAATTATGTACAAACCGAGCGAGCGCGGTGCAATCAACGGACTCTTCGGTGCACTAGGAGGGCTTTCGGCGTCTCTTGGTCCAGTTATTGGTGGACTACTTATCCAGGCAAACCTCTTTAACTTAGATTGGCGACCAATCTTTTTTATCAACGTCCCTATAGGTATCGCGGCACTCATCCTTGCAACCAAATACCTTCCCGAAGGCAAATCACCACACCCACTCAAGCTAGATATCATTGGCACCGTCCTTGTTGTGTTAACACTTAGTTTACTGGTTTATCCTCTTATCCAAGGTCGTGAACTTGATTGGCCGCTCTGGACGTTTATCATGCTGATATCAGTCATTCCTGTATTTATGCTTTTTGTCTGGTCGCAGCGTCGAAAAGACAAAAAAGACGGCTCGGCACTCGTTCAACCGTCACTTTTCAAAGTAAAATCCTTTGGCACCGGACTCAGTATCAACCTCATCTTCCAAATCGCCATGGCGGGCTTTTTCCTAACCTTTGGCCTTTTCACCCAGATAGGGCTTGGGTTTAGCGCGATTCATGCCGCTATCACAGGCCTTCCGATCGCGATTGGTATTACATTTGCCATGGTCGCACTTGGTAAAACAATCATTCCAGCCCTTGGTAGACGCGTAATCACGTACGGCGCGCTGATTATGGCCGCAGGGCTTGGACTACTAACATGGATGATCTTTGCAATTGGCACGGGTATCAATAGCTGGCAACTCGCCCCAGGTCTTCTGATTGCTGGCTTTGGTATGGGCTTCTTGTTCGGCGCCCTCTATACGGCAGTTCTAAACGGTGTCGACACAAAGCACGCGGGCTCTGCCTCGGGAACTCTAAACGCTGTCCAACAAGTCGGTGGCGCTATCGGTATCGCAATCATTGGTGTTGTGTTCTTTGGACAACTAACAGACGGTGCCGCATCGCACTTTAACGCCGTCGAGCCACAAATCCGCTCAGAACTATCGTCACTTCAACTACCAGCAGACGCTCAAACAGCTATCATTGAAGGTTCTAAGGCCTGCTTTGTTGATCGAGCTCACGAAAAAGATTCAACAATCATGCCAGAAAGCTGCAAGGCATTATCATCAAATCCCGCGTCGTCACCAGAGTTATCCGACATCATACTACAAGGTGTAAAAGAGGCAAACGCGATTAACTTCCAGTATGCTTTTCGATGGGCAGTGCTGTATGAGGTCGGTTTTATTATCTTCACTTTTGCACTTAGCTTTTTACTTCCAAAAAAGTTTACCCATAGTGACGCCCTGATATAGGCATGGACTACACATATACTCAAACCCCTCAACCCGTTATCGACCACCTTGTCGAGACGCTGACCAGGCATCTCCGGGCAGGCGAACATGTACTCTGGCTGATATCTGGTGGCTCTAACATCCTTACGGCTGTCGCGGTTGCGCGCGCGCTTAAAAACGTACCGACAGATAATCTTGCCGTCAGCCTAGTTGACGAACGATATGGTGAGGTGGGGCACAGTAACGAGAACTGGCAGCAGCTACTTGACCAAGGTTTTTCGTTGCCGTCAGCCACTCTATACCGGCCACTGACAGGCAAACCGCGACACGATACCACCATCGCATTTGACCAATGGCTTGGCGATCAGTTCGGACAGGCAGATTACAGCATCGGGTTACTTGGCATTGGCGCAGATGGTCATACCTCGGGTATCAAAGCAGACAGCCAAGCGGCCACGGCGGAGGGGTGGGTGACAGATTATACGTGGGACGACTATGAACGTATCACCACGACATTTGACGCGTTAAAGCGCCTCGACGAAGTCGTAACCGCCGCCATAGGCTCAGACAAAGCACCAGTTATTCGCAGTCTACTTCACCACGACACTGACCCCTCTAAACAACCTGCTCAGGTACTAAAGCTTGTCAAGAAGAGTACACTATATACAGATTATAAGGAGGTTTAATCATGAAAATAGCTATCTCTGGACTTGGACGTATGGGTAGTCAAATCGTCCAAAAACTAATCGAAGGTGGCCACGAAGTTGTTGCCCATAACCGCAGTCGTGATCCGATCGACGAGGCCGCTGCAATTGGCGCGACCCCAGCTTACGAAAAATCAGATGTCGTACAAGCCTTTGGCGGCCAACCGGTCGTTCTGTGGATCATGATACCGTCCGACGTTATCGAATCCGAACTGGATGATTGGCTGACTATTATTCCAGCCGGCAGCATTATCATTGACGGCGGTAATAGCGATTACCGTGGCGATCAGGCGCGCGCCGACAAAGTAGCCGCTAGCGGTAGTATATTGTTAGATATTGGCACCAGTGGTGGTGTATGGGGATACCAAAATGGCTTTTCGATGATGGTAGGTGGTGACCAATCGGCCTACCATACGCTAGAACCCGCCCTGGATACACTGTCACTACCTCGTGGTGGTCATCAGTTCTTTTCGGCTAGCGGTAGCGGCCACTATGTCAAGATGGTTCACAATGCCATCGAATATGGCATGATGGAAAGTCTGGCCGAAGGTTATCGTATGTTGCGCGAGGGGCCATACCATGATATCGACCTAGCCAAAGCCGGTGATATCTGGCAACAAAGCAGCGTCGTTACCTCGTGGCTGAACGATCTGACACGCCAGGCATTACATGAAAACCCCGGCCTAAATGGTATCGATGGTGTCGTTGCCGAATCTGGCGAAGCTCGCTGGACACTTGAAACCGCCCAAGAACTAGGCATCCCACTGCCAGCCATTCAAACCGCCTTTGACGTCCGATTAGCTTCACAAAAAGGTGAAACCAACTTTACTACTAAACTACTAGCGGCTATGCGTAACAAATTTGGTGGCCATAATATTAACGGCCAGTAACTACTGAGCCCAACTAAAAAATCCCGGATATTCCGGGATTTTTCGTATCTGTCTGTGCCTAAGCCGTAATACTAAGCAGCGTCCAGTTACCACCGTGATTATCACTACGTAGTCGGAAGTGTGAGCGACCGTCGCTCAGCGTTAATATCTCGGCAATACGCTCGCCGTGGCGCACCA
>Ga0265297_10009579_pt1 | contig 12438 bp, 15 predicted proteins | sample Munlanlwell13791_FD_192502 | JGI IMG/M metagenome (GOLD analysis project Ga0265297, IMG submission 192502) | Leachate microbial communities from a municipal landfill in Southern Ontario, Canada - Leachate well 137-91 | ecosystem: Engineered > Solid waste > Landfill > Unclassified | place...
GTTGCGTACGCTTTTAGTTTCCTGTCCTGACCCTCTTTAAGAAAGACCCTTACCTCGCTAATTACCATCTGGCCCGCTCCTTTTTGCCCTAGACGAAAAGCGGCCGGCTTACCAGAGCGTAGACGCGATGAAAGCCTGCCATCCTTCCTTTAGCGCGAGCCTTTCCTTTGCGTCAAGGGCTTCCTTCATGCTTGAAGCCGCTCCGAAGACAGTTGGCCCGCTTCCGCTCATCATAACAACGCTAAGCCCGGATCTGGTGATTTCTGACTTGATCTCGGAGATGGCCTTATGCATACGAACCACCGGGTCTTCTAAGCTGTTAAATATTAGCCCCTTAAGCCCATTGAACATTATGGCCTCAAGAGAAGCAGGGTTGATTTTACTATGGCTGGGGATAGGTGTCAAGCCCAAATTTAGGCTCTTATAGGCGTCTTTTGCGAGTACCGGGAACCCGGGGTTCACAAGAAGGTACCGGAAGCTCTCTCCCTTAGGGACCGCCTCCAGTATCTCTCCCCGCCCGCGGCCTATCGCCCTCCCGGAATCAAGCAGGAAAAATGCTACATCGGCCCCTATCTCGCTGCCGATGTCAAAGATCTCATGCTTTTCGAGTTTTAGGCCCCACAGTTCGCTCAGGCCGCGCAACGCGTAGGCACAGTTTGAGCTGGCGCCGCCAAGGCCGGCGGCCACGGGTATATTCTTCTTTAATGTTATCTCAACTCCCAGGGACGGTATCGCGTAGCGGTCCTTAAGCATCTGCGCCGCCTTATACACCAGGTTGCGCTGGTCACAAGGCACTTGTGGGTTATCGCATTTGACCACAATACGGTCGGGTATGGGGCTAAATGTCAGTTCATCGCAGAGGTCTATGCGTTCGAAGACCGTCTCGATGTTATGATAACCGTCGGGCCTCTTACCGAGGACCTTCAGGTAAAGGTTTATCTTGGCGGGTGACTTTAAGGTGATCGCAGGCATTACTTTTTCAGCTTAAGGACTTCGAGGGCGGCGGTTACCAGGCCTTCATGGCTGAGGCCGAAATATTTCATGAGCTCCCTCGCCTCCCCGGATTCACCGAACCTGTCCCTCATGCCGACCATCCTGACCGGCACGGGAAAATTCTCCGCGAGGACCTCGGCTACGGCGCCTCCGAGCCCGCCGGTAACGGTGTGTTCTTCGGCTGTGACTATAGCGCCCGTCTCTTTCGCCGCCTTTATGAGCGCCTCTTTATCTATGGGCTTGATAGTATGCAGGTTGATCACGCGGGCCGATATGCCCTGTTTCTTCAATTCCTCGCAGGCCTTCAAGGCTTCCTGCACCATTATGCCTGTGCCGACTATCGTGAGGTCGGTACCGTCGGCCATCGTTACGGCCTTGCCTATCTTGTAATCCCCCTTGTAACCGGTGATGATCGGGAACGGCTCGCGCCCGAGCCTCAGGTATACCGGGCCCTTATGGGCTGCCGCCGCGATCGTGGCAAGCCGCGCCTCTTCCGAGTCGCACGGCACTATTACGGCCATGTTCGGCAGCACGCGCATCAATGTTATCTCTTCCAGGGCCTGGTGCGACGCGCCGTCCGGGCCTACAGAAATGCCTCCGTGGCTTCCAATGATCTTCACATTAAGGTTCATATAGCATATTGAAACGCGTATCTGGTCCCATGCGCGGCCCGATGCAAAGACGCCGAATGTCGCGGCAAAGGGTATCTTGCCGCTCAGCGCGAAACCGGCCGCAGTCGACATCATGTCCTGCTCGGCGACCCCGAAATCGAAGAACCTGTCGGGATACTTGTCCTTAAACCAGTTCGCCCTGACCGAGGACGCCAGGTCGGCGGACAATACGACGACATTTTCATTGGTCTTTCCGAGCTCGACCAGCGCTTCTCCGAACCCGTCGCGGGTAGCTTTCAGGTCAGCCATATGCCTATTTCCCCTCTTCTATCTCTTTGATGGCCTTCTCCAGGTCGGCCTTCTTGACCGCCGTGCCGTGGAAACCGACCGAATTCTTCTCTACGAACGATACGCCCTTCCCCTTTACGGTATGGGCTATTATCACCGTTGGTTTGCCCTTTATCATCTCCGCCTTATCTAGCGCGTCCATCAACTGCTTGAAATCGTGCCCGTCGACCTCGATGGCGTTCCAGCCGAACGCGACCCACTTATCCTTCAGCGGCTCGATATTCTTCACGTCGCTGAGCCAGCCGCCTATCTGCTGTTTGTTGTAATCCACTATCCCGCAGATGTTGTCCAGCTTGTAATGCGCCGCGGTCATCGCGGCTTCCCATATCTGGCCTTCATCCTGCTCTCCGTCTCCCATGAGGCAATAAACCCTGTAATCCCTGAAATCCATCCGTCCCGCAAGGGCCATGCCGTTGGCTATTGAAAGCCCCTGGCCCAGCGAGCCGGTCGAAGCTTCGCAGCCCGGCGTCGAGATCGTCGCGTGGCCCTGCAATATCGAACCGCGCTTGCGCAATGTCATCAGCGCCTCGCAAGGGAAGAACCCCCTGCGCGCGAGCACCGCGTAAAGCGTCGGGCATGTGTGCCCTTTTGATAATACGAACCTGTCCCTTGCGGCCCACTTCGGGTCGTTCGGGTCGTTCTGCAATTTATAATAGTAAAGCGCGACGATGATATCGACGCACGAGAGCGACCCGGACGTATGCCCCGAGCCCGCCTCGGAAAGCATCGTGACGACGTCCTTCCTTATCTCCCTTGCGATACCCTTCAGCTCTTCAACGCTTGGCCTGTTCATCTATTTTTGCGCTCTTTCGGATTTTTCCAATTTTTCCCTTACCGATTTCTGGTCGGGTTTTAGTTCTAGGGATTTCTTCCAGAACTCCCTGGCCTTATCCTTTAGGCCCTTCTTCGAGTAGGCGTCGCCCAAATGGTCGTATAATATCGAGTCCTTGCCGTAAAGCGAGACTGCCTTCTCGAGCTGCGCTATCGCCTCGTCGGTCATGCCCTTCTGGTAATAGGCCCATCCGAGGCTGTCGACATACGCGCCGTTGTTGGGACTGATCTCTATAGCGCGCTTTATGAACTCCACCGCCTGGTCGAGGTTGGCGCCTTCTTCCGCGTACATATATCCCAGGTAATTCAGCGCGTCGGCATGCTTCGGGTTCAGCTCTATCGCCTTCAACAGCTCCTGTTTCGCGAGCGCCTTCTCTCCCTGTCCCTCGTATGCGGCGCCGAGATAGAAATACCCTTCGGCATCTTTCGGCGCGAGTTCTACCGCCCTCTTGTAAGAAGTGACCGCGTCGTCTTTAAGCCCCTTCTGTGAATACGCCATGCCCTTGACTATATAGACGATGTTGATCATCGGCTCGTCCTTCAGGGCCGCGGCCTTGTCGAGGATCTTTATCGCCTCGTCGGGCTTCTTCTCGTTCAGGTAGAGATACGCCAGTTCGAGGTAGCCTTCCGCCTTATCGGGCTCGAGGTCCGCGACAAGCTTGTATGTCTTTATCGCGTCTTCGGTCTTCTTGTCCCTGTAATACGCGTGCGCGAGCAGCTTATATACTCTCGTGTTAAGGGGCTCGGCCTCGAGGATCTTCCTGTAGTCCGCTATCGCTTTCGGATAGTCGCCCTTAAGTTCATACAGCACCGCCCTGCTCAGGCGCGCTTCATCATAATCCGGGTCGAGTTTCAGCGCTTCGTCGAAATGCGAAAGCGCCTCGTCATATTTCTCTAATTTGCTGTAAAAGATGCCAAGGGTAAAATGGATAAGGCTTGTGCTCTTGCCCTCTTCGAGTATCTTCTCGTAGGCCTGCGCCGCCTCCTCGATATTTTGCTGTATCACGTAGAGGTCCGCGAGCGATGCGAGGGCCTTTATGTCGTGCGGGTCCCTCTTTACTATCTCCTCGTACTGCCTGGCCGCGTCATCGAACTTCTTGTTTATCGTATAGAGCAGCGCGAGTATGAACCTCGCCTTCGTATCGTCGGGGTTCCTCGCTATTGCGGTGTCGAGGTATTTCGAGGCCTCGTCGGGCTTGTTCAGCCTTATGTAGTCCAGCGCGATCCTCGTGTTTATCGTCGAGGATCCGGGGTCGATACTGAGGGCCAGCTTATATTCTTCAAGGGCCCTCTCGAACTTGCTTTCGCCGTCAAGCACCGCACCCATCAGGAAATGGGCATAGGATTTCGTTCCAGGGCTTCCCTCGGAAGACCGGGAATACAAGGGTGACCCCTTTATTGTGATTAAAAGGGCCACCCCTATCGCAGATAAGACCAGATACTTTTTCACGTGAGAAAAAACCGGGGCCACAGGAAGATCTTACTTCTTGTTCTTCTTGTGCCTGTCCCTGCGGAGCCTCTTCTTCCTCTTGTGCGTCCTGATCTTTCTTCTTTTACGTTTCTTGCCGCACGGCATCTTCCGACTCTCCTATGTTAGCCCGCCGCTGATTCGCTTCGCGAATCAATGCGCTGGGGGCTTATCAGTATATTACCTTGTTGAGCGGGTATTCGATGATACCTTCCGCCCCGGCTGATTTCAAATTGGGTATAAGCTCACGGACCTGTTTCTCGTCGATAATCGTCTCGACGGCGACCCATCCCTTTACGCTCAGGTGGGATATGGTCGGCCTGCGCATCGCAGGCAATACGCCGAGGACCTTCTTCAGGTCGCTCTCTTTTATGTTCATCTTAAGGCCGACCTTCTCTTCGGCGGCAATGGCGCCCTTGAGCAGGATGGCTATCTTCTCTATCTTGGACTTCTTCCACGGTTCCTTCCAGGACTTCTTGTTCGCGATCAGCTGCGTGGTCGAAGTGCATAACGTCTCGACGATCTTCAGGTTGTGCGCCCTCAGCGACGAACCCGTCTCGGTGAGCTCGACGATCGCGTCGACGAGGCCCGAATACACTTTCGCCTCGGTGGCGCCCCACGAGAACTCCACTTCCGCCTTGACCTTCTTTTTCTTAAGGTAACCTTTTGTGAAATTCACGAGCTCGGTGGCTATGCGCTTGCCGTTGAGGTCCTTGATGCCGCGGATATTGGACTTCTCGGGGACGGCCAGGACCCAGCGTACCGGGTTTAGGCTCTGTTTGGCATATGTAAGCTCTTCTACGCGGACGATATCGGAACTGTTCTCGAGCACCCAGTCGTTGCCGGTTATGCCGCAGTCCAGGATGCCCTGCTCGACGTAACGCGACATCTCCTGGGCCCTTAACAGCACGGGCTCAAGTTCGGGGTCGTCTACGGAGGGAAAATACGACCTCTCGGAGCCGGATATCGAGAATCCGGCCTTCTTAAACAGTTTAAAGGTAGCCTCCTGAAGGCTACCCTTTGGTAAACCTATCTTTAACTTTGACATGGCCCCTATTCTATATTCAAAGGGGCTAAAAGTCAATTATATTTTCGCTGGCCGGATACGCGTCTATAATGACCATCTCGTCCACAAGCTCGTCGCTCGTCAGCGAATAGACGGAATACAGCCCGGGGCCGCCCTTGACGGCAAAAATAAGGCTGAAACTCACCACCATAACGGCCACCGAGGCGGTCGTTAGGGCGCGTTTGAACTCGGGGTTCATGAATACGGACGCGAAATCCTCCAGGACATCGAAAAAGGCGGACCTGACCGATATGCGGCCGGACTCGGCCCTGGTCAGCTTAGCCCCCAATTCGGCGTCGAATTTGGCCCAGAAGCTCTTGGGCATCCTGGGTGCGGGCGCTTTTGATATCAGGTCGGCAAGTTCTTTGTCAGTCGGCATCTTAACCCCCTTATCGCGCGGAAAAGGTGGACCTTTGCGGTCGATTCGCTGCAGTCCAACGTTTCGGCGATCTCGTTTAATTTCATCCCCTGTATATGTTTTAGCATGAATACGGCCTTCTGTCTCTCCGGCAACTCGCTTATAGCTTCGTTTATCATCTTCCGCGTCTCTTTATCCAGCGCGATCTGCGAAGGGCCGGGCGAGGAGTCTATGGCTTCCGGCGCGTTCTCCCCGTCCTCTTCGGACGCAGGTAACGGGTCCATGAATACGCCGCTCCTGGCCTTCTTCTTCCTCAGGAAATCCTTGCACTGGTTGACCAATATCCTGTAAAACCACGTATAAAAGCTTGATGATCCCCTGAAATTAATTATGCCGACGTACGCTTTCACGAACGCATCCTGAAGGACATCCTTCGCGTCCTCGGCATTGCCTATAAAGCTGAACGCGAGGGCGAAAGCCTTCTCCTTGTGCATGTCCACAAGTAAGTCGAAAGCCGCCCGCTCCCCGTTCTTAGCCCGCCCGATAAGCCCGCTGTCAGGTTCCAATGTTCGACCCGTTATTTCGCCGGTTCGGCGGCCAATTCCTTTTTCAGCGAGGCCAGGTTCTTTTCGAGCGCGTCTATCTTCTTCATGACCTCACCGAACTTCTCGGGATCTTCCTTTTTCAAGGCCAGTAAACGCTCGCGGACCCTTTCCTTCCTGCCATCCATCACCTGTTTCATGTGTTCCGGACGCTCTCTATGGTCCCTGGCAAATTCATCGAAACGCTGCCCCCTCTCGGCCCTGCGCATGCCGGGCACCATGTCGTCCGGGCCCATCTTGTCGCCGCGCATCTCCCAGTGGCTGCGCGCCTGCCTGAACATCTCCTTGCGGGCCTGGAACTTGCCTATCGCGATTCCCGCAGACCCGGAAACGATCGCAACTACCAGTATAAGGACTATCGCCATTACCGCTATATATCCCTTGTTCATGTTAAGTACCTCCTTTTACCATGTTAGACGCGGGCGCCGGGAAAAGGTTTACATTAGAATGGGGTTGCCCGGCGGACCTTTTCCTGATATAATACCCTAAATTTCCCCAAAGGAGAACCGAAAATGCTCAAACAGATCAGAGAGAACGCCAGGATCCCGCTTTACATCCTTATAGTCGCTTTCATCGGGCTATACGCGATAAGCAGCCACGAGACGAGCCCGATAGCCGGAAGGGTATTCGGCAGGAAGGTGCAGATGAGTGAGTTCCAGAAGGCTTTCGTCGCCTCCAGGACCCAGATGATAATGAAGTACGGCGAACTCCCGCGCGACCAACAGACTGATACCGCCCTGGAAGCGCAGGCATGGGACAGGATAATATTGCTGGCACAGGCAAGCAGGGAACGGGTCAGGGCCACGGACAAGGATGTAGTGGCGGCCATTAGGAAAATAGGCGCATTCAACGACAAGGACGGATGGTTCAGCAAGAGGCTTTATGAGGATATACTGCGCTATAATTTCGGGCTCACTCCTACCGAGTTCGAGGCCATAGTCAGGGACAACCTAACCATTGAAAAACTGATCGAGAAGCATACGAAGGATATCGCGATCACCGATGACGAGGTGCTGAGGCAGTATAAATACTCGTACGAGAAGGCCAAGGCCGACTACATCCTCGCGAAGTCATCGGATTACCTGACGCAGGTCTCCGCCCCGGATGACGAGACCAGGGCATTTTTCGACAAATATAAGGATGCGTTCAAGATACCCGAACAGGTCAACGTGGAGTATGTGCTTGTGCCTTTCGCCGACGATAAGGAAGAATCCAGGGAAAAGGCCAGGAAGGAAGCCCGGGATATCTCCTATGAGCTCGCGGGGAACAAGGATCTCGCCGGCGCGGCAAAGAAGTTCTCCCTCGGCATAAAAGAGACGGGGCTCTTCGACGAGAAGGCCAATATCCCCGGCGTGGGTTACGAGCTGAAATTCGCCGGCGCGGCGTTCGCCCTCGAGGATGGCGCCATTAGCAACCCGGTCGAGACGAAGAGCGGGATATACTTCATGAAGCTTAAGCTGAAGGTCCCCGAGAAAGCCGCCGTATTCGAGGAGGTCAAGGACAAGGCACGGGCGGCGCTGAAAGCCGAGAAAGCGGATGCTATCGCCAAGGCAAAGGCTGAAGAGGCGCTCGCGGAGATAAAGAAAGGCATGGCAAAATTCGGGGAATTAGCGAATAAGCTGTCGCTCCACGAAAAAAAGACCAATGAGTTCGTGCGCGGCCAATATATAGAAGGGATAGGGATATCGCCCGATTTCGCCGATGCGGCGCTCTCCGTGAAACCCGGGGAGGTGTTTGGCCAGGTCGTAAAGGTCAATAACGGCTATGCCGTCGTAAGGCTGGATTCGATAACGCCGATCGACGAAAAGAAATACCAGGAAGGAAAAGAAAAATTCAAGGAACTGCTGATAGCGCAGAAACAGTTCTATGCTTCGATAACCTGGTATAACGATCTCGAGAAGAAAGCCAACCTCGAGGTCATGCTGAACCGGCCTAGCCGATCTTCTCGCCCATAATATTCAACGGCTGGAGGAACTCTATTTCAAGGAGCTTCCAGCCGTTCTTTTCTTTTATCATCTTCAGCAGGAACTTGTCCTTCTCCCCCTCGAGCCCGTCTAACGCCGGGCCGGGCTTGCCTTCCTTCGTCTTGAATATCATGAGGGCGGTCACTTCCGCCTCCGCTTGCGTAGCATCCTTCGCTTCATTGAGCTTTATATCCGCCCTCTCTATGTTAATGAAGATGTCACTGTAGTAGGCCAGGAAGGATTTCGTGCCGTATACGAGGGTCATCCTGTCATTGCCGTATTTGTCCTTATAACCGTCCGCGACCATGTCGGAGAGGCCGATGATATCCTTCTTCTCGAGGCGGGATTTGCCCTGCATGATGAACTTGCGCACTTTCGCCTCCTCGCCCCCGAAGATATCCCGCGCCAGGTTGAAACCGAAATACGCGACCGATGAGATCACGACGGCCCAGATATATATCTTTATCCATGACCCGCCGCTGCGGCGGTCAGTAGAGCTTCTTTTTAGGCAGTTCATTGAACCTCCTGAAGAGCTCGATGCATTCTTTGCGCATGAAACCCCGGACGATCTTGACCTTGCTCTTCCCGAGCGTTTTCATCCGGCTGTCGGTTATCATCAGCTCGTTGAAACCTATCTTCTTCGCGTCCCTCGTGTCCGTCCCAAAGACCACCTTATCGATGCGCGCCCAGTGTATCGCGGAGAAGCACATCGGGCACGGCTCCGTCGTCGAATATATCTCGCAGCCCGAAAGGTCGAATGCCTTAAGCTTGCGCGAAGCGATGCGTATGGCATTCACCTCGGCATGGCATGACGCGTCGTCCCTGAGCACCGTGTTGCGCGCGACCGCAAGGACCTTGCCTCCTTTCACGATGCACGCGCCGAACGGCCCGCCGTCCATCCTCTTGAAATTCTTAACGGCCTCTTTTATGGCCAGCAGCATGAATATCCTGTTCATCTCTTCTCCAGCTCCCTTATAGCGTCCGCGGCGATCCAGCGGGCGGCCTTTGAGTCGATATTATATATCTCTTTGGCGACCTTTAGCGCGGCTTTTTTCAGCCGCGCATTGCGCTTGCCGATCTGGCGAAGGGCCCAGTTGACGGCCTTCCTTACGTAATTGCGCCCGTCTTTGCATTCCCTCTTGATCACCGGAAAGTATCTGATAAAAACCGCATCCTTCGACTTTTTGTCGTGCACGGCAAGGCAGGCCATCAGCGCGAAACCCGCTCGCTTGACATACTCCTCCTTCCTCCTGCTCCATTCGAACGTCTTCTTGTGCGCAGCGGCGGTATACGAGAAAAGGTTTGAGCAGACCTGGTCGCAGGTATCCCATGAATCGAAACCCCCGGCCCAGAGGTCCATCTGTTTGGTAGTGACAACGGAGGGGTCATCGACCATGCCCGCGAGGATACGGGCCTCATGAATGCCCGAGGACCAGAGGATCTGCGCTACGGCATGGTCCTTCCCCGTCTCTTTAGCTATCTTCCTTAATACGGGTATGGGAACGCCCAAAGCATTGCGGGGGTTTATGCCGAACCGCGCCATGCCTTTGACATTCCCGGGGTTAGAGAGCGACTTGAGCTTTTCGAGTATATCCCCGGCGCGGCAGCGCGGCATATGCTTATTTCTTCAGGGATATATCGACGAGTTTCGCCGAGACTCCCGGTATCGCGTTGAGCTTCCTTGCGAGGCCGGCCGTCTCTTTCTTTTCGCCGATGAGTTCGAGTATTATCAGGCCTGTATCGGAACAGTTGCCGGCGACGCCGTCATGTATGCCGAGGCGCGTCTTTACCACGCAGCCGTATTTCGTGAGGACCTTCTGGAATTCGACCGCCGATCTGCTCCTCGTGCGCAAAAGCGCTATCAGGATGGACTTTTTCATCGCGCCTCCTTAAAACCCGGAAGGGTTCTGCTTGTTCCTCTCTTCGGACTGTATCTTATAGAGGTAGGCGTCGGCCTCCTCGATGCTCTCGAATACCTTCATGCTCGGCAGCGCCTTGACTATCTCAAAGACCTTCTTGACCTGCGGCTGGATATTCGTCATCATAAAAGTCCCCGAGACCTTGTCGAGCGTGCGCTGGACCTTGAATACCGTGTTCAGGCCCATGCTGCTGACATACTCGACGCCGTCCATGTCGAATATCACGACCTTGGCGCCGGCGTTAAGCAGCGGCGATACCCTGTCATCGAGTTCCTTATATGTATCGGAATCTATGGAGCCCTTCATCGTGAACACGAATACGTCTCCGGATTTCTTCTCGATACTTATATTTAACGACATCCCTTCCTCCTCTGTTTTTCAGTCGCCGAAACAGGTGCCCAGCGATCGGGCGGCCTGTACCAGGTAATTATCATGCGGCACGAGGCGTTTTCCGTTCGCTACATCGCGCAGCGATACTCTCGTGAAATCGTTCTGTTTTATGCCGACCATGTATCCGAACGCGCCCTCGTCTATGAAATCCATCGCTTTCGACCCGAGCTGCGTCGCGAGGACCCGGTCGAACGGCGTCGGGGAACCTCCCCTCTGCAGGTGGCCCAGGACTACCGCGCGGGTCTCGATGCAGGTGAGCTTCTCTATCTGGTCGCCGAGCACGAACCCTATGCCTCCGAGCCGGACGGCCTCGGTGCTCGCCTTCACGATCCTCTGGACGACGACATCGCCGCCTTCCGGCCTCGCCCCTTCGGCGACTACAACGATGCTGAACTTCTTGCCCTTGCTATGCCTTTCCTTTATCTTCTTTACCACTATATTTATATCGTACGGGATCTCGGGTATCAGGATTATATCGCCGCCGCCCGCGACACCCGAATGCAGCGCTATCCACCCGGCGGTGCGGCCCATGACCTCGACTATCATCACGCGGTGGTGCGACTGCGCCGTCGTATGGACGCGGTCGATACCTTCCGTCGCGATCGAAACTGCCGTGTCGAAACCGAACGTTATGTCGGTACCCACTATATCGTTATCTATGGTCTTCGGTACGCCTACGATCGGGATGCCGTCCTCAAAAAGCCTGTACGCCATCGAAAGCGTCCCGTCGCCGCCTATAGCGACGAGCGCGTCGGCCTTCATTTTTTTGAAATTATTGATCGCCTTCTTATGGTAATCCCTGAATGTCAGCTTGCAGCCCTTCCCCTCGATCGCATAATGGTACGGGTTGGCTATATTGGACGTGCCGAGTATCGTACCGCCCATGGTGAGGATGCCTGATACGTCGGAGTTCTGGAGCTTCTTTACCCTGTTCTTTACGAGGCCCTCGAAACCGTCCTCGATGCCGATGACCTCCCCGCCCTCGCCCATCGCCTTCTTCGCGACGGCGCGTATGACGGCATTAAGCCCGGGGCAGTCCCCGCCGCCGGTGAGTATCGCTATCCTTCTCTTCTTCATATCATCTCCGGGGTTTTCAAAAACAGTCTATAAGCAAACTGTAAGTTAGTCAATCTCTTTTATCACGGCCAGCATCTCTTTTTTCGTGGCGGCGAAGCAGGCCTTCACGCGCAGCTGGCGCACGTTGTCGAGCCCCTTCGTATACCAGCTGAAGAATTTACGGAACGCGGGCACGGCCCTCTTCGTCCCGAAACACGCTATCGATGAGTTTAGGTGCCTTGTCATCGTCTTTATTACAACGGCCTTCGGAGGCCTATCCACGACGGTGCCGTCCTTGAGGTATGCCTCTATCTCCCTGAATATCCACGGGTTTCCGAGCCCTCCGCGGGCTATCAGGATGCCGTCGCATCCGGTCTCGTCGAACATCTTCTTCGCCTGCGGGCCGGACAGGACATCGCCGCTGCCTATCACGGGCACATCTACGGCGTCCTTCACTTCTTTAATTATTTTGTAATCAACGGTCCCGCTGTAGAGCTGGTTGCGCGTCCTGCCGTGAATAAAAATTGCGGATACCCCGGCGTCCTCGGCATAAAGCGCCGCTTCCCTCGCGTTTACCGTGTCCTTATCCCATCCCGCGCGTATCTTCACCGTGACGGGCCACCTCGATTCCCTGACGATTATCTTCAGGATGCGCTTTAATTTTTTCAGGTCCTTGAGCAGGGCGGCTCCCTCGCCTTTCGCGACGACCTTGCGCTCCGGGCAGGCCGCGTTAAAATCCAGGACATCGAATTTGCGCTTATGGAGTTTTTCTATCGCGCGGTTGATGTACTCGGGCTCGTCGCCGACGAGCTGGACGCCGAGAGGCCTGTCG
>Ga0265297_10009580_pt1 | contig 12438 bp, 13 predicted proteins | sample Munlanlwell13791_FD_192502 | JGI IMG/M metagenome (GOLD analysis project Ga0265297, IMG submission 192502) | Leachate microbial communities from a municipal landfill in Southern Ontario, Canada - Leachate well 137-91 | ecosystem: Engineered > Solid waste > Landfill > Unclassified | place...
ATAAACGCGAGGCATTCGGTATGTTCCAGCAGATGATCGGTTTGATCGAAGAGGAATCAGTGGATGCTATTTTTAAGCTGGAGGCCCGCGGCCCGGAAAGGTTCAGGGGGGTATTCAGTTCCGTGCGCCAGGAATTATCGCATCCCGAGGCCTCCGGATTACAGCCGTTGGCGGAGGAAGCCGGAGCAGGAGGACTGCCCGGCGCAAGCGAACCTCCTTCTGTCAAGACAATAAGATCGTCCCACCCCAAGGTCGGCCGGAACGACCCCTGCCCGTGCGGAGCAAAAGACCCGGCAACTGGCCACCCGGTCAAATACAAAAAATGCCACGGTAAATGAAAAAGAAGTTCATCATCGAAGCAGCCCCGGCTTTATTCTCAGGCGTTTTATTGGCGCTCTCTTTCTCTTTCGGCTGGTGTTGGCCCCTGGCCTGGTTCGGGTTCGCGCCGTTACTGATTGCCCTGGATAAGCAGAGCGCAAAAAAAGCGTTCTTACTTTCTTATTTAGCGGGCTTGTTGTTTTGGCTAGGCACAATTTATTGGCTGGTCCACGTAACTCTCCCCGGCCAGATCATCCTGTCTTGCTATCTGGCGCTTTATTTTGGCGTTTTCGGTTTTCTGCTTTCCGTCTTCCGTCTTCCGTCATCCGCCTCCCTGATTTTTATACCTTCTCTATGGGTAATCCTGGAATACCTGCGCGGCTATCTCTTTACCGGTTTTCCCTGGGCGCTTTTGGGTTATTCGCAATACGCGAACCTGCCGGCCATCCAGATCGCGGATACCGGCGGCGTCTGGATCGTTTCCTTCCTGGTGATGATGGTAAATGCCGGCGTAGCCAGAAGAAAAAATCTATGGCTGGCGGCTTTATTTCTGATACCCTGCCTGGTTTACGGGTATTATAAACTCTATGCCCTGCCGGAAAACGGCCGCCGGCCTCCGCTGCGGATAGCGGTTATTCAGGGGAATATCCCGCAGAGTTTAAAATGGGACGCCGGCGCCAGAGAACCCGTGATGCAGAGGTATTTTGGATTGACTGCCGAAGCGAAGAAGGATGATCCGGACCTGATCGTCTGGCCCGAGGCGGCTTTACCGGTTATTCTCGAGGAGGAGCCGCTTTATTACGCGAGGTTGAAGAACTACGCTAAAAATACCGGGAGCCCTTTACTTTTCGGAGCAGTTACCGCCCGAGGGGGCCTTTATTATAACAGCGCGCTCCTGCTGGCCAAAGGCGGCCAATTTTCAGCCAGGCACGATAAGCTCCACCTGGTGCCGTTCGGAGAATATATTCCTTTCCGGTCCATATTCCCTTTTCTGGATACGATCGCGCCGATCGGGGATATTACCCGGGGCAGCAGATATACGCTTTTTAATATCCGGCAGCGCAGGTCGGGGGTACCTTATCAATTCGGGGTATTGATCTGCTTCGAAGACGTCTTTCCCGCGCTATCCCGCGGGTTCGTGAACAAGGGAGCCGATTTCCTGATCAATATCACCAATGACGCCTGGTTTGGCAAGACCAGCGAGCCAGGCCAGCACCTGGCGGCGTCGGTATTCAGGGCGATAGAGAACCGGGTGAACCTGGTGCGGTCGGCGAATACCGGGATATCCTGTTTTATCAATCCGCGGGGCAGGGTCGCTTATTTGGAGGATGCAAGGGGGGAGCGTATTTTTATACCGGGTTATTCTACCCGGGAGATCTCCCCGGTCCATCAGCCCACGCTCTACGGCCGTTACGGTGATTTCTTTGCGGCGGCCTGCCTGCTCTGTGTTTTATGTATCGCGCTTTTTTCTCTCTGCGGGATAAAGGCACGCAAGATCTTTCTGGTATCCCTGGCGGCGTTGTTGTGTTATGCCGCGTTCAGGCATTACCAGGCGGATAAATATTATTTCCTGCCGCCGGTAAATTATAACGGCGATCTGGTCATCCGCAACGACCTGCGGGGGAAGGGTTTTTTCGCTGCATCGCGCTACGGCAGGAGGATACACCAGGGGGTTGATCTCTTTGCGGAAATGGGCGCGCCGGTGCTGGCCGCCCGCTCGGGGAAAGTTGTCGCGGCCAGGCATAATCGCGGGATGGGTAATTACGCGGTCATCCGCCATCGCGGTAACCTGACCACGGTATACGCGCACCTTGCGCGCCTGGCAGTGGCCAGGGGCCAGATTGTCCGCCAGGGGGATTTGATAGGCAGCGTGGGCAAGACCGGCAACGCGAATCATCCGGGAGTCCACGCGCACCTGCATTTTGAAATCAGGAAGAACGGCATCCCCCAAGACCCGTTAGAGTATTTACAGGGCAATGTTTAACATTATTTTATTAGGTATTACCAGTTTATTGACGGACATCTCCAGCGAGATGATCTATCCTATACTGCCGGCATTCCTGGTGACGACGCTGGGGGCCAGCCCCGCTATCCTGGGGCTGATCGAAGGCATCGCCGAAAGCTTAGCCAGTCTGCTCAAGGTATTCTCGGGTTATTTCTCGGATAAGGTCAAATTAAGGAAACCCTTTACCGTCTTCGGTTATGCCGCCTCTGCCGCCGGTAAATTCATCCTTTTTCTCGCGACGAACTGGGGCCTGGTGCTCTTCGGAAGGACAGTCGACCGTTTTGGGAAAGGGGTGCGCACCGCCCCGCGCGACGCCCTGATCGCCGAAAGCAGCGCGGCGGGGAAAAGAGGGGCGGCTTTTGGCTTGCACCGGGCGATGGATACCGGCGGAGCGGTGATCGGCGTCCTCATCGCCTACTTTCTGCTCACGCGTTATCAGGGCGCGCTTAAGGAGGTATTTTTATTTTCACTTATCCCGGCATTATTAGGGGTCGGCATCCTCTTTTTCGTAAGAGAGAAACGCGCGGCCGTTACGCATCCGGGGGCGGCCAAACCCGGGTCATTGCGCGCCGCAGTTCAGGCGGAGCCGGGAGGCCGCATAGCGGGAAAGTGGAGCCGGCTGGATAAAAGGTTAAAATTATTCCTGGCCTTTACCTTTATCTTCACCCTCGGGAATTCATCCAACCAGTTCCTGCTCTTACGCGCGCAAAATTTAGGCAACCCCCTGACGGTAGTAATTTTACTCTACCTGGTCTATAATATAAGTTACGCGTTAAGCGCGTATCCGGCTGCCTGGCTTTCCGACAGGATCGGCCGCAAAAAGCTATTGGTCGCGGGTTATTTTTTTTACAGTCTGGTCTATCTGGGTTTCGCCCTGAATAACTCGGCCCAGGGTTTCTGGTTTTTATTCGCCGTCTACGGCCTGCACATCGGTTTTACCGAAGGAGCGGAAAAGGCGCTGGTGAGCGATATCGCTCCGCGCGAACTGCGCGCTACGGCGATCGGGATGCATGCCGCGTTGGAGGGGATCGGTTTATTGCCCGCGTCTTTATGCGCGGGGCTCCTCTGGAAGTTTATCGGGCCTTCCGCGGCGTTTTATTTCGGAAGTTTGATGGGGCTGATCGCCGCGATCGGGTTCTGGCGCGTGTTGAAAGGAGTCTGATATGCGCAGCAATTTTTTAACCGGGCTTGCCGAAGAGGTTTTTCGCCGGGTTTTCTCTGTGGCCCTGGTCGCGGTCCTTATGTCCGCAGGGATGGGAAAGGGCTGGGCGGAGGCGGAGGCGCTGGAGCCGTTCAGGCAGGATGAGCGCGTGCTGATACTGGCGCCGCATCCGGATGACGAGGCGATCGCCTGCGCCGGCGTGATCCAGCAGGCCAAAAAGGCGGGGGCCCGGATAAAAATAGTCTATCTGACCAACGGGGATAATAATGAATTCGCCTTTATGGTCTATGAAAAGCGGCCGCTCTTTATCAAAAGCGAATTTATCTATATGGGGAAGGTGCGCATGCGGGAGGCGATCAGGGCGATGAAGCTGTTGGGGCTGCAGGAGGAACAGCTTATCTTTTTAGGGTATCCTGATTTCGGCACTTATGCCATTTTCAGCCGGTATTGGCAGGCAAAAGCAGCGTATAAAAGCATGCTTACCCGTTCTTCAAGCGTGCCCTATAAGGCCGCCTTTTCTTTCGGCGCCCCTTATACCGGAGAGAGCATCTTAAGCGACCTGAAGAAGATCATCCTCGATTATAAGCCGGAACGCGTCTTTGTCTCCCATCCGGCAGATACCAATGGCGACCACAGGGCGCTTTACCTTTTCACGCAGATAGCCCTGCGCGACCTGAGAAAGCAGATCCCCCGGCCAAAAGTCCACCCTTATCTGGTGCATTGCCCGGGCTGGCCAAAACCCCGGCATTACCATCCTGAACTTGACCTGGAACCGCCGGAAAGTTTTAAAGACGCCCAGATCAGCTGGTCCGGGGTTCGGCTCTCTCCGCAGGAACTGGAGCGGAAACACCAGGCTATACTCAGTTACTTCAGCCAGACCCGCTCCAGCGCCTTTTATTTATTATCATTCGCGCGTAAACAGGAATTATTCGGGGATTATCCCGAGATCACCCTGGAGAGGCAGGCCTCCCATCAAGAGAACGCCTTGAAATTTTTCGGATTTTCCCCGATCCTGGCGCGCTCCCAGGGGAAAGAGGCCGTTTGCGACGACTGCCTGATCGAGGTGTGGGGAAAAGTAAGTTATGCCGCAGCGGGAGACTACCTGTTTATCCTGATCGATAAAGATAAAGAGCTGCTCTCCCGGTTCAGTTTGATCGTCGATCTTTTCGGCTATAGCGATCAGGCGGCTTTCAGCGCGATGCCTAAAATACGCATCGTCGCCCACCACGAAAAAACCAGGGTTTACGACGGGAAAAGAATGATCGAGCCGGGCGGGGTCCGCGTCTATCTAAGCCGGGATGAGGTACTCCTGCGCATACCGCTGGCCGTACTGGGAAACCCCGATTTTATGCTTAGCTCGGTAAGGACTTACGGAGGGCCGAAGCCGGCGGCCACGGGATTCCGCAGGATCGTATTAAAATAGAAAGGAGTCGGCTATGCTGGAATTCAGTTCCGTAGAAATAAAAAAGCCGGAGGATGTGAACCTGATACTGGGGCAGAGCCATTTTATCAAGACGGTGGAGGATATCTACGAGGCGCTGATGAATAATGTCCCCGGCATAAAATTCGGGCTGGGCTTCGCGGAGTCAAGCGGCGCCTGCAAGGTCAGGGCGGAAGGAAGCGACCCGGATCTAAAGAAGCTCGCCGCCCAAAACTGCCTTGAGCTGGGAGCGGGGCATTCTTTTGTCATCCTGATGCGGGGCGCTTTTCCCATCAATGTCCTGAACGCGGTCAAAAATATCCCGGAGGTGTGCAATATCTACTGCGCCACGGCAAATCCGGTGAAGGTGATCGTCTGCCGCACAGAAGAGGGTTCCGGGATCATGGGCGTTATCGACGGAGCAAGGCCGCAAGGGATCGAGAATGACGCGGATATCAGCTGGCGCAAAGATTTCTTGCGTAAAATCGGATATAAGCTATAATTTTCTTGCTATGGATGCTAAAAAAATACGTAAAAAGATCATTCAATTCTTCAGCTGGTTTGGCCTGGTCACTACCTCCGCGGCCGTCAGGTTCATGCCCGCGTGTTTGCTTTACGGGTTCGCCAACGCGATAAGTTCCCTGGGATACCGTTTCGCCGGCAAACAGAGGCGGATCGCCCTGGAAAGCCTGGGCCTGGCCTTTGGCAGCGAGAAGACGCCGGAGGAGCTGGAACGGATCGCCCGGGACTGTTTTACTTTCATGGCCAGGTCGGCAGTGGAACTGATGTCGCTTATGGATAAACCGCTTCTTTTGAAAAAACGCGTAGCGCTCGAAGGAAGGGAAAACCTGGAGCAGGCATTGTCGGCGGGGCGCGGGGCGGTCCTGGTCAGCGCGCATTTCGGTAATTTTCCGCTTTTGCTGGCGAGATTGGCGATAGAGGGTTATCGGGCCGCGGGGATCATGAAGCCGATGCACGACGCCGCGGTAGAGAAGATCTTCCTGGAAAAACGCAATAAGTTCGGGGTCAAGACCATCTACAGCCAGCCGCGCGATACCTGCGTGAATAATACCATCCAGGCGTTGCGCAACAATGAAGTGGTCTTCATACCGATAGACCAGAATTTCGGCAGCGGCGGCGTATTCGTCGATTTCTTCGGTAAAAAAGCGGCCACTGCCGCCGGACCGGTGATCTTCGCGCAGCGTACGCGCGCTGCACTCCTGCCCTGTTTTATCATCAGGCAGCCCGACGATACGCACAGGATCGTTTTTGAACCGGCATTGGCGCTGGAAGAGGGGAAGGACGCCGAGGAGACGGTGCGCGTTAATATCCAGAAATTAACGAATATAATAGAGGCCTATATCCGTAGATATCCCGCGGAGTGGGGCTGGATCCACCGCAGGTGGAAGAGGCAGCCAAATTAAAGGAGAAGAAGATGGAAGCCATATTAAGAAGGGAAGTGATCCTCAATAAACAAATTTGCAGGGCCTGCGCAGTAGGGCTGACTGTAACCTGTATCACCCTGGGCGCCTTTGTGCGCATACCTCTGCCTTTCACGCCGGTGCCGCTGACCCTGCAGACTTTTTTTATTTTATTGTCCGCGGCGCTGCTCGACAGGAGGTTGATGCTGGTCAGCCAGTCGGGCTACATACTTTTAGGGATATTGGGCTTACCGGTATTCACCGGAGCCGGCAGCGGGCCGGCTTATCTTCTTTCGCCTACGGCGGGTTACCTGTTCGGATTTATCCTCGCTTCTCTCTTTATAGGCGCTTCCCTGGAAGAACCCGGCAAAGGCCTTTCCCTGCCGGCGGTTTTCTGCATTGCCGGCGCGATCATCCTTTTAACCGGTTCACTCTGGCTTAAGGTAAGCCTGGGGATTTCTTTAACCCAGGCATTATTAATGGGATTCGCGCCTTTTATCCTGGGAGATTGCTTAAAGGCGTTAGCCGCTGCCGGGGTATACCTGGGGCTGCGCAAGCGGGTAAAAGCTATTTTATAGGGTTACCTTTGCGGCGCGGCCGCGCGATAGGATGGGCTTTGGCGCCTTGACAAGGCAGGGCGTTCATGTTAAAGTATTTTTATATCCAAGGGGGTTGATGATGAAGATAGGCATGGTTTTGATCCTGGCTTTACTGGTATTGGCAGGTTTTGGCCCGGCTTACAGCGAGGAAGAGCCGGGGATCGACCCGGCCGGCGCGATGGCTAACGCGCCGAATACGCAATGGGCCTGGGGCGAAGTAACAGCCGTAGACGTGCCGGGTAAAGCCATTACCATGAAATACCTTGATTATGAGACCGACCAGGAGAAAGAACTGCTTCTGGCAGTGGATGACTCAACCAGCTATGAAAATGCCGCCTCTCTGGAGCAGATCCAGCCAAAAGATAACCTGAGCGTTGATTATGCCTATGAAGAAGGCAGGAACATTGCCAAGGGCATCAGCGTAGAAAAGACCGATGATCCCGAAGCCGTTGCCGGACAGGCAGGCCCTGATCCCATGCAGGCCGATCAATAATCCAGCGAGCCGCGGACAAACTATAGGTCCAGATGTAAGGCAGGGATTTAACCCTGCCTTTAACACAATGAAAGTAAAATATTTATTTGCCGCCGGACTCATGATCTTGGCCTTGGCCTCGGCAGGGTGCGCGGTCCTCAAAAAACCCGTGCAGTTCGTCGATAATTTCATCGGTTCGGCGTTCTTTCCCCCCTACGCGGGGCTGAAGGCGAATATCGCGGTCACTGATTTCGAGGCCAAGACTACCAATATGACCGCGGAGGTGAACGCCTCGCTGCGCGAGATGTTCATCGAAGGCCTGCAGAGGACCAATCGTTTTGCGATCGTCCCCGTGGCCAAGGATGGCGTTGCCAGGGACGTAGACCTGATCATCGCGGTAGAGGTGCTGGAATTCGATCCGCTTATTTCCGGCGGGAGCGAAGGCGCCGGAGGCGGAGGAAGCGCGGCCAGCGGGACCCTGGGAAGCTTATTGGGAGTGGCCACGAATAAGGCGACCATAACTTTAAATACCCGTATCGTTGACGCGGCATCGTCGAAAATCTTGTTTTCGGAACGGATCACGAGGCAGGCCGCGCCTACGGAGGCCACGCGCGCAGGGGGTTATAAGAAGGCGGATCTGAACGAAGGGTTATCCGCTTACGCGGGTACGCCTATAGCAGAGGCGATCAATACGTGCATTGTCGAGTCCGTGAAGTACGTCGTGCAAAAGGTCCCGGCAAGCTATTATAAAGGAGACGAACATGGGAAAACGTAAACGCAGGGGAAAGCTTAACTGGCGTTCCAAAAAAGCGAATAAAGGCAGAAGGCCTAACTTAGGTTAAAGAGACAATCCGTCGGGTAATACATGAGAGCGATCGCTTTGATTTCAGGCGGCTTGGATAGCATCTTAGCGGCCCGGATCACTAAAGAGCAGGGCATTGATGTCCTGCCTTTAAATTTTAAGCTTCCTTTTTGCCAGCGCAGGAAAGGGGCCGCCGAAGACGCGGGTATGGGCGCCTTTGTCAAAAAGAGCCTGGACCTGGCGCTTGAGGTCGTGGATATAAGCGCTGATTTCCTGGAATTGGTCTTAAGCCCCAGGCACGGGTTCGGCGCCAATATGAATCCCTGTATCGACTGCAAGGTCTGCATGTTAAAAAAGGCCAGAGAATTGATGCGGCCATTGAACGCGCAATTTGTGGTCACCGGGGAGGTGCTCGGCCAGCGGCCGATGTCGCAGCACAGGAAGGCGCTGGATATCATCGCCAAAGAAAGCGGGCTGGAGGGTTTATTACTCCGGCCTTTATGCGCCGGATTTCTCCCCGAGACCCTCCCGGAAAAGGAGGGGTGGGTGAGGCGGGAAAAATTATTTAAATTCAGCGGCAGGGAGCGGCGGCCGCAGATAGGCCTGGCCAGGGAATTCAATATAGAGGGCTATCCCAATCCTGCCGGGGGGTGCCTCCTGACCGACCGGAACTTCTCAAAGCGGCTCAAAGACCTGATCAGGCACCATTGTCTGAACCTGGAGGAGGTAGGGTTGTTGAAAATAGGCAGGCATTTCCGCTTAGCCGATAACGCCAAGTTCATCGTCGGCCGGAATGAAGGAGAAAACAGGGAATTGGAATCTTGCGCCGGGGAAAAAGACCATCTCTTTATGCCGGATGAGACTACCGCGGGCCCAACCTGCCTGGGGAGGGGAGAGTTTACCGCGGGCCTGATACAACTCTGCGCCCGGATCGCCTCCCATTACTGCGATCTGGATCCCGCTACAAACGCCAGGATCGTTCATACGCACGCGGGACAGTCTGCTTTTCTGGAGGCCTGCCCGGTTCCGGAGGAGGGGCTGAACTCCCTGAGGATATGAAAGAAGCGCTCCTTTATGAAAAACTGGATAAAAAGCTGGCGCATTGTTACCTCTGCAGCCACCACTGCAAGATCGCCAATCATAAATTCGGTTTTTGCGGGGTAAGGGAAAATAAAGAAGGGGTATTGTACACTCATGCCTATGGGAACGTAGTGGCGGCCAATGTCGACCCTATCGAGAAGAAGCCCCTCTATCACTTCCTGCCCGGATCGAAGAGTTTTTCCGTCGCGGCGGCCGGATGTAACTTTCGCTGCGGGTTTTGCCAGAACTGGGAGATATCCCAGTTCTTCTCCGGCGGCGGGATCGAGCTGGCCCAGGAGGAATTCCTGCCGTCCGAAATAGCGCGGGAGGCCGTCAGTAACGGCTGTAAGAGCGTAGCCTATACCTATACCGAACCGACGATCTTTTTTGAATACGCGTATGAGACAGCGCGGCTGGCCCGGGAGAACGGGTTATACAATATCTTTGTCACCAACGGTTATATGACCAAAGAATGTATCGCCATGATCAGGCCGTACCTGGATGCCGCCAATATCGACCTTAAATTTTTTAACGACGCCTCCTACAGGAAGAATTGCGCCGGCCGGCTGAAGCCGGTAATGGATTCCATCCGGCTGATGAAGGAGCTGGGTATCTGGGTAGAGGTCACTACCCTGGTCATCCCGGGACAGAACGATTCCGAAGAGGAGTTGGGCGGTATCGCCGGTTTTATCGCCGGTATCGACAAGTCCATGCCCTGGCACATCTCGCGTTTCCACCCCGATTACAAATTCCGCAAGTACGGGCTGACCCCGGATGAGACGCTCGAAAGGGCGCGCGCCTGCGGGCTAAAAGCCGGCCTGGATTTTATTTATATCGGGAACGTCAGCGGCTGGGGTAATGATACGCATTGTCCCGGCTGCGGTAAGCCGTTAATCAAGCGGGAATATTTCAATATTTTGGAATATAATATCCGCGGCAGCCAATGCGCCCATTGCCGGGCAGAGGTACCGGGCAAATTCGAGGTTCCCTAAAGGCCAGATGAGGATAATCAATCCGGAAAAATGCGTCGTCTTTTTTGATTTCGACAATACCATCGCCACCTGCGATGTCTTCGACAGTATGCTCCCCCGTTTTTCTCAGGACGACCTCTGGAAGAAGCTGGAGCGTGACTGGCAGAAGGGGAGGATCGGTTCGCACGCCTGCCTTTCCGGCCAGATCAGCGGGATCAGCATCACCAGGCAGGCGCTGAACAAGTATCTGGCCGGCATAAAGCTGGACCCTTATTTCAAGAAGATCGTAGCGGCTTTATCCGCCAGCCGCGTGAAGGTATTTGTGTTGAGCGATAACTTCGATTATATCTTAAAGCGCATCCTGGGGCTGAACGCGATCGATAACCTGAAGGTCTATTCCAACCGGCTTAAATTCGGCAAAGGGAAACTCGTCCCGCATTTCCCCTACAGGAGCAAGAAATGCCGGGTATGCGCCCACTGTAAGACAAAAAATCTTCTGGCAAACGTCTCTCCCGATTCGGTGATAATTTACGTGGGGGACGGCCGCTCGGATATCTGCCCTTCGCAGTACGCGGACCTGGTCTTTGCCAAGGACGCGCTCCTGAAATATTTCGAGGACAAGAAACTTACCTGTTTCGCCTACGAGTCTTTAAAGGACGTGTATGATTATTTCAAAAGCAGTTTCGTATGAGCCGGCCTCTTTGCCCCTCCTCCATGCTTAGCCGGGAAATCCGCGTACTGGACCTTGACGGCAGCGTCGTAAAACAGCGTAATCTCCTTGCGCGCTATCCGCATCAGGTCATCCCTTTGCAGGATCTCGGCCCCCGCGCCCGGTTCTGGATGAACAGCCGCACGCGTGCGCAGATCCGGGAACGGATAGGGCGGGAGGGGAGCAACAGCGTCACTTTTTTGGGTTCGGGAGATTTCCATCAGGTCAGCCCCATACTCCTGAGCCGGTTCGAAGAGCCGGTCTCGCTTATTGTCTTTGACCTGCATCCTGACTGGGATACGCTTCCGCCGCGTTTTGGATGCGGCTCCTGGGTCACCGAGGCATTAAGGAGCGGGAATATCCAGAAATGCGTGCTTGCCGGCATCGGCTCCGAGGATATCTCAAGCCCGGGGATACAAAGCGGGAATCTGGCTGCTTTAGGCGCCGACCGGCTGGAGATCTATCCTTATTACCACGCCCCTACCCGGGTTTTTTTAAGAACCGTTCCCGCGAATATCTCCCTGAAGGCGCAAAGGTCTTTCCTGCGCACAAAGATCTATTGGGATAATCTGCGGTCAAAAGACCTGGGGGAATTTTTCCGCCTGCTTATCAGCCGCCTTCCGTCGAAAAAGGCCTATATTTCCATAGATAAGGATTGTTTGAGCAGCGAATACGCCCTGACCAACTGGGAGGAGGGCCGGTTTTCCCTGGATGAGCTTATTGTGATGCTCGAAGCGTTGAAGGAAGGTTTGGAGATAGTAGGTTTGGATATTACGGGAGAATACTCGGAGATCGCTGTTGCCGGAAGATTAAAAGGGGTCTTCTCGCGGCTGGACCATCCCCGCGAGGTCAGGGCGGGTCAACTTTTGCCGGAAGAAGTAAACGCGGTCAATGAATCAACCAACCTCAAAATACTGGAAGCGCTTTTCCGGTAACCCGCCTAAATTTTCTTTATTTTTGCGATTATCGCGAGGGTCTCTTTTTCGGTGAGGTAACTGCTGGTAGAGAGGGTGATGTGCCTGGCGGCGATCTGCCGGGCGTGGGGGCATTCTGCCGCACCGAGATCTTTGAGGTAGGCATAGTCCGTGACCGCTGAAAGATAGATCTGCGATATCCCCAGGCCGGAACCGGCCAGGCCGTGAAAGGCCTGGCAACGTTTCTCGGGGTCGTCGAAGAGCAGGGTAAGATAAGGGTAATTCGCGACACCTTCTTCCGGCTCGGTGATCAGTTTGATCCCCGGTATTCCCCGTAAGCCGTTGATATAAATTGAGGCGGTCCTCCTTTGCCCGGCAATACCTTCTTCGAGGCGGCTAAACATCGCATGCCCCATATCCTTCCTCAGCCGCGATACCTGATGCAGGGGGAAATTAACGTCGAAATATTCGATGAAGGCCTTTTCGATCTTGCCCTGCGCCTGCCAGAAGAGCTGCGGAAGCCGGAAGACAAACCAGAAAAGGAGGGGCCGGTAGAAGAGCCAAT
>Ga0265297_10009581_pt1 | contig 12437 bp, 11 predicted proteins | sample Munlanlwell13791_FD_192502 | JGI IMG/M metagenome (GOLD analysis project Ga0265297, IMG submission 192502) | Leachate microbial communities from a municipal landfill in Southern Ontario, Canada - Leachate well 137-91 | ecosystem: Engineered > Solid waste > Landfill > Unclassified | place...
TTGACGATTTCAAGATGCGAGGGGTTGAAGGCCAGGGTCAGGTGCACCGGACCGGCCGGCGTGCCGACGTCCGATGAGTAGCCCATGTGGTACTTGACGTCGCCGGCCGAGAGCGCCGACTTCTTCTTGCCCTCGAACTCGTCGAACAGCATCGACGGCTGCTTGCCGAGCGTGTTGACCAGCACATTCAGGCGCCCGCGGTGGGCCATGCCGATCACCATCTCCTGCACGCCGACCGTGCCGGCGGTACGGACCAGCTGGTCCATCGCCAGGATCAGTGATTCGCCGCCCTCCAGCGAGAAACGCTTCTGGCCGACATACCTGGTGTGCAGATAGCGCTCCAGCGTCTCGGCATGGGTCAGTTGAACCAGGAAGCGCTTCTTTTCCTCGGGAGTGTAGGCCGGCGATGAGCGGATGGGTTCCAGCTTGCTCTGCAACCAGCGTTTCTGCCCCACATCCGACAGGTACATGAACTCGGCGCCGATCGTGCTGCAGTATGTCTGGCGGACGGCCTCAAGAATCTCGCGCAGGGTAGCCGATTCGGGCAGTGCAGCGAAGGAACCGGTCTGGAACGCCTGGCCGAGATCGGCCTCGGTAAAGCCGTAGTGGGATGGTTCAAGTTCCGGAATCGAAGGCCGCTCGCTGCGCTTCAAGGGATCGAGTTGCGCCCACCGGTTGCCGAGGAATCGGTAGGCGTTGATCATCTGCAGCACCTTGACCTGCTTGCCGTCGGAACTTGCGGCGCGGGACGAGGCTTGCAGGGTGCCCTCCTTCGCACGCTGGGCGAAGGAGGTAATGATCGGGTAGTGGGCCACGTCCGGGCCCGTATAGTTGCCGGCGCCCGGCAGGGTCGCGAGCTTGTCGAAATAGTCGCGCCAGGCCGGCTCCACCGAGGCTGGGTTGGCCAGATAGGCGTCGTAAAGGGCTTCGATGTATGGCGTGTTCGAGCCGAACAGATACGAGTTGGACAGCATCTGCTTCATCATTGCATCACCTGATCCTTAATGAGATACCAGAAAAACGAGGGGCGCCGCCCGCCCCTCACGCAGGTCAGCGTTTGCCCAACGGCGTGACGTCGCGGCGAGCGGCACCGATATAGAGCTGGCGCGGACGCCCGATCTTGTACTCGGGATCGGTAATCATTTCTTCCCACTGCGTCATCCAGCCGACGGTGCGGGCCAAGGCAAAGATGCAGGTGAACATCGAGGTCGGAATGCCCAGCGCCTTTTGCACGATGCCGGAATAAAAGTCGACATTCGGGTAGAGCTTCTTCTCGACGAAGTAGGGATCTTCCAGAGCGATCTTTTCCAGTTCCTTGGCCAGCTTGAACAGCCGATCGTTTTCCAGACCCAGTTCGGCCAGGACGTCGGCGCAGACCTTGCTCATCAGCTTGGCGCGCGGGTCGAAGTTCTTGTAGACCCGATGCCCGAAGCCCATCAGCTTGAAGCTGTCATTCTTGTCCTTGGCGCGCTTGATGTACTCGCCGACGCGCGAGACGTCGCCGATTTCCTCGAGCATTTCGAGGCAGGCTTCGTTCGCACCGCCGTGCGCCGGCCCCCACAGGCAGGCAATACCCGCCGACATGCAGGCGAACGGGTTGGCGCCGGAGGAACCGGCCAGACGCACGGTCGAGGTCGACGCGTTTTGCTCGTGATCGGCATGCAGGGTGAAGATGGTATCCAGCGCATGGGTCAACACCGGATTCGGCTTGTATTCCGCGCAAGGCGTGCCGAACATCATGTGCATGAAGTTGGCCGTGTAGTCCAGATCGTTGCGCGGATACATGAAGGGCTGGCCGGTGTTGTACTTGTAGGCCATGGCGACGATGGTCGGCAGTTTTGCGACCAGACGGATGAACGAGACATTGCGCTCTGCCGGATCCGTGAAGTCGACCGCATCGTGGTAGAAGGCGGCCAAGGCGCCGACAACGCCCACCATCACCGCCATCGGGTGCGCATCGCGACGGAAACCCTGGTAGAACTTCACCAGTTGCTCATGGACCATCGTATGGTTCTTGATGGTGCTCTCGAATTCGGTCTTCTGCTTTTGATCCGGCAACTCGCCGTTCTTCAACAGATAGGCGACCTCCAAGAAGTTGCACTGCTCCGCGAGTTGCTCGATCGGATAGCCGCGATACAGCAGTTCGCCCTTGTCGCCGTCGATGAATGTGACCTTGGACTGGCAGCTTGCCGTCGAGAGGAAACCGGAGTCATAGGTAAACAGCCCGGTTTTGGCGCCGAGCGTGCGGATATCGATGACGTCGTTGCCGTGAACTCCCACCATTACCGGGAACTCTACCGTCTTGCCATCTATGGTCAGGGTTGCTGTGCGATTCGTGCTCATGGTCAGATCCTCTTCAAGGTCCGTGGGGTGCTGCTGCTACCTAAAATTGGCTATCGGTGAAACTTCCCGCAGCCGCTCAATCATTGCCGCCAGTTGCGGATCGTCGGTGACTTCCCTGCCGCTCACCAACGCCCAAAGATCGTGGTCTTCCAGTTCCAGCAGACTCTCCAGCGCTGCTTCGCCTTGTGCATCGAGATCACCTTCATGACGTTCCCAGAAGCGATCGAACACCAGATCCAGTTCCAGCAGGGCGCGCCGGCAGTGCCATTTCAGGCGATTGATGCGTGCCCCGCGCTCTTCTTCCATGATTCGCTCAGACCGCCCGGCGAACCATCATTTCCTTGATTTTGCCGATCGCCTTGGTCGGGTTCAGTCCCTTGGGACATACATCGACACAATTCATGATGGTGTGGCAGCGGAACAGGCGGTACGGATCCTCAAGGTTGTCGAGTCGCTCGCTGGTGGCCTGGTCCCGGGTATCCGCAATGAAGCGATACGCGGCCAACAGGCCGGCCGGGCCGACGAACTTGTCCGGGTTCCACCAGAATGACGGGCACGCAGTGGAGCAGCAGGCACACAGAATGCACTCGTACAGCCCATTTAACTCTTCGCGATCTTCCGGCGATTGCAGGCGCTCGCGCTCGGGCGGCGGATCGTTGTTGATCAGGTAGGGCTTGATCGAGTTGTACTGCTTGAAGAACTGCGTCATGTCCACGATCAGGTCGCGAATCACAGGCAGACCGGGCAGCGGACGCAACACTATCGGCTTACCGTCGGGAAAACTGTCCATCGCGGTCAAACAGGCCAGGCCGTTCTTGCCGTTGATGTTCATCGCATCGGAACCGCAAACGCCTTCACGGCAGGAGCGGCGGAACGAAATGGAATCGTCCTGCGCCTTGAGCTTCACCATGGCGTCGAGCAACTTGCGATCGGTCGAATCGATTTCGACCGAGATGTCCTGCATGTAGGGCTTGGCGTCCTGATCCGGGTCGTAGCGATAGATCTTGAATTGGACGGTACGGGTGGCATTCGTCATCGTCTGTTCCTTGTCAGTAGGCGCGCTTCTTCAGCTCGATGGTATCCACGCTCATCGGCTTCATCTGCACTGCCTTGTAATCGAGGCGATTGCCTTCGCGGTACCACAGCGTGTGCTTCAGCCAGTTCTTGTCGTCGCGTCCATCCGGCGTTTCCGGGGTATCCGTGGCGTCGTCGCGAACGTGGGCGCCGCGCGACTCGGTGCGGGCATTGGCCGAGACAATGGTGGCCTTGGCGACTTCGATCAGGTTGTCGAGTTCAAGTGCCTCGACACGAGCCGTGTTGAACACCATCGACTTGTCCTTGATTTGCGTCTGTGCCACCTGCTGAGCGATCTCTCCGATGCGCTCGACACCCGCGGCAAGCATGTCCTTGAAGCGGAACACGCCGGCGTGCTTCTGCATGGTGCGCTGCATGGTCAACCGCGTCTCATGCACGTCGGCGCCATCTTTCTGGTGGTTCAGCCGATTGACGCGCGCCAGGGTCTTGTCGATAGCTTCCTGCGGCAAGGGCTTGTGCGCGTTGGCGCTGTTCTTCAGATCGGCCACGGCAGTTTCCCCGGCCGACTTGCCGAACACCAGCAGGTCGAGCAACGAATTGGTGCCGAGCCGGTTGGCACCATGCACGGAAGCGCAAGCGCATTCGCCGGCGGCGTAGAAACCCCGCACCGGTGTGCTCTGGTTGCCGTCCTTCGGCACCACGACCTGCCCCAAATAATTGGTCGGAATGCCCCCCATCTGGTAGTGGGCGGTCGGCACCACGGGCAAGGGCTCTTTGAGGCAATCGACGCCAGCGAACTGGACACCAATTTCATGGATGCCGGGCAGGCGCTTCATGATGGTCTCGGGCGGCAGATGGGTGATGTCGAGCAGCACGAAATCCTTGTTCGGCCCGCAGCCGCGACCTTCGTTGATCTCGGTCGTCATCGCCCGCGACACCACGTCGCGCGAAGCGAGATCCTTGGCGTTGGGTGCGTATCGCTCCATGAAGCGCTCGCCCGCCGAATTGCGCAGGATGCCGCCCTCGCCGCGCACGCCTTCGGTGATCAGCACACCGGCGCCGGCAACGCCGGTCGGGTGGAACTGCCAGAACTCCATGTCTTCCAGCGGGATGCCGGCACGCGCCGCCATGCCCAAGCCGTCACCAGTGTTGATGAAGGCGTTGGTCGATGAATAATAGATGCGGCCCGAACCGCCGGTGGCGAAGATCGTCGCATTGGCGTGGAAGACGACAATTTCGCCCGTTTCCATGTCCATCGCCGTAACGCCAAGAACATCGCCCTCGGCATCGCGCACAAGGTCCAGCGCCTGCCATTCGACAAAGAACTGGGTATTTACTTTGATGTTGCGCTGGTACATCGCGTGCAGCATGGCGTGACCGGTGCGGTCGGCCGCGGCGCAGGAGCGGCGCACCGGCTTTTCGCCGAAGTTGGACATGTGGCCGCCGAAGGGACGCTGGTAGATCTTGCCGTTATCCAGGCGGTCAAAGGGCATGCCGTAGTGTTCGAGCTCCACCACCACTTCGTTGGCCTTGCGGCACATGAACTCGATCGCGTCCTGGTCGCCGAGCCAGTCTGAGCCCTTGATCGTGTCGTACATGTGCCAGTGCCAGTGATCTTCCTCGGAGTTGCCCAGGCTGGCGGCGACGCCGCCCTGGGCGGCGACCGTATGCGAGCGAGTGGGGAAAACCTTGGTCAGGACGGCAGTCTTGTAACCCGCCTCCGACAACTGAATCGCGGCACGCAGGCCGGCGCCGCCGGCGCCGACGATGACCGCATCAAATTTGCGAACGGTGTAAGTCAAATTCACTGTCACAGCCTCCAGATGATCTGTATGGCCCAGCCGGCATAGCCAACCAGGGCGAGCAGCGTCAGCACGTGCAGGATGACGCGCAGCGCGGCGGAATTGAGGTAGTCCATCCAGATGTCCCTGACGCCGACCCAGGCGTGATAGCAAAGGCTGACGATGAACAGGAATGTGATGTAGCGGATGAAGCCGTTGGCCATGAAGGAATGCCAGGCCTCGCGCGACGCAACTGCGCCACCCAATGCCGCCGCAAAGATGATCAGCGTATAGACCGCCATGACGACAGCGGTGACGCGCTGCGCCAGCCAATCCATGAGGCCGTAATGAGCACCGACAACGAGACGGTTCATGTCAGTAGGCTCCGAGCAGTTTGAGACCGAAGACAAGCGTCAACGCAAGACTGATGACCATTACCGCCATTGCCGAGTTGTGCGCCTGCTGCTTCTCGACACCGACATGGACGTCGATCAACAGAATGCGTATGCCCATGCAAAAGTGGTGCAGGAACGCCCAAAGCAGGCCCAGCAGAATCAGTTTCACCAGCAGGTTGCCCGTCACCGCGCTGAACATCGCGGCGCTCTCCTGGCTCGGGCTGAGCGACAGTTGCAGCAGCCAGATCAGCAGCGGAAGCATCAGGAACAGCCCGGCACCGCTGATGCGGTGCAATATCGATGCGTATCCGGCCAGGGGCAGCCGGATTTGATGAAGCGCCAAGTGCTTCGGACGCGGTTTGGTCATCTCTGGCATACGTGAAACCCTCCGATTTTGATGCGGCGCACTATAAGGCAAACCGCCTCGGGTGAAAACAAATTTTATACCCGCTGCTAGCCAAGCTCATTGAAATAGCAATGATCATTGGTTGAATAAAGTCCGCGCCGCCATTCCACCGGCTTGTCACCATAGGAAAAGCTGACGCGCTCGACCGACAGCAGCGGACTGCCTTCCGCCACATTCAACAACTCGGCGCTGGCGCGGTCCGCGGGAACCGCGCGCAGGCGCTCTTCCGCACGGATCATGCGGATGCCAAAGCGGTTTTCAAAAAAACTGTAAAGCGAGCCCTGATATTCGCGCAGCATTTCAAGCGTAACGGTGCCGAATATGCTGCCCGGAAGGTAGATTTCATCGACCACCACGGGCTTGCCGGAGAACTGCAGCAGACGGCGCACGATGTTGATCGGATCGCCGATGTTCAGCTCGAGCATGCGCGCAACTTCGGGGCCGGCCTTCGCACGCCAACATTCGAGCGGGACGCTCTGGGCTTGTTCAATGCCCCCGGCCAGTGGAACCAGGCGCAGAAAGCGGAAAAATGCCCGGGGATCATCGTGCGATGCAACAAATGTCCCTTTACCCTGACGCCGCAACAGCAGATTTTCTGCTGCCATCTCGTCAATCGCCTTGCGCACGGTTCCCTGGCTGACGTTGAAGCGCGTCGCAAGTTCCGATTCGCTGGGAATGGCCTCGCCCGGACGCCACTCGCCGGATTCAAGCCGCTGCATCAGCAGGCTCTTGATCTGGCGATACAAGGGACTGAAAGTTGGCGAAACCGCCGCGGAGGAAGCCCCCTTTGGGGACACGGTAGAATCTGGCATAAGTAACATTTGAACATATTTCTCCACGCTCGTCCACACTACGTCTTATGTCTTATATAAGATAACTGACAGATATTGACACAGCGCAGCACAGGAACTAAGATTTCGCTTCGCGATCTTGGCGCATCGGCATTAAAGTTTCAGCGCTTCGGCGCGCCTTCCAGTCAACCAGCATTTATTGCAGTCTTGTCCAATCGATTCAAATTGATACAGGAGTTTTAGAAATGGCAAAAGCCCCCGTTCGTGTTGCAGTGACCGGCGCAGCCGGGCAGATCGGTTACGCCCTGATTTTCCGCATTGCTGCCGGCGAAATGCTGGGCAAGGATCAACCCGTGATCCTGCAGATGCTGGAACTCCCCATGGAAAAGGCGCAGGCGGCACTGAAGGGCGTCATGATGGAACTCGATGACTGCGCCTTCCCGACGCTGGCCGGCATGGTCGGCACCGACGATCCGAAAGTCGCCTTCAAAGATGCCGACTACGCCTTGCTGGTAGGTGCCAAGCCGCGCGGCCCGGGCATGGAGCGCAAGGACCTCCTGATGGAAAACGCCAAGATTTTCATCGAACAGGGCAAGGCATTGAACGACGTCGCGTCGCGCAATGTCAAAGTTCTCGTGGTCGGCAACCCCGCCAACACCAACGCCTACATCGCCATGAAATCCGCCCCCAGCCTGCCGAAGAAGAACTTCACCGCCATGCTGCGTCTCGACCACAACCGAGCGGTTTCCCAGCTTGCGACGCGCACCGGCAAGACGGTTTCCGATGTCGAAAAAATGATCGTCTGGGGCAACCACTCGCCCACCATGTACCCGGATCTGCGCTTCTGCACCGTGGCCGGCGCTGCCGCCCCCACCGTCGTCAATGACGACGCGTGGTACAAGAACGAGTACATCCCGACCGTCGGCAAGCGTGGCGCCGCCATCATCGCCGCGCGCGGCGCTTCGTCCGCCGCTTCGGCTGCCAACGCCGCGATCGGCCACATGCGCGACTGGGCGCTGGGTACCCAGGGCAAGTGGGTCACCATGGGTATTCCGTCCGACGGCAGCTACGGCATTCCGCAAGACATCATCTACGGCGTGCCGGTCACCTGCGAAGGTGGCGAGTACAAGCGCGTGGAAGGTCTGAGCGTCGATGACTACTCGCGCACCATGATGGACAAGACCCTGGCCGAGTTGCAGGAAGAACAAGCCGGCGTCGCCAGCCTCCTCGGTTGATGGCGGGCGACGGGATGAAGCGGACCAGGCCGAGCTTGCGCTGAGGTGAACCCACCGCTTCATCCTGCCGCCGTTCTTTACCAGGGAGCCAGGCCGTTCCCGGTACTCGCCGCCTGCGAGCACTATGCCGGCTCCGAAAAAACCATTCGCAAGGCGCTGCAGCTGCAATGGGAACTGCGCGTCGACGACCGGCCGGTTTTCGACGTCACCGCTGATTGCGAAGACGGGGCACCCGCAGGGAAGGCCGCCGAGCACGCGGAAATGGTCGCCGGTCTGCTGCTCCATGCCGACAATCATTTCGGGCGACTCGGCGTGCGCATCCATGACGTCACGCACCCGAACTGGCGCGAAGACATTGACATCATCGTCGGTCGTGCCGGCCGCAAGCTGGCCTACATCGTCCTGCCCAAGCCGGCCAATGCCGACGACGTCCTGACCCAGATCGTCGCTCTCGACCAGGCCCGCGCCCTCTACGGCATCGAACGCGGAATTCCGGTGCACGTAATGATCGAAACACCCGGCGCCCTGCACGAAGTGTGGAAGATCGCCGGGCTGCCTCATGTCGAATCGATCGATTTCGGCCTGATGGATTTTGTCAGCGCCAATCATGGGGCCATTCCCGGCAGCGCCATGCGTTCGCCGGGGCAGTTTTCCCATCCGCTGGTCACGCGCGCCAAATGCGAAGTCGCGGCGGCCGCGCTGGGCAACGGCGTGATTCCAACCCACAACGTGACCACCGACCTCAGCGATTCCGATGTCGTGCGCGAAGATGCGCGCCGCGCGCGCAACGAGTTCGGCTTCCTGCGCATGTGGAGCATCCACCCGCGCCAGATCCAGCCCATCGTCGAGGCCATGCGTCCCGATTTTGCGGAGGTGACCGAAGCCGCCGGAATACTTCTGGCTGCACAAAACGCCAGCTGGGGACCGATCGCATGGGAAGGCAAGCTCCACGACCGTGCTTCCTATCGCTACTACTGGGAATTGCTGAGCCGGGCCCACGTCATGGGCGCCGCCGTGCCGCCCGAAGCACGGCGCCGTTTCTTCGCTGCTGCCGTATCCAGATAGAAGTTCCAGACAACGTTTTTCACCGATCCCAACGAGAGGACCTCATCATGCTTGAAGCCTATCGCCAACACGTCGCCGAACGCGGCAGCCTTGGTATTCCCCCGCTGCCGCTGACCAAGCAGCAGACCGAAGAACTGGTAGCCCTGCTGAAAAGCCCGCCCAAGGGGGAAGAAGCTTTTCTCGTCGACTTGATCACCCTGCGCGTTCCCGCCGGCGTGGATGACGCCGCCAAGGTCAAGGCCGAGTTCCTTGCCCGGCTCGCCAAGGGCGAAGAAGCCTGTGCGCTGATCTCGCGCGAAAAGGCCACTGAACTTCTCGGCACCATGGTAGGCGGCTACAACGTCAAGCCGCTGATCGATGTGCTCGACGACGCCGTGGTCGGCGCCGCCGCCGCCAAGGCACTCAAATCCACCCTGCTGATGTTCGACTTCTTCCATGATGTCGCCGAAAAAGCCAAGGCCGGCAGCGCCAACGCCAAGGCCGTGATGCAATCCTGGGCCGATGCCGAGTGGTTCACCCAGCGCCCTGAAGTACCGAAGAAGATTTCGGTCGTAGTGTTCAAGGTCACCGGCGAAACCAATACCGACGACCTCTCCCCGGCGCCCGACGCCTGGAGCCGTCCCGACATCCCGCTGCACGCGCTGGCCATGCTGAAGAACGCCCGCGAGGGCATCACGCCGGACAATCCCGGCACGGTCGGCCCGATGAAGCTGATCGTCGAACTGCAGAAGAAGGGCCACCCGGTCGCCTATGTCGGCGACGTGGTCGGCACCGGCTCCTCGCGCAAGTCCGCCACCAATTCGGTGCTGTGGTGGACCGGCGACGACATTCCCTTCGTCCCCAACAAGCGCTATGGCGGCTTCTGCCTCGGCAGCAAGATCGCGCCGATCTTCTTCAACACCATGGAAGATGCCGGCGCCTTCCCCATCGAGTGCGATGTCGCGCAAATGAACATGGGCGACGTGATCGACATCCATCCCTATGACAGGAAGATCGAGAAGAACGGCGCGAATGGACCACAACTCATTTCGAAATTCGACTACAAGTCCGAAGTGCTGCTCGACGAGGTCCGCGCCGGTGGCCGCATCAACCTGATCATCGGCCGCGGCCTCACCACCAAGGCACGCGACTTCCTCGGCCTGCCCGCCTCGACCCTGTTCCGCCTGCCGCAGCCGCCGGTCGATACCGGCAAGGGCTTCTCGCTCGCGCAGAAAATGGTCGGTCGCGCCTGCGGCCTGCCCGAAGGCAAAGGCATCCGTCCGGGCACCTACTGCGAGCCGCGCATGACATCCGTCGGCAGCCAGGACACCACCGGCCCGATGACCCGCGACGAACTGAAAGACCTCGCCTGCCTCGGCTTCTCTGCCGACCTCGTGATGCAGTCCTTCTGCCACACCGCCGCCTACCCCAAGCTGGTAGACGTCAAGACCCACCGCACGCTGCCCTCCTTCATCACCGCGCGCGGCGGCATTTCGCTCAAGCCCGGCGACGGCATCATCCACAGCTGGCTCAACCGCCTGCTGCTGCCGGATACCGTCGGCACCGGCGGCGATTCGCACACCCGCTTCCCGATCGGCATTTCCTTCCCGGCCGGCTCCGGCCTGGTGGCGTTTGCCGCCGCCACCGGCGTAATGCCGCTGGACATGCCCGAATCGGTGCTGGTGCGCTTCAAGGGTTCGCTGGAAGAAGCCGGCAAGCGCGGCATCACTTTGCGCGACCTGGTCAATGCGATTCCGCTCTATGCCATCAAAGCCGGGTTGCTCACCGTTGCCAAGCAGGGCAAGAAGAACATCTTCTCCGGCCGCATCCTTGAAATCGAGGGCCTGCCCAAGCTCAAGATCGAACAAGCCTTCGAACTCACCGATGCCTCGGCCGAGCGCTCCGCCGCCGGCTGCACCGTGCGCCTGGACAAGGAGCCGATCGTCGAGTACATGCGCTCCAACATCACGTTGATGAAGTGGATGATCGCCGAGGGCTACGAAGACAAGCGGGCGCTGGGCCGTCGCGTCAAGGCCATGGAAGAATGGATCGCCAACGGCACCCTGCTCCAGCCCGATGCCGATGCCGAATACGCCGCCGTGATCGAAATCGATCTGGCCGACGTCAAGGAGCCGGTGCTGGCATGCCCCAACGATCCGGACGACGTCAAGACCCTGTCGGAGGTGGCTGGCGAAAAGATCGACGAGGTGTTCATCGGCAGTTGCATGACCAACATCGGCCACTTCCGCGCCGCCGGCAAGGTACTGGAAGGCAAGACCGACATCCCGACCCGCCTGTGGATCGCGCCGCCGACCAAAATGGACGCCATGATCCTCAACGAGGAAGGGTACTACGCCATCCTCGGCAAATCCGGCGCGCGTATGGAGATGCCGGGCTGCAGCCTGTGCATGGGCAATCAGGCGCAGATCAAGAAGGGCAGCACGGCCGTGTCGACCTCGACCCGCAACTTCCCCAATCGGCTGGGCATCGACACCCGCGTCTATCTGAGTTCAGCCGAACTCGCGGCGGTGACGGCGCTGATGGGCAGGATCCCGACCATGAGCGAGTACCTGGAGCAGGTGCAGGCAGTAAATGCCAAGGCCGCCGACGTCTATCGCTACATGAACTTCGACCAGATCGCGGAGTTCAAGGAACTCGCGGATACCGTCACGGTGTAGGCAACGCCCTGAATCGGCGTGCATTTGCCGTAGTACCAGCGCCGACTTCTGAGCAACGCCCTCGCGGAGCAATCTGCGGGGGCGTTTTCTCTAGGACAATTCGGTCTTGCCAGCACTGACCCTATCCGATTCGAATGCACGCCGAAGATCTGCAACTGCTCGTCACCCGCGAAATGCCGTTCGGCAAGTACAAGGGGCGGCTGATCGCCGATCTGCCCGGAAACTACCTGAACTGGTTTGCCCGCGAAGGCTTTCCACCCGGGGAGATCGGCCGCCTGCTGGCGCTCATGCAGGAGATTGACCACAATGGCCTGAGCGACTTGCTGGCACCGCTGCGTGCCAACAAGCGCTAAGGGCTTCTTCCGGCAGATCCTGCGGACAAACGGGCGATGGAACTTTCCTGCGGCCCGTTCGTTTAATCAAACACAGCACATACGGAGCGGATGACCTGAATGGCGGATGACGCGGAAAGCGGCCTGATCGCCCGCGCGCAGGCAGGCGAGCATCGCGCCTTCGCTGTGCTGGTCCGCCAGTATCAGGATCGCGTCTTTCGCTTCATCCTGCGGCTGGTCGGCGCGCGCGACGAAGCCATGGACCTGACTCAGGAGACGTTCATGAAAGCCCATCAGGCCTTGCCCGGCTGGCGACCGGAAGCGCAGTTCCGCACCTGGTTGTTCCGCATCGCTCACAACGCCGCGCTGGACGTGCTGCGTCGCCGGCAACGCGTCG
>Ga0265297_10009582_pt1 | contig 12437 bp, 10 predicted proteins | sample Munlanlwell13791_FD_192502 | JGI IMG/M metagenome (GOLD analysis project Ga0265297, IMG submission 192502) | Leachate microbial communities from a municipal landfill in Southern Ontario, Canada - Leachate well 137-91 | ecosystem: Engineered > Solid waste > Landfill > Unclassified | place...
CATCTTCCCCTCCTTTGCCGACCACCTCGAACTGGGGGAGGCGGAGTTGCCCTCGGCCCTGGCCTGGGACGAAATCAACCCGGTTCCCGTCACCCCGGGGCTGGATGTTCGGCCGTGGATGCCGACCCTGCTGGGACGCTCGAAGGCGCGCCTGGCCAAGGACGCCGACTACCAGGAGCTGTCCAGCCAGGTCGCCCGCTTCGGCGAACTCCGCAAAATCAAGGAGATTCCGCTCAACCGCGGCAAGCGGGAGAAGCTGCAGGCCGAGGAGGACGCCTTCGCCAAGAAGGTGGAAAGCCTGGCCGGCGCCCGCCGCGCCAAGGCGAAACTCAAAGCCGGCGAGGCGCCGGACAAGCCGGCCCGTGACCTGATGCTGGATGAATCCCTCGCCGTCATCAACGACATGGTCGACCTGCGGAACGGCATTCTCAAGCCCGCCGCGGCGGTGCCGGCCACCGTCGTGGTTCGCAACGACCCGAAACCCTTGTGACAGGCCAGCCCATGTCCTCTGCCCGCCACGCCCAACCCGGTGGTCCGCCGCGTCCGCTCGGGGCGCACATGTCGGTCTCCGGCAGTTTCACCACGGCCGTGGCGGAGGCCGTGACCGCCGGTGCGGACGCCCTGCAGATTTTCACCAAGAGCCAGTTGCGCTGGCAGGCCCCGCCCATTTCCGATGCGGCGGCGCGCGAGTTCCGCGCCGCCTGCCGCGCGGCCGGCCTGCGTTTTCTCTGCGCCCATGACAGCTATCTGATCAACCTGGCGGCGGGCGGCGCGGAGTTGTGGGACAAGTCCGTCGCCTCGCTGGCCCATGAGCTGGAGCGCGCCGCCCAGCTGGAGGTTGGCTGCCTGGTGCTGCATCCCGGCTCGCCCAAGGACGACGGGGCGGCGGAGGGTATCCGGCGCATCGTCAAGGGGTTGCGCGAGGTGCTCCGGCTCACCGCCGGCAACCCGGTCCGCCTGGCGCTGGAGAACACCGCCGGGCAGGGGGCCACCCTGGGGGCTTCCATGACGGAACTGGCGGCCATGATCGCCGGCTGCGACGGCGATCCGCGGCTCGGCGTCTGTCTCGACACCTGCCATGCCTTTGCGGCCGGCCATGACCTGCGGACGCCCCAGGCGGTGGCGGCGCTGGCGGACGCCATGGCCGCCGGCTTCGGGCTGGAGCGCCTGCTCCTGCTTCATCTCAACGACAGCCTCAAGGACTGCGGCTCGCGGGTGGACCGCCACACCCACATCGGCGAGGGCTGCATCGGCGAGGCCGGGTTCCGCTGCCTGCTCGCCGAGTCGCGCTTCAAGGGGATTCCCGGCATTTTGGAAACCCCCAAGGGCGACGATCCCACCCTGGCCGACGACCGGCGCAACCTGGCCACGCTGCGCCGCCTGGAGGCGGACGGCGCCCCGGGGTGAGCTCCGGCGGCGCGCCGGTGATGGGGCATGAACAAGCAGTGTTGGGGGAGGGCTGGCATGCAGGCGGATGACATCACGGAAACCCGGACAGCCGAACCGCAGGCACCGGCCGCCGCGCCCCAGATCCGTGGCGCACGGCTCGCGCTGGCGGTGCTGCTGCTGATCAATCTTTTCAACTACATTGACCGGCAGGTGCTTGCGGCCGTCGTGCCGCAGCTCAAGCAGTCCTTCTTTTCCGCGGACGCCGGCGGTGGCGCCGCCTTCACCCCGTTGCTTGTCTGGTGCCAGCGGCACCTCGGCTTCCGGCCGGAGAACGCCCTCGTCGGCCTGCTTTCGATGGCGTTCATGGTGTTCTACATGATCGGCGCGCCGGTGTTCGGCCGTCTCGGCGAACGCTTTTCCCGTTGGAAGCTGATCTGCGTCGGCGTCGTCCTCTGGAGCCTGGCCAGCGGAGCCTCGGGCCTGGCGTCCACGTTCGGCGCGCTGCTGTTCACCCGCTGCTTTGTCGGCATCGGCGAGGCGGCCTACGGGCCGATCGCCCCCGCGGTCTTGTCCGACTGTTTTCCGGTGCGGATCCGCGGGCGCATCCTCGCCTGGTTTTACATGGCCATTCCCGTCGGCAGCGCGCTGGGCTACGTGATCGGCGAACAGGTTGCCAAGTCCGGCATCGGTCCGTGGGCGGCCGCGTGCCTGGGGGGCCGGGGTGAGAGCTGGCGCTGGGCCTTCTACCTGGTCGTTCCTCCGGGGCTGCTGCTCGGGCTCTGGACGCTCCTGCTGCGGGAACCGGCGCGCGGCGCCTCCGATGCCATGGCCGCCGGTGCGGCGGCCGCCGCGCCCCGCTGGCGGGACTACCTCGTGCTGCTGCACACCCCGTCTTACGTGCTCTGCACGCTGGGCATGTGCGCCATGACCTTCGCGATCGGCGGCATCGCCTTCTGGATGCCGTGCTACCTCGAGGGGCTGCCCGGGGCCGGCGGCTCGCCGACGAGCGTCTTCGGCGCCATCACCGTTGTCTCCGGGCTCATCGCGACCTTGCTGGGAGGCATCGCCGGCGACCGGCTGCGCGACCGTTTTCCGGGGTCGTATTTTCTCGTGTCCGGCCTGGCGATGCTGGCCGGCTTCCCATTGGTGCTGGCCATGCTGATGGCACCGTTCCCCTGGGTCTGGGTCTTCCTGTTCCTTGCCTGTTTCTGCCTGTTCTTCAACACCGGCCCGACCAACACCATCCTCGCCAACGTCACCCATCCGGCCATGCGCGCCTCGGCCTTCGCCCTGAACATCCTGCTCATCCACGCGCTGGGCGACGTCGTCTCGCCGACGGTCATCGGCATCGTCAGCGACCGTTTCGGGCTGCGCGCCGCCTTTTTGGTCGTGGCCGCGATGTTCGTTGTGGCCGGCGCCTTCTGGTTGGCCGGCGTCCGCCATCTCGCGCTCGACACCGCAAAGGCTCCCGGCCGCCGGCAGGCCGAATAAAAACGTCGGCGGGCAAAATGGGGGGCGCGGATTTGCCGGACCCGTTTTTCGCACCGTCGCATTGGGGACGGGTGAATTGAATACGCCGATCTTTTCCCAAAGTACGATTGGACGCATAACTACGGCGATGGCCTGGTTATCCGACACTTGATGCCGCCGCCAAGCACGGTAAATTCATCCCCGCCGGATGTCACTTGGCATGGTTTTGGTCTCAAACCCGAGTTTTGCGATTGGACGTCTATATAAGTCGGGATGGAAAGCATCGACGATGTACCACTGGTATCTGTTGATCAAGGCCGGTCGCACCCGGACGCCCAGTACCGACGTCCACGGTTCCCATTTTGTTGCCTGGGGAGGCCCGCGCTCGTCTGCCGATATCGCCTTCAGTGAGACAGGCAAAATGGCAGCCTTGGGTATGATCGAAACAGCTCCTTTCATCGGGTGTCCACTCGTCGGCCCATTGCTCTCGGACATTATCCCCACGGGGGGCTGGTTCGTCGTGGGAGTTGCCGTAATGTTCGTCTTGTGTTGGTTACTGCGGCACCAGGTTCCGCAGGAACCTATTCATGTGGCCACCGCAAATCTGCCAACCGCCGAAAGGAAAGACCCAGACGAAAGAGACCAGCCGAATTCAACCGACCCCGAACGAACCAGTGGTGCCGACCCTCGCCAAAGCTCGGGCGGCACACCGTAGCGTTCGGGAGATGAGATGACGATGGAAATGGTAGAAGGGGTGACGATTGTCTCTGCGATTGGGTTCGTGGTCATGACGCTCTTCTTTTGGGTTCGGGGCGTCACCAAGTCGTCGCGGTCGGACCTTCTGGTTGGAATCCTTCTACTCATTGTCTCCTGCTTCGCATTGATGGCGACGGCAACGTCGTGCGAGGTGCTGAACATGATCGGTCTTGTCTTGATCGTGTTCGGCATTGTGTCCCACATGATGAGCAGGAAGACGGAGGAGACCAGCAAGGTCATCAGGAAGAGTTCACTCCGGGCAATCGGGACCGGCTGCATTTTCCTTGGTGTGTTGATGCAATTGCATGCATGAACGGGGAGCCCCAACCACACCTCCGAACGTATTGTTCACCCTGGCGGGTTCACGTCCGGTGAAGGCTGGGTTGGCAAAAGTACGGGGTTTAGGGGCGGCTTCGTCCCGTAGGGACTGCATGACAATAGGCAGGGGCTTCAGCCCCTGTTCCGGGAAACGGAAAGGTGGCGTGCCGTAGGTACGCCGCGATTCGCCGTCAGCCGCCCTGCTACGGGGCCACCAGTGCCTTGAGGAGGCGGGCGAGCTCGGCGTTGTCGTGGCGGTTGGCCAGGCGCCCGGCGCTGGGACCGGTGGCATAGAGCGGGACGAACATGGCGGAGTGATGGTCGCCGTTCCATTTCAGTTCCGGCGTCTGCCCCTGGGCTAGCGGCTTGCCGTAGGGGCCGGCCATCACCAGGCCGCCGGTCTCATGGTCGGCGGTGACCACCACCAGGGTGTCGTCCAGCCGTTTGGCGGCGGCCAGTTGCCGCAGTGCCGCCGCCACCGCCTGGTCGAACTCCTGCACCTCATAGGCGGCGTTGTCGGCGTTATTGCCGTGGCAGGCCCAGTCAATGGCGCCGCCTTCGACCATCAGAAAGAAGCCGTGCCCGGTGTCGCGCGCCAGCAGGATGCTGACGGCCTGGGCGGTCAGCTCGGCCAGCCGCGGTTCGATGCCCTTGTCCAGGCAGTGGCTGCCGTTGGTGTCGAACATGCCCAGCACCGGCTTGCCGGCGGTGGCGGCGGGGGACAGCTCCTTGAAGGTCGCGGCGTCGAAATAGGCCATGCCAACGGCTTCCGCCGCCGCCCGCAGGGTGGCGCCGCCGGCCGGCTTCCCGAACACCCCGCCGCCGAACAGCAGGTCGAAGGTGCCGCAGTTCAGCGCCTGGGCCAGGATGGCGTCGTAACTGTCGCGGCTGCCTTCATGGGCGTAGAAGCCCGCGGGCGTGGCATGGTCGAACCCGACCGAGGAGACGATGCCAACCGCCATGCCGTGCCGCTTGGCCAGTTCGGCCACGCTCTCCAGCCGCTTGCCGTCCGGGGCGATGCCGACCATGCCGTTGTTGGTCTTGGCGCCGCAGGCCAGGGCGGTGGCCGCCGCCGCGGAATCGGTGACGTAGCTGTTGGCGGACGGGTTCGAGAGGGTGCCGGCCACCGGGAAGCGTTCAAAGGTGAGCAGGGCGGGCAGGGGGGGGTCCGCCGGGGCGGGCACGGCGGCCGCGGCACGCACGGCCCCCAGCGCGACCTGGCCAAAACCCATGCCGTCGCCGATGAACAGGATGATGTTGCGGGGGCGCGGCTCCGGGGCGGCACCGGCCCAAACCGGCAGGGCGGCGAGGAACAGCAGGACGGCGGCAGCGAACGGACGCATGGACAGGATCTCCCAAAAGTGAAGTAAAAGACGGCAATATCATGGCCGTTGCCACGGTTGCCAAATCCCCCGCCGCTTTGGGGGCATGACCGTTTTGTCGGATGATGTTGGGGCCACCCTTTTGAAAAAGGGTGATCCCCAAGCCCCTTCCCAAAACTTTTGTATCCTAAACCGGAGGGGCGCTTCAGCCACAAGCCGTTCTGGCAAAGCGTTAGGATTAGAGCGGATTGCTTGTGGCTGAAGCGCCCCTCCGCGTTTAAGGCACAAAAAGGTTTGACGGAGGGTTTGGAAACCGCCTTTCCTCAAAAGGGGGTTCCCAACTCCACCCAACAAAACTGTCACGCGCCCGCAACCGGCAATCACACGCCAATTGTGGCGGCTGGCGTTATACTACGGGTTCATCGTAGTCAGCGCACGGCAGAAGAAGAGGGCTTCTCATGGCGGAACAGGCGACGCAGGCGCCGGCAATCCCGGCGCCGCGGGGACGGGGCAACTGGGGGGTGGCGGGGCTGGCCGTGGGGCTGGCGCTATTGGCGTTGCTGGCCTACTGGCCGGCGCTGAAGTGCGACTTTGTCGGCTTGGATGACGACCTGTACGTGACCAACAATCCGCCGGTCCAGCACGGGCTGGTGGCGGAGAGCGTGCAGTGGGCGTTCCAGGCCACCCGCGCCTCGAACTGGCACCCGCTGACCTGGCTGTCGCACATGGCCGACTCCGAGATCTACGGCAGCCAGGCCTGGGGGCATCACCTGACCAACCTGCTGTTCCACGCCGCCAACACGGTCCTGCTGTTTTGGCTGTTGTGGCGGCTGACCGGGTTCACCTGGCGCAGTGTCTTCGTGGCGGCGCTGTTCGCCGTGCATCCGCTGCATGTGGAGTCGGTGGCCTGGGTGTCGGAGCGCAAGGACGTGCTCAGCACCTTTCTGGGGCTGGTCACGTTGCTGTTGTACCGCTGGCATTGCGCCCGGCCGGGCGGCTGGCGCATGGCCGCCGTGGCCGTGGTCTATGCGCTGGGGCTGACCGCCAAGCCGATGCTGGTGAGCTGGCCGCTGCTCATGCTGCTGCTCGATTTCTGGCCGTTGCGCCGCCTGCAGCCGGCGGGCGCGTTGGCCGCCGGCGGCAAGCGTGCCGCCCGGCGGCTGGAGCCGCCCGCCGATTCGGCCGCGGCCACGCTGCAGCTGGTTCCGGCTTGCCCCAAGCGGACGGCGCTGCTGCTGGTGCTGGAGAAGTGGCCGCTGTGGCTGCTGGCCGGCGCCTCCTGCCGGGTCACCTATTGGGTGCAGAACCATGGCGGTTCCGTGCGCACCTTTGAGGAGGTGGACCTGTGGACGCGCTTCGCCAATGCGCTGTGCGCCTATGCGGGCTACCTGGTGCACATGGTCTGGCCGGCCGGGCTGAACTGTTTCTATCCCTACCGCATGGTCCTGCCGCCCCTGGAGGTCCTGCTCTCGGCCCTGGGCCTGATCGCCGTCACGGTGGTGGTGCTCTGCTGGTGGCGCCGCCAGCCGTACCTGCCGGTCGGCTGGCTGTGGTACGGCATCTCGCTGGGGCCGGTGGTGGGGTTGGTGCAGGTGGGCGGCCAGTCAATGGCCGACCGCTACACCTACGTCCCGCTGATCGGGGTGTTCATCATGATCGCCTGGGGCGTGCCGGCGCTGGTCCGACGCTGCGCCGGCGGTTGGGCGGACCGGATCAACCATTGCGTCCTGCCGGTGCTGGCGGTGCTGGTCCTGGCCGTCTGCGTGCCGCTGACCTGGCGCCAGTGCGGCTTCTGGCAGGACAGCATCGCCGTGTTCTCCCGCGCCCTGGCGGTGACCAATGACAATGCCCTGGCCCACAACAACCTGGGCGTGGCGCTGACCTCCGCCGGCCGGTACGAGGAAGGCGGCAAACACTTCGAGGAGGCGCTCCGGCTCAACCCCAAGTATGCCGACGCCCACAGCAATCTCGGCGTCATCCTCGGCATGCGCGGCCAGAACGAACTGGCGGCGCTGCATTTCCGCGAGGCGGCGACCATCAATCCCGGCTTTGCCAACGCCCACTACAACCTGGGCATGATCCTGCAGACGCTGCGGCGTCTTGACGAAGCGGAAATGGAATATCGCAAGGCGGTTGACCTCGACCCGTTCCATGTCAAGGCGCGGGTGGCCCTGTCACAGATGCTGGCGGACCGCAAGCAGACCGCGGAGGCCATCGCCATGATGCGGGACGTGATGCGGATTCGCGACACCGATGTCGAGGTCCGCAACAACCTGGCCTGGTTCCTGGCCGTTTCCCCCGAGTCCACCCCCGCCGATCACCAGGAAGCCCTGGCGCTGGCCGAGGGGCTGATGCGGGACGGTGCCGGCTCCGGCAACCCGATGATCCTCGACACCCTGGCCGCCGCCCAGGCGGCCAATGGCCGCTTCGATGCCGCCCAGGAAACGGCAAAGCAGGCGATCAAGGCCGCCCAGGCGGCCCGCGTCCCCGGCCTGGCGGCGGACATCGGCCGGCGGCTGCAGTTGTTTTGCCGCAACCAGCCGTATCAGCTGCCGTGAGGCCCGTTCAGGCGGACTCGCGGATCACCCGTTCACCACTCAGGCGGATGGTGCGCGGCGGCCCAGGCAACGTTCCAAAACGGCCTCGTCCATGGCATGGATTTCGACGCCGCGGCCGAGCGGCGCCGGCAGCGTGATGTGCAGGCGCCCGCCGAGATGTTCGCGGAACTCCTCGATGCCGTCGAACAGTTGCGGGCGTCCGGCCGCATCGCGCCGGCCGGCGGCCTCGTGCCAGGCCGGCAGTCCCGCGGCGCCGAGGGCGCGGATGACCCGCTCCGCCTCCGCCTCCGGAATGAGGCCGGTGGCGGCGGCGTACCGCAGATCGAGCGCCATGCCGATGGCCACGGCCTCGCCGTGGTTCAGTTGTTGGCCGGAGAGGCTTTCCAGCTTGTGCGCCGCCCAGTGGCCGAAATCGAGCGGGCGGGCCAAGCCGCTTTCAAAGGGGTCGCCGGCGCCGGCGATCTGCGCCAGGTGCAGCGCGGCGCAGCGGCGGATCAGCGTTTCCATGGCCGCGGCGTCGCGGTTGCGCAGGGCGGGGGCGGCGGTGACCAACCAGTCGAGGAAGGCGGCGTCGCGGATGGCGGCGACCTTGAAGGCCTCGGCGATGCCGGCCCGCCAGTCGCGGTCGGCGAGGGTGTCCAGAAAATCAAAGTCGTTGAGCACGGCGGCCGGCACGGCAAAGGTGCCCAGGAAATTTTTTAAACCGTCCAGGTTCAAGCCGTTCTTGACCCCGATGCCGGCGTCGTTTTGGGCAAGGGTGGTGGTGGGCAGGCGCACCAGGCGCACGCCGCGGTGGATGAGGGCGGCGGCAAAGCCGACCGCATCAAGGAAGGCGCCGCCGCCGACGGCCACGATGTGGCCGTGGCGCGACAACCGGTCGCGGCGGGCCAGGCGGATCAGCCGGCGGGGGATGAGCAAGCTGTTTTTGGCCGCCTCGCCGCCCGGCAGCACCAGGGGCGGCTCAAGCAGGCGCACCCGGCCGGCATGGGCCGCGAAATAGGCGGTGATGCGCCCCGGCAGGCCCGGCTGCGCTGCCACCAGGCCGGCGTCCAGCACCGCCAGGCAGCCCTGGGGCGGCGGTTCGGGCGCGGCCGCCAGCACGTCGGCCAGCAACGGCTGCCCCGGATCCAGCAGGCCGCGGCCGAAATGCACGCGGTAGCGGCACGGCACGGTGGTGGCGACGTCCAGGCTGGCGATAGCGGGAAGATCAGGCATGTAATTTAGGGAAAGGGGGGCGGGCGGCGGGGGATGATTCCAAGCTGGTAATATGCGCCGGAACGCACCCCGCTCAAGTGCCCGGGGGGCGCCTGTTAGTTTGGCTTTTGGCGTTGGCCTTGGCCTGGCAGCCCTGGCAGACGCCGAACAGGGCGATCTCGTGGCGTTCCAACTGGAAACCCGGCGGGGTCAGCGCCTGCAGGCCGGCGGGACAGCCGGTGAGGCAGTAGAGCTGGTCGCATTTCCGGCAGTGGAAATGGTGATGGTGGTGGTCCCCCGCCAGCTCATAGCGGCGGGTTTCGCCCACCGTATCGGCCAGCATCAGCTCGCCGTCGGCGGCCAGCCGCTTGATGGCGCGGTAAACGGTGGCGATGCCGACCTTGGCCGAGTGCCGCTGGGCGGCGGCCAGCGCTTCGGGCGGGGTCAGGGGCCGGCCGGCCTCGGCGAAGGCCTGCCGAATGGCGGCGTTTTGGGTGGTGTGGCGGATCATGCCGGCAATATACCCTTTGCGGATTCCGCCGGCCGGCTTGCCGTTGCGGGGGACTTAAGTATATTGATATCCCATTATCAATAAACCCGACCGCGGCCGGAACAATCACCGGCTTCACCGCGGCGGCATCAGGGGACAAGGCAGTGGAACGCTTGAGCGCGACCTCCATGACTCGTTTGGGCCATCACCGGCGCGCCGCTCCGGCCGGCCGGCCGTTCACCCTGGTTGAGTTGCTGGTCGTCATCGCCATCATCGCCCTGCTGGCGGGGTTGCTGCTGCCCGTCCTGGCCAAGGCCCGGGAGACCGCCAAAACCCTCAAGTGCCTCAACAACCTGCGCAACCTGGAACTGGCCCACCAGATGTACATGAGCGGCAGCGACGAACTGATGATCCGGGCGGGGCTGGCGCACGGCGGCGCCCATGCCAACGAAGGGGTGGCATGGATCAACACCCTGCAGGACTGCTACGGTAGTCGCCTGCTGGCCAGGTGTCCCGCCGACGACAGTCCGCACTGGCCCGGCGGTACGCCGGTTGCCGGCAGTGCCGGCCAGTACCGCCGCAGCAGCTATGGAATCAACGAATTCACCGATCCCGATCTCTGCCCTTGGGGCGGCCCCTACCGCCGGTTCTCCGACATTCCCCGTCCGTCGGCCCAGGTGCATTTTGTGGAGATGGCCGAGGAGGGCGAGTATGCGGGGGCGGACCATCCCCACATCGACCTGTGGGTGGGCAATGTCCTGGCCAAGGCCGCCAACCAGTTGCAACTCAACCAGCACGGCGGCGAAGCGCGGTCCTGGAAGGCCCGTGCCAACTACGGTTTTCTCGACGGCCACGCGGAGACCCGCGCCTTTGACAGCGTCTACAAAAGCACCGCCACCAACCAGTTCGATCCCGCCGTGGCGCGTTGAACCGCCCCGTTGTCCCTTGTTCCGTTCCGTGTCCCGTGTTCCCAAACCCCAAGGAGATCTCCAGCATGCACGCATTCCTCACCCGTCTGGCCGCCGGCGTCGCCCTCGGCGCGGCTGTCGGTGCCACCGCCGACGACCATTATGACATCGCCCCCTACTGGCAGGACGGGCAGTTGCTCACCGGCGGTTTGTCGCACATGGGGGCGGCGGTGGCACCGACCATCACGGCTTATGGTTATGAGTTTGGCGAGGACGCCGCGGATCCTTACAATCTCTCCGATCCTGGCGTCAACCAGGCCGCCGGCACCGGCAACCTTCCGGCCGGCGCCGTCCTGAGATATAACCTCCGCGGCAGTCTGCTGTATTGGGACGGCACCGGTGACGTGGCGTGGAGTGCGCCCACGGACACCATTAGCCTCCTCTGCGGCGCCAATTCACTCACCATGACCGGCACCAGCGGCGCCCAGACCGGTAGCCTGATCCAGTCGGTGGCGGCGGATGGCAGCCTGCACAAGCACTTCACCACGTCGCTCTTTGCCGCCGGCGCGGCCAGCAACGTGCCGGGAGAGGACGGATATGTCGCGCCCACAGACGGCATCTATGCCTTCCAGATGGAGCTGACCCTGACTCCCATGACCGGCACCTATACCTCCAATGCGTTCTGGGTGGTCTTCAACAACGGCATGAGCGAAGCGGTTCATGAAGCCGCCATCGAGGCGCTAACGGCGGTTCCCGAGCCCACCGCCCTGGCGCTGCTGGCGGCCGCCGCGGCGGGGCTGCTGCGCCGGCGTGGCCGGTGGTGACCGGCTTGCCCGGGACGGGGCGGGGATTATATTGATATGTTATTATCAATAATACATGACGAGGGCAGGCATCATGCGGACGACAATCGGAGCGGTGCTGGCGGCGGGCGTGCTGGCGTGGGCGGGCGGGGCGCGGGCTGCCGTCGAACCGGGGCGTGACTTTCGGATCATGACCTCGTTCTATCCGATGTACATCCACACCCTGAACGTGGCGGGGGGCATTCCCGGCGTCACGGTGGCCAACCTGACCGAGCCGGTCACCGGCTGCCTGCATGATTATCAGATCAAGTCCGGCGAAATGGTGGCACTGTCGCGGGCGGATGCCTTTGTGGTCAACGGCCTCGGCATGGAGGCGTTTCTGGAGCGGGTGGTGCAGCAGCAGCCCAGGCTGAAGGTGATCGAAGCCAGCCGCGGCATCGACCGGATCGGCGACGAGCACGGGGACAACCCGCACGTTTGGGTTGCCGTCAGCGGCGCCATCCGCCAGGTGGAGAACATCGCCGCCGGCCTGGCGGCGGCCGATCCCGCCCATGCCGCGGCCTACCGTGCCAACGCCGCGGCGTATGCGGCCAAGCTGCGGGCCCTGTCGCAACGCATGCATGCGGCGCTGGACGGCCTGCCCCGCCGCGACATCATCACCTTGCACGAAGCGTTTCCCTACTTTGCCCGGGAATTTGGCCTGCGCATTGCGGCGGTGGTCGAGCGGGAGCCTGGTTCCGAGCCCAGTGCCGGCGAGTTGGCGGACACCATCCGTCTGGTCCGCAAGGCGGGCATAACGGCGGTTTTTGCCGAGCCGCAATATCCAGACCGGGCTGCCCAAGTCATCGCCCGCGAGAGCGGGGCCACGGTGTATGTCCTGGATCCGGCGGTTTCGGGGCCGCCGACTCCCGACGCCTACCTGGCGATCATGGAGCGCAATCTTGCGGTTCTGAAGCAGGCGCTCAAGTGAGGGGCGCCGGCTTATCCCCCGGTCACAGGGCGTGTTGCTTTATACCGCGTCAGGGTGAACGTTTAAATTTTGTGTCATTCCTGTAGGCACGGGCGGGCCGCCCATAGCCATCAGGTTAAGCCCGTTTTTGAGCGCCAATGGCGCGCATTCATACCAGCCTGGGGCAACGCCCCAGGAAAGGCGACGTATAACGTTTGAGCCCTGAAGGGGCGTTTCATGAAGCGGGCCTTCAGCCCTTTATTTCTCCTTCTCGCAAACC
>Ga0265297_10009583_pt1 | contig 12435 bp, 12 predicted proteins | sample Munlanlwell13791_FD_192502 | JGI IMG/M metagenome (GOLD analysis project Ga0265297, IMG submission 192502) | Leachate microbial communities from a municipal landfill in Southern Ontario, Canada - Leachate well 137-91 | ecosystem: Engineered > Solid waste > Landfill > Unclassified | place...
TTAGTTTCTTCAAAACAGGGATTATCTAATATTACTTGTTGAACATAATCAAAACTACATTCATTATCACAAATATAAATATCCTTTTTATCTAAAGAATCTTTTATTTTTTGAATAACAGAATGTCTCTGTTCTAAATTCCCATTTAATATAAAAACTTTTTTTAGCATGTTAAATCTTAGAAGTAGTAAAAAATAAACTTAATTTCTCTTTTATCAATTTTTGAGAATTTTCAATTTCAGGATAATCAACTGCTACAGGTTTATCAGAGCTAACGAATCTAATAGTTATATCTCCTGAGGAAAATCCCATTTGAGTTATCTCTTTTAAATATGCAGAATTAGCTCTAAAACTAATATTGTCTTTACATCTATTATTTTTTTCTATAAATCCTATACATCTTGATGATTTCATTTGAAAATCAGCTTTGAAGTAAAAAACATTTTTATTAAAATCAAAATCTAATTCAACATTATGTATTTGTTTTGTTCTTTTGCAATCCTCATTATAAGTAGCTCTTATTCCCTTTAATGGAAATAATAATTCATCTATATGAACGTCTAATTTATAGGGATGGTCTTGTTTAAAAATAGACATTACATCAGAATACTGAGTTTTTACAGAAAAGTCAATTCCTAATAAAACAATAATAGTATCCGTTAACTTAATTACTATTTGATCTGGAGAATTTTTCTGACCTACAGATTCTTTTATTTGAATATTTTCGTCAGTAGACAAATTAAGAACTGAAAGCAAACTTGCAATAGAATTTTTAGGGAAGATAAAACGCTCTTTTTCTTTTTTATTCTTATTTAAAAATGTTTTCCCTTCTATAGTATTTAATGCAAATCTAGCTCCTGATCCAGATATGAAATCTGCCTTATCTTCATAACAATCAACTAATGCATACATATACTTAGGTCTCGTTGGTTCGTCTCCAACTGCAAAACTAATTTTTTTCAAAGAATCATAAAAAACTTCCTTATTAATTTCTATTTCTTGTTGAAAAGATTTAGAAATTTCTGGGATAAAAACTTCGCTTTTTAGCAAAGGAACGGTTTGGCTATCTCTATTATTTTGACCAAAAGTTAAATTAAGACTTCCAAAATCTCCATCAGTTTTATTTAAAAAAATCTTTATTTTTTCTTGAGGAGGAATTGATTCTAATGTTGACATTAAATTCCTAGATTGAACAGTAATTAGTCCTTCTTCTATACATTTATATCCCAGACCGTCTGTATTTTCATTAGAAACCTTCTGTATAATAGCCACAGTGCCACTATGAGCCGTTACGTTTACTGAACTATCTTTTATATACATAGTAATTTTTTCTGCACTGTCGAAGTCCTCAGTCGTGTTCTTAACAGATACATCAAAAACAGACTTCAACGAATCATAAAACTGCTTATTATTTACTTCAAAATTCATATTATCTCCTTATCATATTTTTATTATTTTCTAATGCAACACTTTTTAAATTTCTTTCCAGATCCACAAGGGCACAATTCATTTCGTCCAATCTTAGGATTTTTATTAATAATGGGTCTTGGTTTATATATAACTTTGTTTTGTTTTTTATCTGAAACATTAGATACACTAGTATATTCTATTTTTTCTTTTTTGCACTTACGTTCTGTCCCACAAGAACAATTTCCGTGAACTGGAGCGGTGGTCGATTCATTATTCATTCTTTTTTTCCTTTTAAAAGATATATTATTTTTTAAAATAAATTCTTCCCCCTAATTATAGAGGAAAGAATTTAAAACACAACTTAAATTAAAAAATTCTAGGATTTTTATTTTCAGCTTTATTAGAATTTTTACACAATTTAATCTTTAAAGTAGGCAATTGTCCTATTTTAGAAAATTCATCAAATTTTTTAGAAGACTTGGGGTATCTATTTCTGAATGTGTTAAAATTACAATCTTTTTCTAAAATTTTATCTAAAATATCATTAGCATCAGATATATTATTAATTTTTATTTCAGAAATAGATATAGCGATATTTAATAATTGTCTAATCCGAGTATCAATCCCTTCCCATGACCTCCCCGTTTGATCACAAACCTCCCCCGTTCTTAAAGCTCTTCCTGAATATAAGGGGTTTTCATCTACATAAATATCTGGGATTTCTCCAATTTTATAAACTTGAAAAGGTCTTCCATTAACAAAAGATGTTTCTATCTCTGGAAATCCATTTTTTATATCTTCTAAAAGATTCACAGAATTTTGAACAATTACCTTTCCATCATCATCAAAAACAATACATGGTTTTCCTTCTGAAATTTCCTGCAATCTTTGCCCTATAGAATTTTTAGAATCTTTTGGATTATATCTCTCTATCAGTTCTTTTATTGATAAAGATTGTACTTTCTTTGGAGAAAGATAAGAAATTTCAGAATTATCATCATTACTATTCTGTCTAAATAGGTGAGCCAATCTACGAGAAATAATTTTAGGCAACCCACATTCTTGTAAATCTTCCCACGATACAGCCATAAGCGCATCTTCTGAACTTCCCCCCATTGTCTTTAATTTTCCTAAAAAATCATCAAAATTGATTTGATTTTCTAATACGTTTTTATTATGTTCCTCAATAATATTTTTTGCATTTTCGATCTTTGAATTGTAACTCATTTTAAAAATCTCCTTTTCTAGACTAGATCTAGAACATATTAAAACTAAACTAATTTTATTTCTAAAAAACTAAACTATTTCTAACTATCTAATTTGAATCATTATTGTCGTCATAGTTAGCAGAACCACTCTTAAAATATCTACAAGAATATGCGGAAAGACTATCAGTCATACTCCTTATCCCCTTAGCATCACATTCAAAATTCAAAGAACTTTGGGCAGATACTCCTAAGCTAGCTCCCTCTTTAATTGAATCTTGATTTGCTCCAATAAATGTAACGTCCCACTTATTTTCAGTTTTAATTTTATTTATTAAATTAAACGCATCATCTCTTGAAAATTCTTTACTTGAATTTTCTTCCCCATCTGTAATAATAACAAATAAAACTCTTTCTGGTTTAGATTCTTCTTTTTCAATTCTATCTTGAAAAGAATTAATGGTTTTTCCTATAGCATCAAATAAAGCGGTCCATCCTCTAGGAGCTAATTTAAATCCATCAATTTCAGTAATAGGCTTCTTTGAAAAAACCTCCTCATATTCATCATCAAATCTAACATAGGTTACTAAAATATTAGGATCATTTTCCTTTTGCTTTTTAATTACCTCTTGCATAGCTCCTTCCATATCAGAAGCTACTCGACTCATTGAACCCGACCTGTCTAGAATAAACACCAATTCAGAATTTTTCATAGTTCACCTCTTTTTTAAAAAATTTAATTATATTAAAGGTTTTATATTTATTATATCGAAATACATATATGATAATAAGTAGAAAACTAAAACTTAATACTAATGAAAAACAAAAATTAATACTTTCTGATACCCTAAATCAATATAAAATAGCTATTGATATTCCTTTATCTTATGGTTTTCAAAATAAAATATCTAATGGAATAGAGTTACATAAATATTCTTATTACCTGTTAAGAAAACAAACTAATCTTCCTTCTCAACTTATTTGTTCTGCACGCTGTAAAGCAACAGAAGTTCTAAAATCTATTCGTTCTAAAACTAAAAACAAATTCAATACAAGGCAGCCTAAACCTCATATGTTTCCTACTATAAGGTTTGATCAACACTCTTGTACTATTAAAGATAATACTATAAAATTAACAACAAGTCAAGGAAGAATTGAAATTCCTTTCATTAAATATGATTTTGTTAATAAAAATTTTAAAAATATATCAACTACTTGTGAATTACAATATAAATACTCTACAGATGAATGATTTTTAATTATTTTTATAAATATAACTCCTAAAATTATTCAAAATGAAAATAAAATATTAGGAATTGACAGGGGGGTGTAAAAATATTGCAGTTTTATCAAGTGACACTCCACTGGGCAAGCCCCGTGGCTTCTTCTTATCATCGCTCTCCCTAACGGAAATCGCTCAAAGAAGCTTTATTTATACTAGAAGATATGTCCTTATCTTCTAGTTTTGTAATTAATCCAAAATTCTTAATATTCTTTGCTGCATTTATGTCTCTATTATGTTCTTCATTACATTCAGAACATTTCCAAAATCTTTCTTCTAAAGTCAATTCTTTGTAATAATGTCCACAATTATTACAAATTTTACTACTTGGTTCAAATCTTCCTATTTGGATAAGATTCTTCCCATACCAATCACATTTGTAAGTAAGAAATTCTACAAACTTACTCCAAGAAGCATCCGAAATAGATTTTGCTAACTTATGATTTTTAATCATACCTTTTACATTTAAATTTTCTATACAAATTGTATCCACTTGGTTCTCATGGGTCAATTCATAAGTTAATTTATGTAAAAAATCTTTTCTCTGATTACTAACTTTTTCATACTGTTTTGCTAATAATATCCTTAAATCTATTCTATTTTTACTTCCTTTTTTAGTTCTACTAAATCTACGTTGAATAGATTTTAATCTCATTTCTGATTGTCTTAAATATTTAGGATTTTTAACTTTGTCCCCATTAGAAGTAATATAAAAATCTTTTATTCCTAAATCTATCCCTATTGTAGTATCTTCTAACACTTTTGGTTTTATAGGTAAATTTTGATTTAATTCTACTAATATAGAAATAAAATATTTATTAGTAGGAGTTTTTGAAATAGTACAAGTTCTTATAATTCCTTCAAACTTTCTATGTAAAACTGCTTTAACTTTTTTGACCATAGGAATTTGAATGGTATTGTTTTCAAAATCTACTTTAACTTTTTGAGGACATTGATAAGATTGCCTAGAATTATGTTTAGATTTAAACTTTGGAAATTTAGTTTGAGCCTTAAAAAACTTTGTAAATCCATTATCTAAATTTCTGATACTCATTTGAAGAGATTGAGAATAAACATCATTTAACCATATTTTTTCTCTTTTTAATTGTGTAAGTTCTTTAATTAAATCAAAACAGGTAACTTTATCCTTTTTCTCATAAGCTTTAATTTTACGCTCTAATCCCCAATTGTAGATAAATCTGCAAGATCCAAGGTGTTGCTCTATAAGAACAATCTGTTCTTTAGTAGGAAATAGTTCATATTTAAATGCTTTTCTTATCATATATTTCTTTAAAAAGTAATAGAAATTTTTTTTATCTATTACTAATTAAATAATATATCGGATAATTCCTTTATTTTATTTAAAAATATTATTAAATTTTCAAAGAACATTAATTTTTATAAATTAAGATTCGCCAACCTTTGGTTGTCGAAGTGCGTCAATTCATCCCCAGGGCAAGCCCTTGGGGTGTTCTTGACGCGAACTTATAACCAGTTTATTAATTCAAAACACCTATTAAAAGTCAAAGGTAAATATAATTATTTAAGAAAAAAGCTTCAAGGCAAAGGCACAAAATCGGCTAAACGTCTTTTAAAAAGACTTAGTGGAAAGGAAAACCGTTTCGTCCGTGATACTAATCACAAAGCTTCTAAACAAATAGTTAATCTGCAATTTGATACTTTTATTCTTGAAAAGTTAAATATTAAAACTAAAAAAGAAAATGGAAAGAAGTTTAACAAAATTCTTTCTGGTTGGTCTTGGAAACAACTCGAAACTTTTTTAACTTATAAAGCAGAGATTCAAGGTAAAAAAGTAGAGTATGTAGACGCAAGATACACTTCTCAAAAATGTAGTGTTTGTGGAAATATTGAGAAAAATAACAGAAAGTCTCAATCCTTATTTTGTTGTCAAAGATGTAATTTCACTCTTAATGCAGACTTAAATGCATCAAGAAATATTAAACAAAACTATTTAACTACTCTTGGTATATCTTTGAGTAGGCAGGCTGCCATCAATCAGCCAAACGTCTAAATTAGTCTTAAGACTAATTAAGTGACAAGTCTCATTACTTTAGTATGAGATAATTGATAGTTTTATCTCCTTATTTAAAAAAAACTATTCTAATCTAATCTCTAATTATTTTTTTTAAAAAATATAAAATCTAAATCTCTATATTTATCATTAAAATCTAATCCATAACCTATCAAAAACCTATCATCATTTATTTTTTTCCCTAAAAAATCTATATTAATTGATTTTTGATGATTATTTTCTCTTTCTATTAAAACACAAGTTTTTATATTTTTAGGTGGAAAATTATCATTTTTTAACTTATTAATTATAAAATATAGTGTATTCCCTGTATCATAAATATCATCTAAAATTAATACTTCCTTATTGTATAGATTTATCTCCCTTTTGTCAACATCAAAATTTCCAGAAAATTCACAATTTTTATAACTACTAATCTTAAAATATTCAAATTTAAATTTTTCTGAAGGCAAATATTTTTTTAAATCATTTGAAAAATTTAAGGCTCCGTCCATTAAAACTAAAATAATAACCTCTTCATCATCTTGATATTTATGAATGATATCATTAGATATTTTGCTTATATGAAGTAAAATATCTTCTTTATTTAAAAATATTTGATCTAGAATATCTTTTACTTCTTCCATATTTTCTTAACCTTTAAAATCATCTTTATTTTCATTATAAACTATATTTGCTTTTTGCTTTATTCGAGACAAAGCATTATCTATACTTTTAATATCTCTTTTTTTTCCTATTTTATTAACTATTTTTTTCATTTCTTCATAAGAATATTTTTTAGAATATAATATAAATACTTTTTTCTCAAATTTAGATAATTTCTCAAATAAACTATTAAATAATAGCTTTAAAAATTCTTTTTTAGCAACTTTATCTAGAATTGTTCCATTGCATACAGGTAAAATATCATTTAAAAATAAAGATTCACCAACATCACTATTCCTGTCTTGGTCTAAAGATATACTTGTATTTAAAGCTGCGCTTCTATTTTGATAACTTCTTTTTCTAACACTAATTAGATACCTGCTAATACACATAATTGCGAATTTATCAAAAGGATAAACGCCATTTTTCCCCATAGTATTTTTTTTAAAATCAGGAACTGCCTTAAATCTTAAAGCAAATAATGCTTCTTGATAAATATCACTTCGTTCTAGACCTGGAATATAAAACCTATTTATAATAGATTCTATTTTTAATTTCATTCTTTGCTCTATTTCATTATAAGCTAATTCTTTATATATCTGATCATCTTTTTTCTTACTTTTAATTAAATCTACTAATAATGGAAAATCCATTTCTTTTACATTTAAAATCTTATGTTTTTTGTGATTGGACATTTATATTTCCTTTTAAATAAAAATACTTACAGTACTTTTATCGTCTTTTAAAAGAAAATATATTTAAATCCTTTATTTTTTAAGATTTTGAATTAACTTTTTTAACATTAAAAATAGATTCTATTGTGAAACTCTCTAATAGCACTTGAGGATCTAGATTGTATATAACTCCAAAGGATATTTCCCTTAGACTTTTCATCATATATAATAATGATTGTCCTTTTATTCTTTCTGCTTGGTCACAATATCTTTTAATTTCATCTTCGCTTAATAATAATCCAGGAACATTTTTCTTACATGCTCTAATTTTCATCAAAATTCCTAAATGAGCATTAATCCCATTCAAAATATCACTAATTTCTTTTCCTCCCTCTAAAATAGTATTTATATTAGATATTGCTCCAGACGGGTCATCATTTATAATATTATCTATTAATAGAAAATATAATTTATCATCTATGACCCCTAGTGATTCATTAACAACATCATCAGAAATAATTCCTTCACCTATATAATTAACTACTTTTTGTAAGTTTTGTAAAGAATTTCTAACACTTCCCTTAGAAGATCTTGCTATCATTTTTATAGCAGAATCTTCATATTTAACCCCTTCCTTATCTGCAATTTGTTTAATATGATTATAAAGTTCTGTCCACCCAACTTTATTAATTTGCCAAGAAATACATCTACTTTTAATAGTATCTATAATTTTATGAAATTCAGTAGTACATAGAATAAATCTAACTCCGGTGGGAGGTTCTTCTATCATCTTTAAAGCGGATTCTGCAGCAATTCCAGTTAATGAATGTACTTCATCTATGAGTATATACTTTGTTCTACATTCTATTGGACTTTGATATATCTCCTGTTTTAATCCTCGAATATCATCTATTCCTCTGTTACTTGCAGCATCAATTTCTCTAATATCATGAGATTTTCCATTAAAAATAGCTATGCAATGCTTACAAACTCCACAAGGATTCAATGTTGGACCTTTAATACAGTTTTCCATTGCCGCTATAATTCTGGCTACTGATGTATTATGATTAATAAATCCATTTGCTATAAAAGACTTATCTTCTCCTTTTTTACAAACGTCATAAACATTAGAAACATTTTCAGAAATATTAACTACTTTACTATAAAAATAATGATACTTATTTATATTGTCACAGATTTCTTTTATTTCTATTATTTTATCTGTTAATATTTGTATATCAATACAAGATAATTTGCTATCATTTAAGATTTTAATAAAGTCATTACAATATATAATTACTTTATTTAATTTTTCATAAGTAATGTTTTGGCTTATATTATCGATCCATTGGGGAGCCTTTCCGATATTAATTTTATTAACGACAATATATCCTCCTTTATTAATCTGTAGTTTTTTATTAAAATCATTTAAAATTCCATTTAAGTAAGGGATTATATCTTTATTAGGATTTATTTTTCTATGACAACAAATAGAATTCATTTCTAAATTTTTTCTTTCAGAAATAAAACCTATTGACTCTTTAAATAATCTCATATTTAAAGAGTAAATTTGCAAATACCAAGAAACATAATCTTTTTTGACATAAGATAATTCCTTAGTATATTTCCTCTTTATAGAACAAATTATTCCGAACCTTAATAATAAAATTTGAATTTGACTTATTAAATTATAAGATTTAGAGGAGCATCCTATCGACCCTTTATATTTTAAATTGTTATACCCATCTCCTTCAAAATATGACTTTAAGAATTCAGATACAATGTTTAAAGGAGATTGCAAAATAATATCCGGGACATATTTATCCTTTGATTTATTTATCCCTATAATTTTTTCAAAAAATTTCCTCACAATAAGATGATGAATAGATACAACATAAACATTGTTTCTTGTATCCTTTTTTACTTTCGGAGAGAATCCAAATAATTTAATTATTAAATTGAAAAAATCATTTATAATAAATAAATCCGAATTAAAAAATGAAATAGAATTATTGTCAGAATGCCCCTCTGCTATTAAATATCCTAAAACTCTAGCTAAATCCTTATTTAACTTTTTTGGAATAATAATATCCTTTTTTACATTATTTATTGCACTTTTACTTAACTGGCTCCCGCAGATGAAGTCTGTAGACGGAAAGGATTCCTTGTACTTTTGATTAGATATTAGGTGGGTTTTTATATGAGTTGATAAATTCCCATATTTTTTATTACAAACTTTACATAAAACATTTTTTTTAGTTCCAAATTTAGCATCAAAATAGTCTTTTACTTTAAAGGAAAAATTAATATCAACTTCCTTTTTATTTGATTTTTTTTGAATATCTCTAAAAATACAAGCATAGTCATCTAAATGAATATCTTTTAATTTTCTCCATTCTATTTTTCCATCTTTATTAATTACTCTAATAGGATGCTCTGGAGTTCCTTCTATGCTATACCCCTCATTTGTTACTATTCTTATTGTTTTTGCATTTTCTTCAAAATATCCATTAGTTGTTTCTCCTATTCCTGACTCACAAAGTAATTTTTGGTTTAATATAGAAACTGTTTTGGTTTCGTCTACCAAATTAGAAATTCTGTCTAATCCCACATCTTTGAAAATTATACTATCTCCAACTATGCATTTTCCCCCGCCGAAACCCCCATGCAAAATATAAGCATGATGCAATGTTTTATATTTGAAAGCATTAGTAAAAGCCTTAACAACCGTAGGTTGTCCAACTATCTCATTTAAATTCTTAGGTCTATATTTAATAGCTAATGGAATATTTATAGACATTTATAATCCTTTTTATAAAAGTTGCTCTAGTTCTTTATCTAATATTTTTTCTATGATTTTACATAATTCTATATTCTGTAAACGCAATGTTAACTCTTTATTATCTAATAAATAAATATTTTTATTATTATCCCAATTAAAATCATCTAAAGATTTTTCACTAGAATGCATATCTTTCCCAATATTTGGATCTCTAGTTAATCTTATTATATATCCATTATTTTTTAAAATAGAATTTACTTCACTTGGAAATCTAACATCACTTATAAGAGAAATAGGATAAGAATCTTTTTTAATATTATTAAGAGTTGCGTTTACCCAAATATTATCATCAAAAAAATTTCTAAATATATCTGTGCCAACAATTTGCATTATTTCTCTAGAAGTTAAATATCTATTTTTATTCAATTCTAAATTATCTATTTTTTTATTATAGAATTTTCCTTTTTTATGATATGTTTCTTTTAATATATCAAAAACAAAACTCTTAGAATCATATAGTCTTTTATCATATTCTTTACTTCTTATATAATAAGGCATTTTCTCCCAAGAATAAGAAGTTGGAGAATTCATCTTACTAGTAAATCCAAATATTTGTTCTACGTCTAATCCAAGAACATTTTCACAAATAGAGACTATTTCATATTTAGTATCATTATCCCATTTTTTTTCTGGAAAAAAATCTAATAAAATTTCAGAGCCAAGAATATAAATAAGTTCTTTAGATAATATATTTCCTGTTCTTAAAGGTTTAGTTTTTCTAGAATATAACTTATTTAAAAATTTAAATTTTTTATTCCAAAAATTATCTTCCTCATAAAAGAAAAAATTATTATCTTTATTTATTTCTTTAGGAAGATTCCCCCAATGATACTTTGTAAAAGAATTTTTAGACTCATCTGAACCAAAACATTGTTCTTCAGAAAGTCCTAAATAATCCATACATATAATCTTTTTTAGAAGATATGCAAAAGAGAATTCTTTACATATAAATTTATCATTTTTAACTCTTAAAAAGTTATATTGACTTTTTCTATTTTTTATAAAATCGAAAATAGATGAACAACAAGTATTTTTTCCAGATTGTTTTTTACCAGATAATCCAATAATAATAGACATAATCCCGCCTTATTTAAATTTTCTTAATGAAATATACAACCTTCCCTCTTAGTGAGGCATCTGAAATATCTGTAATTTCTTTCTTTTTTTCATTTTGAGCAAAAATATCTTTTGATTTATTTGCTCCAATATAAAATCTAATATTTAAATTATGCATATGCTCTAAAGGCAATATATCCATTTTAGAATTATAACATACATGTTTTCCGTGCCCATCAGTCCCCCCATATAAATAAGGTTCATTTCCAGACGATATTTCTACAAAATAAGCTTCATAATTTCTAATTTGTTCATCTAAAGACAACGCATTATCCATATTGATTCCATGAACTTCTTTTTTTCCATCAGAAATTAATTTATTAACATCTTCGCTTGTAGATACTATATTACTTGTCCCATATTCATCTCTTGTGCATAGTTGAAATTTCATTTATATATACTCCTTTATTTAGTATTTAAAAATTTGTTTTAGAAAAATATAATATATCTATCGGTGCTATTTCTTTTTTTCTATCAAAAAAGCAAAAAGTCGAGAAAATATTAGTAGCTTTTCCTAGCTTTGATTGCAGTATAGAAACAAATTAATAATTCTTTTCAATTTTATTTAAAATAATAGAAAAATATTATTAAAATAATAAAAGGAAATTCTTATTATTTATCGAAATATATCATACTAAACTTAATACTAAAAGTCAAGAACAAAATATAAATTTAATGATTAAAAACGATAAAAACATTATTATCAGATCAACAAAATCAAGTATTAAATTCTCTAATAAAAATAAACTTAACTCTATCAATCTATTTATAGATGAATATAAAAGAATTACTCAAAAGTTTGTAGATATACTTTGGGAAAATAAAGATAAAAAAATCTCAAACCTTTTAGATAAGTCTATAACAAATCAAATTAATGATAGTTGGCTGTCCCAAAGAGCGATTCAATCCGCCGGAAAACAGGCGTCTGGAATCGTCAGAGGGACAGTTCAAAAACATAAACAAAGATTACATAAACTCAAAGAACTTATGAAGTTAAAAACAAATACAAAGAAACTTCAAAGAAAAATAGATAGAACTGTTTTAACAAAACCTAATCTAAAATCAGTATCTCCTGAACTAGATTCTAGATTTATAGAAATAATCAATTCTGATAATTCTTTTGATTTATGGGTAAAGCTATCTTCAATAGGAAATAAACAAGTATTCTATATTCCTATTAAAAAAACAGAACATTTTAATAAACTAAT
>Ga0265297_10009584_pt1 | contig 12432 bp, 15 predicted proteins | sample Munlanlwell13791_FD_192502 | JGI IMG/M metagenome (GOLD analysis project Ga0265297, IMG submission 192502) | Leachate microbial communities from a municipal landfill in Southern Ontario, Canada - Leachate well 137-91 | ecosystem: Engineered > Solid waste > Landfill > Unclassified | place...
AAATAATATGTCTATTCTAAAAACAATTCTTTTGATACTTTCAACGCCTTATATACTTTTAAGAGATTGGTTTAAAAAACTTTAAATTTATGAAAAAAGAATTGAAACGTCAGCCTTGTGAAATTTACAGTAGAGTAGTCGGATATTTAAGACCTGTGAGTCAATGGAATGACGCGAAGCAAACAGAGTTTCAAGATAGAAAAACATACGATAAACAATTAGAATCTAATACTTAATTAAAATTATATGGAACTTTTAATTGCGGCGATTATCACAATCCTTACGAGAGGATTTAAATGGCTAACAACGAAGTTAGGCGGAGAAATGGCTGGGGCGATTACGCTTATCGTGGCGTTTATTATGTCGGTCGTCGGAACTTTTATTTGGAAAGGCCTCACGGAAGGAGTTGATTATTTAAGGGATTGGCAGACGGTTATATCTCTGTTCGGTATGTCTATGGCATTTTATGAAGTGTTTGTTAAGAGAATTATTGTTCCGATTTTAGAAAAGTTTAAAAAATAAAATATGCCTACTATTAAAGGACCCATAAAATTTGAAAAAGGAAAAGACCCTCCTCTAAAAATTAAAAACTGGATTAAAGAAAATAGAATAAAAACTCCATTTGATCCAGCTACTTCAATTTTTACTAATAAGCCCGATTGGGCAAAAATTAAATAAGAAAGGAACAACTTATGCCGAAAATTCAATGCAAGGTCAGTTTAAAAGACCTTCTCGGAAAAGAAATTTCTACATCAGCGGAAGACAAAGCTCCATTTTTTGTAGGTCAGGCCATTGCTAACATCTTACTTGCTCCAAGGCAAGGAGAGCGAAAATTAGACGCTCTTAAATCGTGGGAGCTGGCTCAGAAGTTTTATAACAACAAAGAGGTGGAGATAGACACTTCTGATTTTCAAAAGGTGAAAGAAATGGTTGAGACAGACAAAAATTACAGTATGCTTATTATCGGTCAACTAATGGAAATATTAACTAATCTAAAATAAATATGGGAAGACCAAGAAAAATACAACCAGAAACACCAGAAATCAACCCGATTGAAACTACACCGTCCGAGCAAACTACACCGGTCGAGGAAGCATTACCCGATACTTCTGGCGAGGTGTGCGAAAATTGTGGAAAACCACTCACGGCTTTCGTAGTCGGAGACGGTAAAAAGTTTTGTGCTGATACTTGTCTTAATGAGTATTTAAGCAAAAAATAATGCGAGCATTCATCACGGGAAACAGAGGATTTATAGGCAGTCATTTACAGGAATATCTTTTAGGTAAAGGGTGGGAAGTTATCGGAGTTGATAATCTTCTTCATCCCTGCCAAAAGGAAACTTCATTTATTTACGGCGATGTCCGCTATTATCAGGATATTGAAAAGTTTGTGGAAAAATCTGATGTTGTTTTTCACCTTGCCGCCCAGATAAATGTTGACAAATCAATCGTGAATGTCGGTGAGACGATAGACATAAACATCGGCGGAACCGTGAATGTTTTGGAGGCATGTAAAAAGTTTAAGAAGAAACTTGTATTTGCTTCATCATCAGAGGTTTATGGTTCGTCACAAATGGAGTTTATGGACGAAATGCACGTCTTAGACGCTCAAAGCCCTTATGCCGCGAGTAAAGTAGCGGGGGATCGTCTCTGTAAAGCATATTACGATACTTATGGATTGGATGTCGCAATCCTTCGTAACTTTAACACCTTTGGGGATTATCAAAGTGATGACTCCTATGGTGGAGTTATAGCGAAATTTACCAAGGCGGCGCTATTAAATGAAACATTACATATCTTCGGAGACGGGAAACAGGCACGGGATTATATCTCGGTAAAAGACGCTATTAGGGCTTACGAGTTTTGCGCGATGAATCCAACCGCCGGAGAAGTGTATAATGTCGGAAGCGGAAAAACAATCACAATAAACGAGTTAGCAGATTTAATAATAAAATTAACAAAATCTAAATCAAACATCATACACGAAGAACCTCGCCCGGGAGAAGTCCGAAGATTATGCGCCGATATGGGAAAGATTAAAAAACTTGGTTTTTCGTTAGAAGGTGATTTTGAAAAAGATTTATCAGAGTATGTCAAAAACAAACAAGTCCTTTGACAATAGAATAATAATTACGGGACATCTCGGATTTGTCGGTTCTCACACCAAAAAAGCTCTTGAAGAAAGAGGATACGAGGTTATCGGCTATGATTTAAAAGAAGGAAATGACATTAGAAATCTCAGCCAGTTGTTAAAGGTCTTTAAGAAAGGCGATAAGATTTTACATCTTGCCGCAATTGCTCGTTTTGCCGAAGCAGACAAAGACCCAATAACTGCTTTTACGACTAATGTAAAAGGAACGGATTATGTGGCAGAAGCGGCGCATATTGTTGGAGTGGAGCGCATAGTGTATTCCTCGACTGGCTCTGTTTATATGCCGATTGATGAAACACCACCGATTACCGAGGATTTTAAGGCAAGAGGCAATTCAATTTACGGATGTTCAAAATATCTTGGTGAATTATATCTTAAAAGATGGACTACGCCCTATGTAATTTTGAGGTATGCTCATCTCTACGGTGAAGGGAAGATAGGACATGGTCTCGTAGGAGGTTTTTTGGATAGAATACAACGTGGGTTATCTCCTATTTTATATAATGGAGTTCAAGGAAATGATTTTACGTACATTAAAGATGTGGTTCAAGCAAATATTCTCGCATTAGAAAGTCCATTATTAAATGAAACCTACAATATAGGAACTGGAGAAGAATTGAGTGCAAAAGAAGCTGGAGACATTATTTGTGAAATGTTTGGTTGGGTGGGAGAAGTTGAAAAAAAGCTTGGTCGTTCCGTTGACCCCCTTCATTTTGTCTATGATATATCAAAAGCAAAAAAACTTTTGAAGTATAATCCAAAATATTCTTTTAGAGATGGTTTAAAAGATTTTTATGATAAAAGTAATAAAAAAAAATAGACCCAAGGGATTAAAATATAAGATAAAAGTTGTAAATAAATCTTGGATAAAAAGAGGTCAATCTCTTAGTCCAAATACACAATTTAAAAAAGGACTTGTTCCTTGGAGTAAAGGAAAACATCTTATTCCTTGGAATAAAGGTACTAAGGGTTTGGCAAAACCTAATTCAGGTAGTTTTAAAAGAAATGATATTAGAAATGGAAAAAATCATCATAGTTGGAAGGGTGGAATTACTTCTGAAAATGAAAAAATAAGAAAGAGTTCACAATACAAAGAATGGAGATTACAAGTTTTTGGTAGAGATAATTATACTTGTCGGGCTTGCGGTGAAAGAGGAATTTATCTTGAAGCCCATCATATTAAACCTTTTGCAGAATATCCAGAATTGAGGTTTGAAGTTAATAATGGGCTTACTCTTTGTAGAAAATGTCACGATCTGAGACCAAAAATTACTTTATGGTACTACGAAAACATCTATCCGACGGCGAAAATAGGGGACGGCACGAGCATTGGTTCATTCGTTGAGATAGGGAATAATGTAAAGATAGGGAAAAAGTGTAAGATTGAAGCCTTCGTATTTATACCGGAAGGCGTGGAACTTCAAGACGGAGTATTTGTCGGCCCGCATGCATGTTTTACAAACGACAAGAAACCGCCTTCTAAAAAATGGTCTAAAACATTGATTGAAAGCGGAGCGTCTATTGGTGCCAATGCCACTATCTTACCAGGCATTACCATCGGTAAAGGAGCGATGATAGGCGCCGGAGCAGTTGTTACTAAAAATATACCACCCAATGAAACTTGGGCGGGCGTCCCCGCAAGAAAACTATGACAGAAGAAATCAAAGGACTTTTAGGACTAATCGGGGTTATGGCTTTATTCGGGTTTTTGTGGATTATATTTTATTACTCAAACAAATGAAAATACCATTTTGTAAAGCTGAGGTAGGCAGAGAAGAAATTAAGGCCGTGAAAAAGGTTTTAAAAAGCGGTTGGCTTACGACGGGAAAAGAAACTGCGGAGTTTGAAAAAGAGTTTGCTGAATATGTCGGGTCAAAATACGCCGTAGCCGTATCATCGGGGACAATGGCGCTTGAGCTTTCTTTAAGAAGTTTAAACCTTACCAAAAAAGATATTGTAATTGTTCCGTCTTTTACTTTCTGCGCTACGGCGCAGGCGGCTATTAACTCGGGTGCAAGGGTATATTTTGGGGAAATTGAGCTTATAAACCTTACCCTTGACCCTAAAAGTCCAACTGTCAGTAAATATCTCAACTTCGCTAAGGCGATTATACCCGTTCATTTAGGAGGAAATAAGGCCTTTACTGACTATAAAATACCGGTAATTGAGGACTCGGCACATAGAATAGAGCGAAATCAGTGTCTTAATAACCCCAATACAGTTTGTTTTTCCTTTTACCCGACAAAGAATATGACCACGGGAGAGGGCGGAATGATAGCGACGAATGATATTGAAAAGTATAAATGGCTTTTAAAAGCTCGTTCTCACGGACGAAACAAACTCGTCGGATCTGGTTATGAGGTAGAATTTAACGGATTAAAAGGAAATTTGCCAGATATTCTTTCGGCTATTGGAAGAGTCCAACTTCGCAAATTGGATAGAATGAATGCGCAAAGAAATCAAGTTGTTTCTTGGTATAACAGAGAACTTGGGCAAACTTGGACAGGAAATCACCTATACCCCATTTTTCTTAAAAACCGCAAAGAGTTTATGGATTTTATGGAAGCTAACGGGGTTCAATGTTCGGCTCACTTTACGCCGCTTCATAAAATGAAAGCATTTTATTTCGCGAAAGATTTAAAACTTCCTTTAACCGAGGCGCTTGGAGAAACTGAGGTAAGTTTACCCTTGTATCCGTCATTGAAAGAAAAACAAGTAAAAGATATTTGTAATTTAATTAAGAACTTTAAATATGGCGGAGAGTAATTTAGAACTTACGGGAACGGCAACTGTTCACATAACAGCCGATGTTGAGGTGGGGGTTACTTTTGGAAAAAATGTTAGGGTTTGGAGATGGTCGCATATTATGCCCGGGGCGGTTCTTGGTGATTGGGTAAAGATAGGAGAGCATGTTCACATCGGTCCCAATGTTAAGATAGGAAATGGCGTAAAAATTCAAAATGGAGCGCAGATTTTTGAAGGAGTAGTTATAGAAGATGATGTTTATATAGGGCCGGGAGCTTGTTTTACAAACATTAGGAAACCACGAAGCTCTCGCCCTAACAATAAATTTCTTCAAACAATAGTGAAGAAGGGTGCGAGTATCGGCGCTAATGCTACGATTGTTTGCGGGGTTACAATAGGAGAAAATGCAATGGTAGGAGCTGGTTGTGTCGTTAATAAAGATATACCTCCAAATGTAACCGTCGTGGGAAATCCCGCTCGCGTTGTTCGCCAACCAAAAGTATTTTTATAAACTAAATATAAATTATGGAAATTAAAAAAGAAATGCCGTTCATTTCGGTAATCACTCCGAACTATAATGACAGCAAAACTTTAGGGCAGATGATAGATAGTATCTTCGACCAAGATTATCCGAATATTGAAATGATTGTCGTGGACGACGGGTCAACTGACGGAAGCAAAAAACTTTTACAAAAAAAAGAAAAACAATATAAAAATTTAAAGGTTATTTTTCTTCGCCATAAAGGAGCGTGCGCCGCAAGAAACGTCGGCGCAAAAGAAGCAAAAGGAAAATATCTCTCCTTTTTACCGGCTGACTCTGTTCTTTATCCTGGAGTGCTGAGAACTTGGATAAATCATCTTGAATCAAACCCTGATTTTGACTTTCTCTATGGCGGATATAGATTTGTTGATGAAGAAACTCGCAGACCGATGATGAATTATATGTCAGAACCGTTTGACCCTTACTTTTTAAAAATCCAGAATTATATTGATGGGTCTTTCCCGCTTAAAAAAGAGTTATTTGATAAAATGGGGGGTTGGGATGTTGGGATTAAGTCATTACAGGACTGGGATTTTTGGCTTAATGCTGTTTTAAATCATAATGCCAAAGGGTTCTATTTACCCGAGATATTCTTTGAAACGACAATACCGCACGCCGGGGGACTTTCTGATGACTCACACAAAAATTGGATTGAAAGAACAACACAGATTAAAAACAAATATGGCATAAAAACTTCCGCTATTTGCGTATCTTCAAAAGGAGCGGAATACCACGGGAAACAGGTGGCAAAACTTCTTAACGCTGATTATAAATTTTCACCCGAATTTAAGCCGCATAACTATGAGATGATTTATTTGTTGGGATTTTATCCTTCTATTGCGGATCAATGCGGAAAGATATTTGAAAATCACGGAGGATTAAGAGTTATTCATTGGATTGGAGGAGATATTTATCAACTCCAACAAATGGACACAATCCATAAAAAGATGTTGGTTGACTGGATTAAAAACAACGCTGATGTTTGCTTAACGGAATGCGAGAATACCCGCAAAGAACTGGAAGCCGAAGGGATACGAAGCGAGATATTGCCAATTCCGCCTAAAAAGTTTTTCCCGATTACTCCATTGCCTAAAAAATTTACAATAGCGGTTTATTCGCCACAAAATAACAAGGGATATTATTATCCCGAATTGATGGATGAAGTGGCTAAAAAATGTCGCAATGTGGAATTTAAGTTTTTTGGAGACATAACTCAAACTGGCAGAAAAGGAAATATAGAATATTTTGGGAGATTGAATGAAGCGGAAATGGAAAAAGTGATAGAGGGTTCTTCGTGTCTTTTAAGGATACTTCCGCACGACGGGCTTTCAATTTCGGTAGAGGAATTTTTGACGGCGGGAAGAAGAGTTATAACCAACATACAAAATATCAAAGGAACTTTTAATGTTTTACCTGATTTGGATAGTATAGTAAAAGTCATAGAAGAGGTTAAGAAATTTACCGAACCAGATAAAAAAACCGCTGAATACTGGTTAAAAGAACTTGACCATAAAAAGTATAAAGCGTTCTTTGAAAAATTGCTTTCGTACGACCCTAAAAAGTATTGGGAAACGAGGGCTAATTCTTGGAATGAAATCCAGGGCGAAGTTACTTTTGACACCAAAGAAGTGATAGAGGAAATTAAAAAACTTAATCCAAAATCGCTTTTGGATATAGGTTGTGGTAATGGTAATTGGGCAAAAGTTATCAGTCAAGAATTTGGAAAGAGGTTTAACTATTTCGGGGTTGATGTTTCGTCAAAGATGATTAAATTTGCTCAAAAGGTTAATCCAAAAATGAAGTTTCGCCAGTTGGATGTTAGGGAACTTGGAAAATTAAAAAGAAAATTTGACCTTATCTTCGCTTATACCTGCCTTCTTCATATCCCGCCGGCAGATATGGCTAAGACAATTACTGAATTAAAAAAGATAGGTAAGAGAATAATGTTTATCGAACCAACGCAGAATGTTGTTTGCGGAATACAAAGATACATCCACTCTTCGGCTATTCGTGAATTTGAAAAAGGCAATATACTTTTTCATCCTCGGTCAACGAATATTCATCCTTACGAAGAATTATTTAAGATTAAAAAGACAGTTAAGTTAGGGGAAAGAACTTTATTTATCGCGGACTTATGAAAATAATGAGCATAATCGGGACGCGCCCGAATTACATAAAACTTGATCCTGAGTTAAAACAGATAATAGTAAATACCGGTCAGCATTTTAGCAAGGGAATGAGATATGAGGACACGGGTCTTAAACTTCCTAAGCCGAAGTATAATCTTAATGAGACGAAACTCGGGAGGATGATTGAAAAACTGTGCGAGGTTATAGTGAAAGAAAACCCCGAAACAATTTTGGTTTATGGGGATACGAATAGTACTCTTGCGGGAGCGATTGCCGCCAAAAAATGCGGTAAAAAACTGGTTCATATTGAAGCGGGAATGAGGTCGGGAGTTCTTGAAATGCCGGAAGAACAAAACCGTCGAATGGTTGACCAGATTTCAGATTTTCTTTTATGCGTTAGCAAAAGGTGCGCCGATACCTTGGAACGGGAGGGAGTTTTGGGAAGAATAGGAATTTGCGGGAATGTAATGTTAGACACTATTTGGGAAGCATTGCCGACTAAACCTATTAAGGAATACGGGGAATATGTACTTCTTACAATTCACCGAGCGGGTACGGCGGATGATCCCGAGGCGTTAAAAGAAGTTTTTGAAGCGTTGAAAGATTATAAGGTTATTTTCCCAGTTCATCCAAGAACCTTGAAAACAATAAAAAAGTATAAAATAAAATACCCTAAAAACTTTGTTGTTTTAGAACCGGTAAATTACAAGCGGATGATACACTTAATCGCATCGGCGAAGAAGGTTATAACAGATAGCGGGGGATTACAAGTTGAAGCGCATTTTTTAAGGATACCATGTATTACTCTGCGAAACGAAACTGAGTGGAATGAAACAGTAGAGCAGGGCTGGAATACGCTCGTCGGGACGGATAAACTGGCAATTAAAAAAGCATTAGAGGAAAGTACTGAAATCGCTAAACCTCGCAACCTCGTTTATGGCGATGGAAAGGCAAACGAAAAAATAAGAAATTTTATAAATTCGTTATGAAAAAAATAAAGGTGTTTCTTCGGTTAAGTCAGGTGGCAAATTGCGGTGTTGGCTATTACCGCCAATATTTACCCTTAAAAAAACTTGAAGAAAAAGGACTGATAGAGTTAAAAGTAATGGATTACAACGGCGGTAAGGAGGAAATAAAAGAACCATTTCAGGTTCAGTTTTCCCCCGATAGACGCAAGATTATAGATGTTAAATACAATACTCCATTTTTTAAACAATATTTGGAATGGGCGGATATCGTGTATATGTGCCGAGACGAGTCCCCCGGATTTCTTGCCGTAATGGGCGGAGCGAGACAATTTTTTAAAAAACCCTTTCTCGCCGATATAGACGATTATGTCCAGTTCACGAGACCGCACAATCCAGGGTATCTTTCCTTTAATCCTTACTCGGTATTTAATGACCTTAATTTTTGCCTTCTTAATAATGTTGATGGGATTACCGTCTCCACCGAGTATTTAAAAGAGGTTTATAAAAACGAGAATAAAAAAATATTTGTTTGTCCTAACAGTATTGATGTAAAAATGAGAGATAAGGTTTTAAATACCCCCCCGCAGATTAAAAAGAAAAAAGACGAGATAAGAATAGGTTGGGCTGGTAGTTCTTGCCATTATGAAAATCTAAAACAACTTATCAATCCTTTACGAAAGATTTTAGCGGAATTTCCCAATACTACCTTTCACTACACCGGATTATTTGGAGATTTGTTCAACTGGCCCGAGTTTAAGGGGAGGATAGAAACAGTGAAGTTTGTTAATCTTGATGACTGGCCGAAAAAGTTAAAAGGAATGGGGCTTGATATTGCTCTCGCGCCCCTTTGCGATAATCACTTCAATAGGGCAAAAAGCAATTTAAGAGTTCTTGAATACTGGTCGGCAAAGTATCCCGTGATCGCCTCTCCGATTCTTCCGTATAAGTTTATTAAGAACGGTAAAGACGGCTTACTCGCAATGGAAGAGAACGAATGGTATGACGCGATAAAGAGTTTAGTTTTAGATGAGAAAAAACGAAATAGTTTAGCGGAAAAAGGATACGAAAGATTAAATAAAGAATTTAATATAGATAAAAATTGTTTGATTTGGTACAAAGCGTTTAGAAAATTTATCTAAGTTAGTTAAAAACTTTAAGTTAAAAACTAACCTGAATACGAGTGTGTTCAGGTTTTTATTTATAAATATATGACTTCAAAAGTGTCTGCGATTATTTTAACAGAGGTTGTCCCTCGGCTTCAGATTACCTCGGCCGATACACGGCTGACTTATGCTCACCTCTTGGGGTATTGCCAGAGGGTTTATGAAGACCTCTACTATTCTATTCTTGAGGCCAAGCCAGAGCATTACGCCCAGGTAGGGTATATCTACGCTAACGCCAATTCTACTTCGGCGGCGTTATCGGCGAACCTTACGGACTACGACAAGATAATGAAAATTTTGGCGATTGATTTTAAGGAAAGTTCGTCGGCTAACTATTACCGAGGACAGGAAATTTCCCTAAATGATTTTAAAGACCCGTCAGCTTCTTATTCTTGGCTTCAACCGCTTTATAATCTCTTAGGGGACACGATATGGTTCGAACCGGAACCGACTGCGGCGCTTGCTTCTTGCGGAAGAGTTTATTTCGCAAACAGGGCTTCCAGTGTTTCTGGCGGTTCCGTTACAAACCTTCCCGATGGTTGGGATAATTTAATGATAGACGGAGTTTGCCATTACGGATTTAATCATCTTGGTAATCCGGCAAGAGCAACAGAGTTTTTACAAACTTACGAACGAGGAAAGCAGATAAATTTAAGAGGGCTAAGTCATAGAACCCGCACACGCCGAAGAATGAGAGCGACAGATGAGTTTCAAGCGGGAGTTTATTTTTCACACAATTGATATGAATTTGTATCTTATCAACAATTTTTCCGGAGGATTAGCTGATGAGGACTTGCGGGGTATTGCTGGGGCTTTTCGCTGGGGAGAACAATTGGATTATCGCACCGACCCGTCATTTCTTACGGGGGTTAATGCCCCGACAAAGATAACGACGACAATTATTGCCGATGTCCCTAAATGGATTTTGAATTTTGGAAACAGTATCTATTGTCTTGCCGCTAATAATCATATTTATAAAGAAGGTTCTCCTTGGACTGACGCGCATACTAACGTCCAAACGGGAGTGGGAAATGGTTTTGCCGTAATGGGGACTAAACTTTATTATGCCTCAAACGCTAAACTTGGAAGCTATGACGGAGCGGCTACTTGGACTGACGCTCTTCAAACTTTTGCTTCGGGAACGGCAGGGGAGTGGCACCCGATGAAGTTATACAGCCCATCCGGCGGTCTTTGTATCGGAGACGGGAGATATGTCGCCGTTCTTGACTATGACGGGATAACTTATGCCGACGGGGCAACCCCGACGGTGAACGGCGGCCTTACGCTTCCTCTTGGGGAACGGGTAAAGGCGTTAGAAGTTTTTGGAGATTATCTTGTGATAGGTTGTTGGAAGGGAACTAATATCTATGACAACAACGAAGCAACGCTATATTTTTGGGATGGTACGGCTACCACTTACAATTTCAAGGTTACTCTCTATGAGTCGGGAATAAACGCTCTACTTACGACTTCTTACGGGCTTTTAATTTGCGCCGGAGTTAAGGGAAACCTTTATATGTATAACGGAGGAAATCCGGTGCTTATTAAACAAATCCCTGGAATGACTAAAACGAATACTTTATATAATGACATTTTTCCCGGCGCGGTGGCGAATTATAAGGGATTACCGATGATAGGCGTTTGCGGGGCTGGTGACGACACGGCGACTACAAAAGGAGTATATTCGTTCGGTTCAATCAACAAGAACTATCCCCCGACACTAAATCTTGATTATTTAATTTCAACGGGAACGAAAACAGGAACAACGACTTTTGTTTCGGCAATAGCGGCAATATCCGACCAAGAGTTTTATATCGGTTGGAGAGACGGAGCGGCTTATGGAATTGACCTTGTTCACGCTACAAACAAAGTCGCCTCGGCTACATATCAAAGTTTATGGTTTGACGGAAGAATACCTTTTCAGGAAAAAGATTTTAAGTCATTTTTTATGACTTATAACGACCTTGCGGCGACCGAGTCAATTACTTTATCTTACCGCAAGGATACGGAAACTTCGTGGACAACGATTGGAGTGGTAAATGACGACGGAGAAAATTTCAGACGGATTGATTATGGGATACGGTGCCGGAGAATACAGTTTCGGATTGTTCTCGCGGGGACTAATGTTTTGCCTAAATTAAAAAGTTTTGGAGCGTTTTATTCCGCTGTTGACTTACAATCATAATGGAAGAGATAAAAATAATCACAAATGAAATAATGGAAGATACTCCGCTTTCCGCTGAAAGTGAAATGGGGACTGCTAACACAAAAGTTAGCGGTGATATTAAAGTTTATGGAAATGAAGTCATCCCTGAAAAACAAATTGTGATGTATAACGGGGGAGATATTATCAACGGAACGATTACGATGGAAAAATTAAGTTTAATTGAGCTTAATATTTCCACTGCGGGGTTTATTCGTTCAGGACAAACAGCGTATAATGTTGGGACAGGTTTTTGGATAGGCACAGATGCGGGAACGGCTAAGGCGTCATTTGGAAGTCCGGCGGGAAATCATCTTAACTGGAACGGAACGACGCTTGATATTGCTGGAACACTTACAGCCACAACGGGAACAATAGGCGGCTGGACAATCGGCGCGACTACAATTACGGGCGGAACTCTAACTCTTAATTCTGCCGGTTCAGTATATCAAGGGAAAACTTCTTTTACTGATAATACACACGCAGGATATTACTTTGGAAGCGAGGGGCTTTACTGCGGAGCGGTGGCAGA
>Ga0265297_10009585_pt1 | contig 12432 bp, 12 predicted proteins | sample Munlanlwell13791_FD_192502 | JGI IMG/M metagenome (GOLD analysis project Ga0265297, IMG submission 192502) | Leachate microbial communities from a municipal landfill in Southern Ontario, Canada - Leachate well 137-91 | ecosystem: Engineered > Solid waste > Landfill > Unclassified | place...
GATGGAAGCGCCGATAATAACAAAAGTTGCTAAGCCGATAGAATCAACAAAGCGGAAAATCGTATAGCTTCTTTTGAAAAAATTCGGCAGAAGATAAGCAAGCAGTCCGGCTCCCAAACAGATCAAAAGATAATTCGGGTCGCGCAGATAAAAAAGGGGAGTGCGCCCGATAATCAAGTTTCTCACCGTTCCTCCGCCCACGGCCGTGATCGCGCCCAAAAATACCACCCCGAAGATATTTAGTTTTCTGCTCTTAGCTTTGTAGGCTCCGCCAATCGCGAAAGCCAAAGTGCCGAGGAGGTCGAGAAAGTACATTATTTAGTGATTAGTTAATTAGTGATTAGGTGTTGGATAATAAACTTGTCATTGCGAAGAACAAACTTTTCTGTCATTGCGAGGAAGGAGCCGGGCGACTGACGAAGCAATCTCTGGTTATTTGGAAATAACAAAGAAGATCTAAAGATATGTCTAAGTAATTGATAATTCGTAATTGTTAATTGTTAATTGATTCAATCGCCGTAATCTTTTCTGCCGAGACTTCGCCGATACAGCCGTTAGAAACAGTATTGGCGTAGGCGCAAGTGAGGCCGATGAGCTTCCCCTCTACCCGCACCTCTTCGCCCAAATCGTAATTATACAGACCGTTGCCAATGACATAAAATTTATGATATTTATCGGTCGGGTCATAGGTTTCCACGCCGATATCCTCTCCGCCGGCAAAGGTGGCAGAAACATGCCCGACCCAGATAATCGGATATGATTCCCGAAATTTCATCTCGCAATCGCAGTTCGTTTCTTCTGCTCCCGCCACTCTTGCCTTAGGTGATTCAAACACTTCAGAGTTTTGCGCAATTTTCAAAACATTACCCAAATAATAATCAGGATAAATCGGCTGATAAGAATTGGAAATAAAATATTGAGACAAAGCGAAAAAAACAACCATCAGGCCGTAAAAATAAACAGGATGCAAAGTTTTTTGAAATGGTATTTTCATGTTTTTTGATTTGAGAGGTTAAGGGTGAATGTCAAAAATCCAAAACTCTTTATTTCGATAGTAATTTAAATACAAGATAAAACATTTTCTGTGAATACTTTCTATATATCAATTCTTTAGTCTCATCATCGCTAAATGACCAAAATTTACCTTCAATTTCTATACCTGTCGGATAATGATTTTCGTGAAATATTTTATTCCTTATGTCTTTTAGTAAATTAAGGTATTGATATTCAGTAAAATCAATTATATTTTTTTCTTGTGCATCTATAATTGCACTATGAAAGTTTCCGTCAATTTTATCAACTGAAAATTTAATAATTTGCTCGGCTAAAACAAATAAGCACGCTAGTGCAGAAAAATAATTTTCTTGCTCGTAAGAACTTTGAGCCTCAGAACACAATTTTCCAAAAATGTTATCTCTTTCTATTATTTTTGTGATTATATCGGTATTCATGGTTAAGTGGGCTCTGAATTATCAAGCCTGCGGAATAGATGCGATAGGAGTCCAAGTGCATCTAAGCAATCTTGCTCAGTATAAAGACCAGAATCACGCAAATCTTCAACTACTTCATGGGCAATCGGATTTCTAAACGCTAGCCACATTGCACGTGATAGCATCCCATGCCCATTTGATATATTGTCAATAGTTAATTGTTCAAAATCGGAACCATCTGGTCTTTTATATTTTTTAGTTACCGATAATTCAGGTAAAACTGGTGCCGCAGGCGGTGTGGTTGCGGGCGGTTGTACAGGGTCAAAAACATGCCGGATGAGAGCCGAATCAGTTAATGATGATGAAGATCGGCTTTGAATTGTTCTAATATATTTTTTTACTCCTTCGTATACTGCAGTATAGTAATCATTGTTTTTATAATAAGGAAAAGTTAAAGAATGTAAATTTGGATGTAAATTTTGCCAGTGAAAACGTGGCCATGGTTTTATAATTTCCTGCAACCCCTTTAAACTCTTTACTGCTTTATCTTCGTCAATTTCAGCATCTTTTGTTAAAGCACTAATAATTGACTCGAGATTGTCGTTAATGTTTTTAGGAATATGCTCTCTCCATTCACCAATTTTTAAGCCTGTTTTTTCTTCCAACCTCTTTTGTTGTTTTTCAGCTCGCTTAGTGCGCCAATTAACCTCTAACCACCTCAACATTCTCTGCAAATATTCCCGTAATTTTACCATGTCTGGGTGTTCCCAATTTAATGATTGTCTATTTGTGCCGATAACATCTTCTCCTAAATCATCGATGAAATCAACCTCAAGCCAACCCGTAAGATAAGTGAAAAAATGGCTCGACGTACTGTCTGAAAAATATTCAGGCAAATTAACAAGTTTTTTTCTAGAAAAAAGTGTTATACCTTTCATATTCGTAGCAGGGGGTATAGGCTTTTCAGTCGCTATTAAATGACCGATTATTTCGTCTCTTTTTTCATACTCGGCTTCAAGCCCAATATCGCTTGGAACATCCCATTCGACTTGTCTGGTAAGATTGAAATATCTTCTTTCGTTATTAATCAATATTTCATCTTCGTCATTTCTTTTCACGAAGATTTTAAAATCTGAATCAATAATAAAAAATTTCGAAAGATTATCAGCTAATGAATTTGCATCGAAATCGCTTATTCTTTGTATGTCTCTTAAAATAACATCCGTGCCTTTTTCTTTTTCTGATTCTACATCATGCTCTAATATCGTAGGGTTGTAATCTCTTTGCTGATCCCTGTCTTCATTAGATATTATTGCACCCCACTTCATTACAAATGAGTTTCGCTTATGATCTTTTGTTGTCTGAACTTCTATTTCATGAGCAATGCCAAAAAAAGATAATTTGCCCAACCCCTTTTTTCCAATTACCTTTCTTCTTCCAGGTGAGCTTTGGCTATTTTCATCATTTCTTCTATTGCGCCCGATTCGTAAAAATTTATCATTAATTTCACGAAAAGACATGCCGTGACCGTTGTCTGAAACAACAATTTTCTTATCGCCGTTATCAATAAGATGAACATGCACCTCCGATGCATCGGCATCATAGGAATTTGCAATAAGCTCAGCCACAACAGGAGGAAGAGTAGAATACATTCTTACGCCCAAATGCTCTATAGTATTTGGGGTAAAAGTCATTTTTAGTTGTTCTTCGTTATTATTTTGACTCATGATTTTTAATTATTGTTTCCCCAAGTTGTTTAGCATAGACAGGAGGAACTGCATTTCCAATCATTCGCGCAATAGAGGAAATGCTTGAACCTATGAACTTATAAGTTTTAGGGAAAGTTTGCAAGGTTGCTCCTTCTCGGATTGAAATTGCTCTATTTTCTTCAGGATGTGCAAATCTTCCATTTGAAATACTAAAAAATTTTGTTGTAATTGTTGGCGCAGGTTTATCCCATGACATCCGACCATATGTGTCATTAAAAGAAACATCACCATTCGCATTTTTGTAGGCGTTTATTTGTAAATCCGTATTCGCCCAAGCTTTTCTTGTGCCTCCATTTTTTGGAGTAAGCTTTAATCTTTTAATGTTTTTATCGTTTAAGCCAGCGGATGTGTGCAAAAAGCTTGATTTATCCTTGTGTCCAGCTGGTATTTTAGGGAATCCATTTTTTTCTCCGATAAAATCTTTAACCGTAGACGCATGTTTTTTTTCCTCTGGAAATATCTCTTTCTTAGATACTCTATTTGCTATTAGTGAAAATCTTTTTCTGGTCTCTGGCACACCGTAGTTATTTAGATTTACAACTTTATAATGTATCGTATATCCTTGTGTTTTTAAATCATCAACAAATCTATCCAATCCACTTTCTTTGTGTTTATTTAATATGCCTGGAACATTTTCAACAACAACATATCCAGGGTTATAATATTTTACAAATCGATGAAACTCATGAAGAAGATTTTTTGATTTAGTGGACTTGCTTTTATTTGTTCTTATGATTGTCCAGTATTGGCAAGGACTACATCCAATCAGTATTAGATTGTCATCATTTTTTTTAATTTTTATTTCATTTGATAAATCTTTTTCATTTAATTTTTCAACATCTGCCAAAATATATTTGGCGTTTTTTATATTCGCCTCGTATGTTTCTTTGCAGTCGGGATCAAAGTCGATGCCTGCAATTACTTTGATTCCGGCTTGTTGCAACCCAAAACTCATGCCACCGCCAGAGCAAAAAAAATCGATTGCTTTTAATTTATTATGTATTTTTAAACTCATATTTCCATTATAGTTCTTTTTTTAATTTAATAAATCGTTTTCGTAGCGGAGCGAAGAAGCCATTTTATTTTTCCTCTAAAATAAGGTAAAATGGGAGTAATAATTTCTTATTCTAATTTTATCCGATAATCATGGAAAAAACAAGGCGAATCGTAAAATTAAGGATTTTTTTGTGGCTAATTTTAGCTTGTTTCACGGGCTGGCTTTTGTATATGGGGATTGTCCCTAATGGAAAAATTACCTATGTTTGCGACTTTCCCGAAGGTAATTACTATTTGGCCGACCCCTTCAAGTTTATCGGAAAACTTATGCCCTCAGAAAGGGTGGAAAATATAGAGAGTAATACCCAAAAAATGATAGGCGACCCGGTTTATTTCTCTTTGCGCACTCCGCGGAAATTTGAAAAAGCCAAGGTGAGCTTTGTCTACAAAAATGAGAGCGAGAGGCCTCTTGTGGAAATGGGGGTTTTGATGGATAACGCGATTTGGCGCTATCAGCTGGCGCCGATTGAAAATCAGATTATTGATAAATTGTCTTTGGTCTGGGACGTTCTGGAAAAGGACGGAGTGATGCTTCTCCAGCGGGAAAAGAAATATGAGTCGATTGATGAGTTTCTCGCCAGTTTGCCGCCAGCCCAAGAAATCGCTTTGTATAATTATAATCTGAAAAATGATTATACGATCGCGGATTATGAAGCGGGCAAAAATCGGCAGGAGATGGATTATTCTCTACGCGGGGCTTATCAATTTTTTACTTATTTGAAAAATGAAGATTTGGATTTTAATTTTACCATAGAGGATTTGAATGAAAATAAAGACAGCGATCCGGTTGATGTGAATTTGTATTACAGCGACCAGCTGATTGCCAGCCGGCACCTCCCAGACGGGGAGGGGACAAGGGAAATTAATTTTAAAGAAAGCAATTTGCCTGAGGGAGTTTACAAAATAGAACTGCGCGCCGATGATGATATCATCACCAAAAAAATCAGCACCGCTCAAAATAAAATTTCTTTTTTGAATAAAATTTGGCTAGCCAGTGAGGCGGATGAAAATATTTCCCTCATAACCGACAGCCAGTTTATAAACGCCCAGACTATAAATCCGAAAAGCCTTCAGGTTGTACGGGCAGGGGATAAGGAATTGGATGTGAATGAAACTTACAAGCAATTCAGCCTGTCAGCGGGAGCAAGCGAAAAAGAAATAAAAGCAGAGAAAGGCGATATTATAATTTCCGGCAACGGCGTTTTTGCTTTTGGCCAGGAAAATTTTTTCAATCCGAATTTCAAAAGAGTGGACGAGGGGTTTTCTCTCCAGGCCGAGGGCACGAATTATATTCTGGCCAAGTACGCCAAGCCTTTGGATAAAGGAAACGGCTGGGAAGAAGCGAGCGCTGAGTTTGATTTGAGCAATGCTTACCGCGAATTTAATAAAAATAGCTTCATAATCTCTGTTCCGGGCTTAAAGGCTGATGATGACAGACAAGATGATTTAGAGATAAAAGAAATTAAAATAGAATTGGCAGGGAAAACTTTGCTGGAAAAATTGAAAGAGATTTTTAAATAAAAAAAGGGTCGATTATTGAAATCGACCTTGGTTGGCTAATCAAGCAGGCGCTGGGATTGTTTTGCTTTCTAAAATCCAGAATTCTATTTCATTACCGCCACAACAAAGTTCTTTGTCGCTTCCACTTCCTCTCGTAGCCTTTACTATAAACTTAATGTTTGGCGGGATAGTAGTACCAGTACTCGCATCATAGTGTTTTTCTTTTAAAACCACTGCTGTTGAGCTCATTTATTCCCCTCCATTTTTAGATTATTCTGTTTTAGTTATGTTTTTTGGCACCCAGACGAAACGGCCAGAAACCAGGCACTGAAAGTGGGTATCATTAAAGCCGTATTTATTTATCTCTGTACCGGATTTGAGAGTAATTTCTGTTCCCGGTATAGTGAAATCTTGCGAAAGAACCGTTATGCTTTTTTGTCCAATTTGGGCGCCCGACATTTCCCCCTCCTCTGTAAATTTGTGTTGAATTATGAACTTAAATTATCAGATAATTTCTTGTCTGTCAAACTAATCCCCCTCACCCCCTTTATCCCGCCTGCGCTAAAGCTTCGGCGGGCAAGCAAGGGGGATAATATCATTATGAAAAAAATCAATTTAATTTTTAAAGAATTATTTTACGTTTTATCAGGCGCTTTGGTTATTTTTGTTATCCTGGAAATAATCTGGCCGAATGTGGTTTTGGCTTATTTGAATCTGAATTGGGTTTTGCTTAGCTGGCTCTTTGCTGGTATAATAATATTATTGACAGAAAAAAATAAATAGATTCATATGAACATAAAAAATTTTTTAGAGCCGAAGGGAATAGCGATTATCGGCGCTTCCAAAGCTAAAGAAAAAATCGGCTGGCAAATTCTTTCCAACCTCATTGACGGAGAGTACAAAGGGAAAATTTTTCCAATAAATTTAAAAGAAAAAGAAATCGCCGGACTTTCAGTTTATCAGAATGTTAAAGCTGTGAAAGAAAAAATTGATTTAGCCGTGATTGTTATTCCGGCAGATTTTGTGGCAGCGGAAGTTGCTAATTGCGGAGAAAAAGGAATTAAAAATATTATCATTATCAGCTCTGGTTTTGCCGAAGTCGGGGAGGAAGGCAAAAAAAGAGAAGAAAAAATAAAAGAATTGGCGGAAAAATACAATTTGAATATTCTCGGACCGAATTGCTTGGGTGTGATAAGCAGTCCGGCTAAACTTGATTTGACTTTTGCCCAGGCCAAAGCAAGAGAGGGCAATCTCGCTTTCATTTCTCAATCAGGAGCCATCGGCAGCGCGGTTCTTGATTGGATTCAGGATAAAAATATCGGCTTTTCTCATTTTGTCAGCCTGGGCAATCAGGCGGTTATGAAAGAGAATGATTTTTTTGAATTTTTTTTGAAAGATAAAAAAACCGATTTCGTTCTCGCTTATCTGGAGGAGATGGAAGACGGAGAAAAATTTATGGAAATAGTTTCCCGCTTGGCCAAAGTGAAGCCGGTCGCGGTTTTGAAAGCCGGCAAGTCGCAAGCCGGCCGGGAAGCGGCTCTTTCCCACACTGGCAGTCTGGCGGCTTCCGCGCAATCAGTAGAAGCGGGCCTGAGAAGGGCTGGGGCCATCAGCCTTTCTGCTCTGGATGATTTATTTAACCTCCTTACTCTTTGGCAGAGAAAGACCAAATATAATAATTCGGATCTTTTTATGGTCTCCAACGCCGGCGGACCGCTGGTTATCGCCATGGATTCTTTGGAAGAAAACAAATTGGCTTTGGGAAAATTTTCTGCCAGTTTGGAAAAAAGCTTAAAGAAAAAAATGCCGTCGCTTGCCGGCGTTCATAATCCTTTTGATATTTTGGGAGATGCAGGCGCAGACCGGTACGAGAAATCTTTGGAAGAAATTTTGGCAGAAAAATATGTTTCTAATTTATTAATTCTACTCACTCCGCAAACCGCGACAGAAGTAGAGAAAACAGCGGAAATTATCGCGCGCCTGGGGAAAAAATATCCGGAGAAAATGATCTGCACCAGCTTTATCGGCGGAGAAGCGGTTGGAAAAGTAAAAAATATTTTAGCAGAAGGTAAGATTGCTAATTTTTCTTATCCTGAACAGGCACTTTCCGCTTTGGGCCGATTTTTGAATTATCAGGCGCAAGCTGCAAAAGTAAAGCCGTTTAATATGAGGCGGCAAACTGCTGTTTTGAAAAAGCAAGAAAATAAGCAAGAGGATTATCTGGAATCTTTCAGATTTTTGGAAAAATATAAAATTCCTTTTGTCAAAACTTTGGCGATAAAAACTGAAAGCGATCTGAAAAAATTAAAATATCCGATTGCCTTAAAGATTGTTGGCCCGAAAATAATTCACAAAACTGAAAACAGCTTGGTTTTAAATTTAAAAAATTCAGAAGAAGCGGCCGCAGCTTGGAAAAATTTGAAAGCAGATGCGGGAAATTATATTATTGCCCAAGAAATGAATATGGGCGGAGCAGAGATAATAGTCGGCTTTAAGCGCGATCTTCATTTTGGCCCAATATTGATGGTTGGCGCCGGTGGGATTTACGCGGAGGTTTGGCAGGATGTGCAATTGGAAGTGGAAGACCTGACCCGAGAGAGAGCGCTGGCGATGATAAAAAAATTGAAAATTTATCCGGTTTTGGCCGGCGCCCGCGGGCAAGAATCAAGCGATATTTTTGCTTTGGCAGATGTGATTGTTAATGTCGCCCGTTTAGCGCGTGAAAATTTGGATATAAAAGAATTGGATATAAATCCCATCTTCGTGAAGAAGAAAGGAGTAGTGGCGGTTGATGCGAGAATAATAAAATAGAATTTATTTATGATAAAGCGCTTATTGAGCGGACAAATAAATAATATAACTTTAGCCGCCGGCTTGGTGGCTTTTTCTTCATTGCTCTCTCGGCTTTTGGGAGTTTTCCGGGATAGAATTTTGGCCGGAGAATTCGGCGCCGGCGATACTTTGGATGTTTATTATGCCGCTTTTCGAATTCCGGATACGATTTTTAATTTACTGGTACTGGGCGCTTTGTCGGCCGGCTTCATCCCGATTTTTGTCGGACTTTTAAAAGATCCGATAAAAAAAGTAATAAGTTTTTTCCGCGGCAAAGAAAATGAGGAAGCCTGGAACTTGGCTTGCAATATTCTTAATATTTTGGTTGTCGGCTTATTTTTCCTTTGCGCCTTGGGAATAATTTTTGCACCTCAGCTAACGCGTTTGATTTCCCCCGGCTTCAGTCCGGAAAAACAGGCGCTCACTGTCAGTTTAACCAGAATAATGTTTTTGTCCCCAATGTTTCTTGGAATCGCCAGCGTCTTTGGCGGAATTCTGCAGTCATTCAAGAGATTTTTTGTTTATTCTTTAGCGCCAATAGTTTACAACATCGGCATTATCATCGGCGCTTTGTATTTTGTGCCAGTCTGGGGAGTTTACGGCCTGGCTTGGGGCGTAGTTCTGGGCGCTTTTCTCCACATGCTTATTCAATTGCCGGCGACTTTTGCTTTGGGGTTTAGTTATAAATTAAAAATTAATTTAAAAGATTCTAATCTGAGGAAAATCGGCCGGATGATGATACCGAGAACTATGAGCCTGGCCACTTCTCAGATTAATTTAGTAGTGATAACAATTATCGCTTCCACCTTAGCGGCCGGTTCTTTGACTATTTTTAATTTCGCGAATAATCTCCAATCCTTTCCAATTGGAATTTTTGGAATTTCTTTTGCGATCGCCGCTTTTCCTACGATTTCCGCCGCCGCATTTTCCAAGAAAGATTTAGTCGCCAGTTTTTCTTCCACTTTGCGGCAGATATTATTTTTTATTGTTCCGTCCACGGTTTTGCTGATCACTTTGCGCGCTCAAATTATCCGCGTTATTTTCGGCACAGGAAATTTTGACTGGGAAGATACAATTTTAACTATGGACACCTTGGCGCTTTTTTCTTTGTCTCTTTTTGCTCAAGCCTGCCTGCCTCTTTTGGTGCGAGTATTTTACGCCCGGCATGATTCTAAAACGCCATTTTTTATCGGTTTAATTTCGGCTATTGCTAATGTAGCTTTTTCTCTATATTTTTCCAGAGAAATGGGCGTAGCCGGGTTGGCTTTAGCTTTTTCTTTAGCTTCTATTCTCAATTTTATTCTTCTTTGGCTAGCTCTGCGTTTTTCCATCGGCCAGATGGATGAGACAAAGATTTTGGTTTCCACAATTAAATTTTCGGCCGCAGCTTTAGTTTGTGGCATTACGGTTCAAGGAGTGAAAATTATGGTTTGGCCGTTTATAGATATGACTAAATTTCTCGGAGTTTTGACTCAGGGCTTAACGGCCGGTTTGGCCGGAATTTTTATTTATGGCGCTGTTTGCTATCTTCTTCGCGCGGAAGAGTTTTTTGATATTTGGACGCCGATTAAGTGTAAGATTTGTCGCCAGCCTCTCAAGAAAATTACCACTGAGGATCAGGGAGAGGCGAGAGGAATTTAGGGATTTGCGATTTCCGATTGACGATTTTCGATTTAGATTTATAAATTATTTTTTTGTAAAATTAAAATATGAGATTAGGATTTTCTACCGGGTGTTTTTATCAATTTATACATCCTTTATCTGAAGAAGCAATTTCTGTTTGCCGTGATTTTGGTTTTAACGCGATTGAGCTAAGCGTTGATTCTATTAATGATGTTGAACTGCTGGAAAAAATAACCAAAGGCAGTTTGGCAAATTTTAAGTATATATCCATCCATGGACCCGGGCATGACGCCATGAGCGCGGTAGATGAGAAAGAACATAAAAGAGTGTTAAATATTTTTCAGGAAGTTTATAAAAAGATAAAATTTGACTGTCTGGTTCTGCACCCGGGAGAGTGGATAGCGGATTGGGAAATTTTTAAAAATTATTCTTTGCCGATTGCTTTTGAAAATATGGATTGGCGCCACAAAATCGCTTCCGATGTCGCCAGCTTAAAAGAAATATTTTCTGGTAAAAATTTTAAAATGGTTCTAGATCTCAACCATTGTTATACTCAAGATTCGACGATGGAGCTATCTGCTGATATTTATAAGGAATTTAAAAATATCATAAAGCATTATCATCTGAGCGGGATCGGCGAGTCTGACCACGATCCTCTTTATCGCTCTCAAGGCAGAAAAATTATAGACGCTATCCCTGATTTGAATTTGCCGATTATTATTGAATGCAAGCTGAAAAATTTGGAAGACGCGCGGAAAGAAGGAGAGTACGTAAAAAAGCAGATAAAATTTTAAATTTTTAATTTTCAAACAATTTTTAATTCTTTGATTTTAAAATTATTTAAATAACGGCTTGGCCGTTTTTTAGTTTGTCATTGCGAGGAGCCGCGCGACGAAGCAATCTCTGGTTCGAAGGTACGAAGTCTAATTTTGTTAAACGTCTATGACCAATATTAACTAATATAAAATAATATTCTTTAATTTTCTTGTCATTTCCAGCTAACCAGAGATTGCTTCGTCAGTCGCTCCGGCTCCTTCCTCGCAATGACAAAAACTGTTTATTATCGCTGAATTTTTTTATTTCTAACGGAGTTGACTTGTCTTTATTTCTATGATAATTTTATTTATCGTTCTTTTTGTGAAGTATCCCTCGTTAATAATCACAATCTAGTAAAAGGAGACTAGTGATGGAACCTGTAAGGGTTGCCGTAAATGGGTATGGAAGAATGGGCGGGGCTATCGTTTCTCTCGTTATCAATTCCGAAGCTGGTGGGCAAGTTGAATTGTTTCGCGTTTTTGATATTAATGAAAAACTTTCTGGTATTGTTCAAGGGTCGGATGTTGAAATTTATACTTATCGTGAGGGTTTTTTTGGAGAATGTCTTCCAGGCGCCGATGTCATAATTGACGTCAGTTCGCCGGCCGGATTCTCCGGGCGAGCCAATATGGCTTCAAGTTTAAAAATTCCTCTCGTTGTCGGCACCACCGGTTTATCCGAAGAAGACAGGGCTTGCCTCAGGAAAGCCGCCGAGTATATTCCTTGCGTTTTGGCCGCGAATTTCAGTCTTGGGGTAAACTTTCTTTTCTGGCTGGTAGAACAGGCTACGGCCATTTTGGGCGAAGGTTTTGATCCCGAAATCATGGAGATTCATCACCGGCGCAAGAAGGACTCTCCCAGCGGCACAGCCAATCGTTTGGCAGAAATCATTGCCGCAGTCAGAGGATGGGATCCGAAAGAAGTTTCTCGTTATGGCCGTCAAGGAATTATCGGTGAGCGGCCGGATGGAGAAATAGGTATTCATTCATTGCGTGGCGGGGATGTTGTCGGCGAGCATACCGTATTTTTTCTGGGAGACGGTGATCGTCTTGAATTGACCAGTCGCATTACTTCCCGCGACGCTTTTGCCCAAGGCGCAGTTCGGGCGGCTAAGTGGGTCGTGGGGCAGAAGCCCGGTCTGTATGACATGCAGGATGTCCTGGGACTGCGATAAAATCGCAATTATATTATGTAAGGGCGGATAGAAATTTCCGTCCTTTTTTATTTGACCAAAAGGCCGAAAAAAGATAAGATAGAGAGAGCTAAAAGCAAGCATTTTGCTTTATTTTTATTTAATTTTTAAACAAAAAAATTGGATATCAGGATTAATTTATGACTAACATACGCAATTTCTGCATCATCGCCCGCCTTCGCTGAAGCTTCGGCGGGGCAAGCCCATATTGACC
>Ga0265297_10009586_pt1 | contig 12432 bp, 12 predicted proteins | sample Munlanlwell13791_FD_192502 | JGI IMG/M metagenome (GOLD analysis project Ga0265297, IMG submission 192502) | Leachate microbial communities from a municipal landfill in Southern Ontario, Canada - Leachate well 137-91 | ecosystem: Engineered > Solid waste > Landfill > Unclassified | place...
CATATTTCATGAAGTACTTTCGCTTTGGGCGATTTCATCCGGCTCCCTTTCCCGGCAGCTAAAATAACGATAGAAAGAGAGTTTGACATGGAGGCTCCTGAGATTTATTGGTGCAATTTTATCAGAATTTAATCAAGATACACACTTAGATTGTGGTATTATCGCCTCTTTAAAACTATCTATTTTATGTATGGAGCCTGATTTGGGTCGTTTAGTCTTTTTACTCTTCATGGTCCCCTTTGCCCTTTGGGCTGCCGATCCGCAGGTTCCGGCGATGAATTTCAATCTTACCGCACCCGAATCTCCTCAAGAAGTTGTGAGTTCTCTAAACGTTTTATTGGTACTAACCGTACTTTTTTTAGCTCCGAGTTTGGTATTGGTCATGACAACTTTTACCCGTTTTGTCATCGTATTTGGTTTTTTACGTCAGGCTTTAGGGACACAGCAGGTTCCGCCGACGCAGTTACTTGTTATGCTGGCACTGATTTTGACGGTTTTTGTCATGGAACCGGTTGCGACGAAAGCGTATGATGAGGGGATAAAACCTTACAGTGAAAATAAGATCAGCTACGATGAAGCATTTGATAAAACAACCGATCCGTTCAAAAATTTTATGGTGCGCAATACCCGTGAGAAAGATTTGGCGCTCTTTTTACGGATTCGCCATATGCAAAACCCTCAATCGATCAAAGAAGTTCCGCTTACTATCGTGATCCCTGCATTCGTTATCAGTGAACTCAAAACGGCTTTTGAAATCGGATTTTTGCTCTTCTTACCGTTTCTCGTCATCGATATGGTTGTCGCTTCGATCCTGATGTCAATGGGGATGATGATGCTTCCGCCTGTAATGATTTCGATGCCGTTTAAAATACTCGTTTTTGTCATGGTAGACGGGTGGAATCTGCTGATCGGAAATCTGATTGCCAGTGTTAAATAGAGAAAAAGGCTCATTACGTGCAATGTGAATATTTCGGTGTATGCGGGAGCTGCCGCGATTATGAGGCAGGGTATGAAGGACAGTTGAATCACAAAGTTTCAGCAGTACGAGAATCCTTTCTCTCCCTCTATCAGGGTGATATCACTATTTGCCGATCACCCTCGGCACAGTATCGTTCCCGCGCGGAATTTAAAATCTATCATGATGAGCATGGAATGTCCTACGCCATGAGCCGACTTGATCGGCAAGGGGCTTTGAAAATTAATCATTGTTCTATCGTTTCTGTATTTATTGCCGCTGTTATGGAAAAGCTTCTTATCGAAATCGCTGATTTAGGGATTGCACATAAGCTATTCGGTGTCGATTTCTTGACCTCCGGTGAGGGTGAAGTTGCGGTTAGTATGCTGTATCATCGTCCATTGGATGAAGAGTGGAAATATAAAGCTCATGAGATCGAAAAGCGATTAGGAATCTACATCATCGGGCGCAGTCGTAAACAAAAACTGATCCTTTCCCAAGATTATGTCACCGAAAAACTTCAGATCAATACTCGTGAATATCGCTACATCCATATCGAAAACAGTTTTACGCAACCAAATCCAAGAGTGAACGAGCAGATGATTGAATGGTCACTTTCTCAGTTGGACGGTATCGGCGGCGATCTGCTTGAGCTTTATTGCGGTGCAGGAAATTTTACGATTCCTTTTGCAACCAAATTTGATCGTGTATTAGCCACAGAGATTTCCAAAGCTTCCATTCATGCCGCTAAACAAAATATGGAACTTAACGGTGTAGAGAATATTCAATTCGTCCGCCTCAGTGCCGAAGAGTTTACGCAAGCGCTCGATGGCGCACGTGAATTTCGTCGGTTAGAAGGGCTCAAAGTAAGCGATTACCATCTTAAAACTCTTTTCGTTGATCCTCCGCGTGCAGGTTTGGGAGAAGAACCGTGTACGTTTGCGGCACGGTTTGATCATTTGCTTTATATCTCATGCAACCCCGAAACACTGCTGCGCGATTTGGAGATTTTGACACAAACTCATACGATTGTCGCAATGGCGGCATTTGATCAATTCCCTTACACTCATCATTTGGAGATGGGGGTAAAACTGACTCGGAAGGGTTTGAGTTGAAAATAATCCTCCTTTCATTGTGTACTGCTGTATGTTTGAACGCAGTGACGAACGAGTCGCAAGCGATACTCGGAGATGTGGCTAAACTTCGTCAGAAATACGAAGAATGTCGAGCAGGGCAGTGTGTGGTGCAGGGGATTGAACCCAAAGTTCTGGCTGAATGCATCGCAAAAAACAAAGCACTGAGTCAGGAAATAGCGCAAAAAAGCGGTGTTATCAAGAGTCTGGAACAAACGCTCATAGCACGCGACCAAAAGCTGCGTGAAACGCTCACTCGGTATAATGCCCTTAACGAACAGGGAAATACGGCAAAGGTGAGCCGAATCGAGCGACAAAATCTGACGGCTTCTCTTGTGAAAGCAAAAGAGGAAAACGAGCGTTTGCTCAAAGAACTCAAAAAAAGCGCTCCTGCACAATCGGCGGTGCAAGAGAAGATAGTTTATAAAGACCGCCCTGTTGTTCAAGAGAAAGTGATTGAAAAAGTAGTTTATAAAGATCGACCGGTTATTCAGGAAAAAGTGGTTGAAAAAGTAGTTTACCAAGACCGGGCGGTTGTCAAAGAGAAAGTAGTCTATAAGGATCGTCCGGTTGAAAAAGTAGTCTATAAAGATCGACCGGTTATTCAAGAAAAGATCGTGACGAAAATCATAAAGACCCCTGCACTTCCTGAGAAAGTATCAAAAGTAGTTCATACTCCTGAAGCAAAAGCTCCGATTACAGCTTCTATCACCCCAGTAGCAAAAAAAATCGGATTTTCCTCTGCCTATCGTATGGCTTCCAATGCTCCGATCTACAATGCTCCAAACGGTTCTCAAGTCGATACATGGGAAGAACGTCGGTCATTTACGGCAGGAAATCCGTCAAGCGGATGGGTTCATATTACGGGGTATTTTGTCAATCGTGTGTGGACGGCTGCGAGAGAAGATGAAAATCTATGGGTAAAAGAGAGTGATGTTATCCGCAGATAGGTATTAATACCCATCAAACGGCAATTTTGCTTCTTTCCATCCGAACATAAACCCGTTTTCAAGATTGTAGGATTTGATCCCTTCTTTGGCCAGGAGATTAGCGGCTGCTTTGGAACGCGGACCGCTGCGGCATACGAGAATGACTGCATCAACATGACGCATTTTCATCGCACTCATGACATCGGTGACGAAGTTTTTGTTAAATACCTCTTTGGCATCGTAGAGCTTTTGAATATCGATATGGCCTTTTGGTTTATCGGTTTTAAGTTCAAACTCGGAACTTTTTACCCGCTCTTCGATGGATTTTGGAATATAGGTCCACTCATAGGCGGGAATATTGATAAATCCTTCACCGTGGCCCGTATAGATATATTCGAGCGTCGTACGGACATCCACGATGATCGCTTCCCCTTTTTTTTGCATTTCATGTGCTTCGGTAGCGGTGAGATCACCTTCATATACATCATCAGCCCAAAGTGCAGCGCACGCAAGCAAAATGAGCAGTAATTTTTTCATACATAAACTCCTGATCGCTAATTAATATCACAATTATATCTAAAAGTGAATTAACACTTAGATGAATAAAAACAAGGTATTATTTGAAAAAAGCAATGTGAGACTATGGTTGAAGTTATAAAAATCGTTTATGTAACCGATTGGACGATCGGAGATTATAATCTAGCGGATCAAGATCCATTTTTTAATGTCTTAAAAGGATTCAATGCAGATCTGAGTATTCGTAACGACTTACCGGAACTATTTGATGAAATTGATCTTTTGATTCTTCATCCGATGCAGATGGATAGTACTATTTTTGAGACCATTAGCCGCAGCAAGAATCAAAACCCTGCCATTAAAACCGTCGTCATTTCGAGTGCACACGGCAGTGATCTTTTTTTACAAGCAATTGATGTCGGTGTTGATAAATATCTCCTCAAACCTTTGTTGCCCAGTGCGGTTCAAAAAGTAGTTGAACGCCTTATGTCTCAATCGATTGAAGCCAAACAGGCGCAAAAAGCATACCGACAAATCAATATGATGTTCGGATCGATTTCTAAAACGGCTTTGGTGATTCGAATTGCCCATAATGGGATGATTACAGAAGTGAACTCGTTACTAAGCTCCCTGATCGGTTTGGCTCCCGAAGAGATGATAGGACATTATTGGCTGCGATTTGTCGAGCAGCGATTTTGGATTTATCTTAGAACATTGGTTCGGGCTCGTTTGCAATCCGGAGAAATTTATCGTGGAATCATTGAAATTATCGGCCCTAAAAAGCAAATGATCACTGTCGACTCCACAATTTATGCGGTACTTGATAGTCGAGGCAATATCGAAGAAATTGTTTTTATCGGACATGATGTCAGTGAGATGAAGCGAGCTATTTTAGAGAGTATGAAACAACTGATCGATTATGATACCTCTTTGGCGGTTTTATTTGATCATCGATACGAAGCGATCATGGTAAATCGCAAATTTTTGGATGCTAATGGATATGATAATTTTGAGGCGCTGAAGGAGAGCTGTGATTTATGGTCATGGATGGTAGAAACGCAGCAGGGATTACAACCCCTTTTATCCGATAAGTATTCCCAAAAAGACGGGCTTGAATTTATCGTCAAAGAGATGAAAAAAGGGCATATTAACGGACGTATTATTTCTATCGATTTGAACAATACTAAAGCATATTATACGGTTCATATGAGTTCAATGATAAACCCTTTGATCCAAAATGAACAATATCATATTCTTTATTTCGTTGACGTGAGTGATTTTGAGCGCCTTAAAGAAGAAAAAATAAACGATGCGAAGCTGATAAGTGTAGGGCGTTTGGCTGCTGCAATCACGCATGAAATCAATACTCCTATAACCTATATCAAAGGGAACCTTGAACTGCTCAAATGGGAGTGCGATGGAAAAATTGAACAATTAGAGCATTATTTCAAACCGATCGACGAGGGGATTGAACGGATTGAATTTATTGTAGGTTCGATGTACGAATTTGCCGGTACAGGGAAAGAAGTGATGGATGTATGCAGTGTAGATATGACACTGATTTACGGACTGCGAATTGTTATGAACCGTGCAAAACAGATTGTCCCTATCCGATTAAACGGCCAAGTGTTTACACATAGGACTAAATATAATCCAAAAAGCTGTATGACTATGGGGATATCGACACGGTTGGAACAAGTGTGGATTATCATTCTTAATAACGCATTGGATGAATTTGAAAAAGGTATAATGCCTTATGAGCAGCGTCGGCTTGATGTTTGGCTGAAATGTGATAATGATGATGTTACAATAACCATCAGTGATAATGCCGGAGGGATACCAAAAGGGATGTTGGATACTTTGTTTGATTTTGCGGTCGGCGGCGAGAAAAAGAAAAGTATGGGAATCGGACTTAATGTGGCAAAAGCGATCATAGACAAGCATGGCGGCAGTATCCATGTCAATAATGATGAGCAGGGTGCTGTATTTGAAATCAGATTAAAAGTATATAAGGAGAATAAATAGATGTTTTTTGGGGCAGAAGCAAGAAAGCATAAAGAGACGGCTGATTTACTCAGAGTGGAACGTGATATATTAGCCGCTGAACTGGCCCTTTATAAAGAGATTGCCGCTATCAGTGATAAAGAGGCCGTAATTGTATTGAATGAGAATAATGAGGCCGTTTTTTTTAATACCCGTGCTGAGGCAATCAGAGATAAAGATATAGTAGTACGGGAGTTAATCAAAGGATTGGATGAGATAAACGTCGGGGAATGTGAAGCTTCGGTTGTCCAAAAAAATTTGAGTAACGGTGCAAAAGGGTTTGTCTTGGTAAAATCAACCGTTGTCGGCGGTGGAGAAGGCGGATTGCTTGAAATGCACCAAAAAAGTATTCGCGGCTCTTTATACGCTACCCAGAAAGTATTCACCGAAATTCTTGAAAAACTCAAAGAATTGGTAGTGCAATCTCGAGAAACTGCACAAGGATCTGATGAAGGGCTAAAAATTGCCAATCATGTGGATGATCATATGAATCGTCTAGCTGAGTTGATGGAGGGGACCGTGTCAACGACATCCAATCTTGTATCGCGTTCCAATGAAGTTTCGAATGTGGTAGCATTGATCAAAGATATTGCAGATCAGACCAACTTGCTCGCATTGAATGCTGCCATCGAAGCGGCTCGCGCCGGAGAACACGGACGCGGATTCGCAGTAGTAGCGGATGAGGTGCGTAAACTTGCGGAACGGACTCAGAAGGCGACCAAAGAGATTGAGATCGTGATCCAATCAATGCAGCAAGATACCAATGAGATCGAAAACGATACGGAACAATTGTCAGAAATTGTATCTTTCACTAAAAACGAAGTCTCTCAGATGAGCGGTAAAATGTCTGTCTTTCAACGAAATGCTTCACGCAGCGTGTATGAAATTATGGATATCAGTAACTATATTTTCAGTAATTTAGCAAAAATCGATCACGTTATCTATAAAAATAATGTTTATGCCTTTTTATTCGGACAAGAGAGTGATTTTAAAGCAGTTGATCATCATAATTGCCGTTTGGGCAAATGGTATGACACGGGTGTCGGAAAAGAGGAATTTGGAAAGCTCAAATCATACAGCCGTCTTGAAACCCCGCATGCTATCGTTCATACACAAGCGAATGCCCTGATAGCTGATTGCGGTGATGGTAAAATGCTCTGTTCCCGTCATCAAATTGAACAGCGAATCAAGGCGATTGAAGAGGCGAGTCAGGAGGTATTTGGAGCGCTCGATCAATTGGTAGCCGAAAAAACGGATAACCTCATGGGGACTGCTATTGAAGATCTATTTAAGGGAGAAAAATAATGCATATCATGATTATTGACGATGAAGCACCGATAGGGACGATGTTGGAAAAAGCATTGACGCGCTCAGGGGATATCAAAGTGACTTTCTTTGACAACCCCCTAAAGGCGCTTGAGCGATTTCGTAAAGGCGAATACGATGGTGTCTTACTGGATATTATGATGCCGCAAAAAGATGGTCTACGTGTTTTAGAAGCGATAAAAGCCAAAGATCCGGAGTGTGTCGTTATTATGATGACGGCTTATTCAACGCTTGATAAGGTACTAAGCAGCCATAAAATAGGGGCAGATCATTATCTTCTAAAACCTTTTGATTCTCTTGCAAATGTTGAAAAAAAAGTGCGTGAATTGGTAAAAAAACGTTCATAAAACGAAAGGGGAACTATCCCCTTTTTTTTTGTCTTAAAATTTTATACCTTAGTAAACTAATATGGATACTTGACAATAAAAAAAAGCTATATTAATATTGTGAAAAATTTAGGAGAAAACAATGGCTCAACAATGCCCTTTAATCTTTCGACAAGTTGATGCTACGGTTACAAGAATTAATACTTTATTTGTAATTCTAGGCATTATTGTATTTTTAGTGACGCAGAGTTCGATTGTATTGATCGTACTGATTGTAGATTTTGTTCTTCGATTGTATGGCTATAAACATTTAAGTCCAGTCAATATCAGTTCACTGTTTATTCAGAAAAAACTTTCCCTTCCGGTTAAAATGGAAGATGCCGGGGCTAAACGACTTGCAGCATTTTTCGGGACGGGATTTAGTATTGCTTTATTGATTTGTTCATGGATCGGTGCTGATTTAGCTATAGCGTTTATCTCCGGAATATTTCTATTTTGTGCGGCACTAGAACTGTTTTTCGGATATTGTATTGCGTGTAAAATATATTACATTGCTAAAAAACTCTATCCGAATGAGCTTGAGTAATGGCGGCACTTTCGTCCAAAGCGATTTACGGCCTTGCTGCAATGCACGTACTCTCTCATGCTCCGCACGGTAGAGCGATGCAGGTACGCGAGATTGCAGCAATGACACAGATATCACACGGCTATCTCGAACAACTCCTCTCAATTTTACGTCGTAACAACCTGGTAAGCAGCATCCGAGGAGCATCAGGGGGATATAAACTCTCCCGAGCGAGTCATGAAATCGAAGTGATTGAGATTGTCGAAGCGCTGGAAGGGCCATTTTATAAGGTAGAGGGGAATGTCGGTTCAAGTTTGATTCTGGAGTATTTTTGGAGAGATATAGAAGATAAGATGAGAGCACTTTTCGGGATGAAACTTTCCGAACTCGATCAATCGTATCAGCCCCATTATTATGAGATATAGAGGTAAAAGCCTCTATTTTTTAAAGATACTCCCTAATATTCCGCGAATAATTGCACGTCCAAGTTGAGAACCGATGGCTCGGGCAGCTGATTTCGCCAATGCTTCGGCAGCACTTTCACGGCCACGTCCCGAATTTTGCTCTTCTTTAACTTCTTCTTTGATCTGCTCCTCTTGTGCTGCTTGTTCTTTTAGACGCTTTGTTAGATATTCATACGCTGATTCAGAATCAATCGTCTGAGTGTACGTATCTCCCACAATCGAGGTACTCATAAGCAATGTACGCTCTTCAGCACTGATCGGCCCGATATGCGATAACGGAGGGATAATGAGGGCACGTTGTGTAATACCTGGGGTCCCTTTTTCATCAAGAAAGGATACTAACGCTTCTCCAACACCGAGTTCCATCAATGCCGTATTCTCATCCAATGTTTCATTATCCCGCATCGTCTCAGCCGCTGCACGGACAGCCTGTTGGTCTTTTGGAGTAAAGGCACGCAGTGCATGGGAAATCCGATTACCCAATTGCGCTGCAATTTTTTCGGGAATATCGTTGGGGTGCTGGGTGATGAAATAAATTCCTACCCCTTTTGAGCGGATGAGACGAACGACTTGTTCAATTTTTTCGATTAGAACGTCAGGGGCATCATTAAACAGCAAATGGGCTTCATCGAAAAAGAAGAGGAGTTTTGGTGCTTTACTGTCACCTGCTTCAGGAAGCGTTTCAAAAAGTTCTGAGAGTATCCAGAGTAACAATGAGGCATAGAGCTTAGGGGTATTCATCAGCTTGGTGGCATCGAGGAGATTAACAACTCCTTTGCCGTCGACACTTTGGATAAGATCGTGGATATTGAGCATCGGTTCACCGAAAAGCTTTTCCGCACCTTGAGATTCGAGGGAAAGGAGAGCACGTTGAATTGCACCGATCGATGCCGTAGAGACATTTCCGTAACTTAAGCTCAGTTCTTTGGCACGTTCACCGACATTTTGAACCATTGCACGGAGATCTTTCAAATCCAGCAGTGCTAATCCCTCATCATCAGCTACTTTGAATACAAGATTTAAAACACCCCCTTGAGTCTCATTCAACCCCATAAGACGAGAGAGGAGCAACGGTCCCATATCGCTGACGGTAGCACGTACAGGATGCCCGTTCTCACCCCAAACATCCCAAAACGTAACGGGGCAATTTGTATAAGCTGCTTCAAGCCCCATCAACTCAAGGCGTTGAGCTACTTTTTCATTATTTCCGCCGACTGAACCGATACCGCTCAGATCTCCTTTAATATCACTGACGACACAAGGAACGCCGATCGATGAAAAAGATTCGATCAGTTTTTGAAGGGTAATGGTTTTTCCGGTTCCGGTGGCTCCGGTTATAAGACCGTGGCGATTTGCCATAGAGGGGAGGAGGGTTAAAAAATGATCAGCGGATTTGGCAATGGCTTGCGGAGTGGACATAGGGTTCCTTTACTTTCTATGATTACGTTGTGCTTCAATCAGACGGCGGTTTTGCATCATAATCAATTCGATTTCCTGAGCATTTTTATTGGGGTACAACTGCTCTTGATGCAGCGTATGTTTGGCATGAACCTCATTGTAAAATTCTTCGAGGGTAGACCCTTTTGTTTTTGTACGGATATATGTGTAGGGAGATAATTTAGGTTTTGGAGTGTATTTTGCCAATATGGCTTCGCGGATTTTATGGTTGCGCATAATTGTCTCATTCGGTAGTAATTTTCAACTGCATAATTATAAGCAAAATGTGTGCCTAGAATCCTTCGTTGACGACGTACCACAAGCGATCAATTTCCTGATCGTTCAAGAAAAGGGTTGAAGCGTGTGTATAAAGCCATTCAAGTCCTTTCGAATTAATGGAGAGCGTATGGGAACAATTTTTATGTGCCGGTAAAAAAGCCCGTATCAACGAAATATCATCTTCGATTGGAAGATCGCAAAAAAAGCAATTGAGCTCTTTATGTAAACGTCCTTCATAGTCCAATAAACGAACATACGATTCAATGGCGACGCGTTTTGGATTTTGATCTCTCCATCGTAACGAGGCATCATTCAAAAGTGAGAAATAAAAATCTCCGATCCCCTCAGAGTCTTTCAGATGCGGGTGAAAAAGTGTAATAAACTGCTGCCACAAACGAATCCGTTCATATTGCCCCATCCATGGAAATCCCAGATGAATCACGTCTCGTAATCGTCCGATGGAAGATTTCATGGAATGTTCCGCTTCAAAGTCGATTTTGAATCCCATATTGATAGGGCTGTGGCGTGCTCCGTAGAAGCGATAAAGAGTCTGTAAGTTTTCCTCGGCTATGATAGTAACAATCATATCTTCTTCGCGCACTCGAGTGAGTTTGATAATGAATCCCTGCATGCTTTTGGCTCTACTCTACACATTTTTTTCTTAATGATCAAAAATTATCCATTATTTTAACCTTTTTTAACCTTGTTATCGTTAAAATAAGAAAATTTCATCTCCCCTTTAAACTACTTATGTTTAAAAAGAGATTAAAAAATAACAATTTGCCGAAATTTTCTGGTGAAAGGTGACGATTAGAGTGGAATACCAAGACCTATTACGATCATTTAAAGATAACTGCGGATTTGGATTGATTGCAAATATCAAAAACCGTCCTTCGCATGAAAATTTGGAAAACGCGATTACTGCGTTAGAGCGAATGATGCACCGCGGAGCGGTTGCGGCTGATGGTAAAACGGGCGATGGAAGCGGATTGCTTTTATCTCTTCCGCATGATTTTATGCGTTCAACGGCTTTGGAAGCAGGGGTTGAACTCCCTGAAATGTATGCGGTAGCCGTGGTTTTTACCCGTGATACTTCAAATTTGGCCCGTTTTGAAAAAATTTGTAATGACAATGATCTCAAAGTTGTTTTGGATCGTGTTGTTCCTGTAGATACCAATGCGCTTGGGGAACAAGCCCTTGCAACGTTGCCGGCAATTCATCATATTTTTGTTACACCAAACTCTTTGATGGCAAGCCAACGCTTTGATGCATTGCTGTATCTTAGCCGTAAAGAGATCGAACATGCTCTTGTAGACGATCAGGATTTTTACATCGCCTCTATGTCGGCCAGTGTTGTTTCGTATAAAGGTTTGATTATGCCGACGCATATCAAAGAGTTTTATACCGATTTGCAAAACGAAAACTTTAAAATCTCTTTTGCTCTCTTTCACCAACGTTTCTCAACCAATACTCTTCCAAAATGGCGTTTGGCTCAACCGTTCCGTGCGGTTGCCCATAACGGTGAGATTAACTCTGTCGAAGCGAACCGCTTTAACGTTGCGGTTAAATCCGAATCGATTAAAAGTGAAGTGTTTACCGACGAAGAGATTGCACGCTTGCTTCCGATCCTCCAACCGGGCGGATCAGACAGTGCGAGCGCCGATAACTTTTTCGAGTTTTTGATCATCAACGGAATGGATTTCTTTAAGGCGGCGCGCGCCGTTATCCCCGCTCCGTGGCAAAATGCTCCGCATATGGATCCTCAGCTACGTGCGTTTTATGAATACCACTCTACCGTTTTTGAAGCATGGGACGGTCCGGCGGCATTCTCTTTGACCGACGGACGCTATATCGGATGTGTACTCGACCGTAACGGTCTTCGCCCGTCCAAATACATCATCACTCACGATGACACGCTTTTGATTGCCAGTGAATATGGGGTTATCGATATCTCAGAAGATCAAATCAAAGAACGCGGTCGTTTACAGTCAGGTCAAATGATCGGTCTGGATTTGAAATTCGGAAAAGTGCTTAAAGATGAAGATATTAACCAATATCTAAAATCATCAAATCCGTACATGAAATGGCTGAATGATCATATGATCTATCTCCAAGAACATGTAGAGGAACAATATATTACCCGCTGTGAGTATGATGAAACCAATCTAGTGGAGCGTCAACGCTATTTCAACATCACCCAAGAGGTCGTTGAACAGGTGATTGAACCGATGATGCGTGATGGGAAAGAAGCCGTCGGATCGATGGGGGATGATACCCCGTTAGCGGCATTTAGTACGGTACAACGTAATTTTAGTGATTATTTCAAACAACGTTTTGCTCAAGTTACCAATCCTCCGATTGACCCGATCCGCGAAAAGGTCGTAATGAGTTTGAATACCGGATTCGGAGAAACTCATAATATCTTGGATGAAATTCCTTCGCATGCGAACCGTTTGAAA
>Ga0265297_10009588_pt1 | contig 12430 bp, 13 predicted proteins | sample Munlanlwell13791_FD_192502 | JGI IMG/M metagenome (GOLD analysis project Ga0265297, IMG submission 192502) | Leachate microbial communities from a municipal landfill in Southern Ontario, Canada - Leachate well 137-91 | ecosystem: Engineered > Solid waste > Landfill > Unclassified | place...
AGCCAAACATCGGATGAGAGCGAGCAAACAATAAATTCCGGTTGGTTAGAATACAAAAATTACTTAAACAAGTATCGAATCGAATATCCAAGCGAAGCAAAAATTACCGATATGTCTGACCCAGCAACCGAGAACATCGAATATTCTAGTTGTTTAAAAATTTCTACCGAAAATTACTACGTTTTGATTGGCACAGCTCCCAAAGATGATGATCCAGTTACTTGCTTTCGAACCGGTGTCGGAACCGATTGGGGACAGGGGCCGACTGAAACGGTAACAGCCGCCGACATGGAATATACTACGACCGGTATGCATACCGAGGCGGCGTCGGCTGGTTATTATCAAGATTTCTTCATGATCTCACCAGTTGACGGTCGGGTTAAGATCGAATACGGAACTGATGTTAATGAAAAATACGGATCAATTAGCAAAGTTGACGCTAAAGAGATTGTTCACAAAATTATCGCCTCCTACAGCCCAGCAGAGTAAAAAAGTTGACAGACTGATATTTTTTTGTTACAATAACTTTACAAGATTACGCTCTCGTGATTTCCGAACTTGAAACTTCGATGTTCTCTAGAGCCAAATCGAAGTTTATAAAGTAACGGCGCTTTTTTGCGTCAAAAAAGGAAATCAATGCAAAATTTCAGATCGAAAAAAAGAAGCTCTTTTGGTGGTGGTTATTTCAGTGGACCCCAAAGAACAACTTTTGGTAATTTTAGTCGCAGGCCAAAACCAGCCGGTCGTCGAAGAGGTGAACATATTGATATATCAAAGTTTATCTGTAAAGCTAAACCAATTGCAAACGGTTCACAAGTAGAGATAAAACATGCTTTTGTTGATTACGGTTTCAGTGAAAAAATTAATCAAAATTTGGTCAATTTGGGATACTCTACCCCAACAGCGATTCAAGATCAGTCAATCGCAGAAATTATTGCTGGGCGAGATCTTGTGGGACTGGCAAATACTGGTACCGGCAAAACTGCGGCTTTTCTCCTACCATTAATTAATAAGTGTCAAAAAGATGACAGACAAAATGTTTTAATTATCGCCCCAACCAGAGAATTGGCCCAACAGATTGATCAGGAATTCAAAAAATTTGCTAAAAATATCAGACTTTATTCGGTAGTGTGTGTCGGTGGCATTCCAATTTCCAAACAAATTATTGAACTCAGAAGGTGTCCGCATTTTGTTATCGGCACTCCCGGTCGCTTGAAAGATTTGAGAGATAGAAACAAAATAAATTTCGGTGTTTTTCAAAATATCGTATTGGACGAAATCGATCGAATGCTTGATATGGGATTCGTTGATGAAATTAAAAGAATTATGGTAGAGCTACCAACAAAGCGACAATCGTTATTTTTCTCTGCAACTATGCCGACAAAAATTGAAATTTTAGTTAAGCAATTTTTAACAAACCCGATTACAATAAAAACCACGACTGGTGAAACTGCAGCCAATGTTGATCAAGACATTATTAGGTGCAGAAAAGATGATAAATTCGAACAACTAAGAGATATTTTGACTAAAACTGAACTGAAAAAGGTGCTAATTTTTTCTGAAACAAAAAGAGATGTTGAAAAACTAACAAAAAATTTAGAAACCTCCGGATTTCGCGCTGATTCTATCCACGGAGATAAACGCCAAAGCCAAAGACAGAAAGCTCTCTCCAGATTTAAGCAGGATGAAATCCAAATTCTTGTAGCTACTGATGTTGCCGCCAGAGGGCTTGATATCAACAACGTTTCACATGTTATTAACTATACAATCCCACAAACTTATACCGATTATATTCATAGAATCGGTCGCACCGGTCGTGGAACAAAATCCGGCCAAGCTCTAACTTTTGTAGAATAAATTACAGGATGTAAAAAAGATATTGAAAATTGTTATTTTTGCGATTAATCTAATCGAATAGTTCTAATGGATTTTGCCAGCCGGATAATTCCGATTCATTTTGAACATATCCGAGAATATTTACTTGATTATCGGAACGAATTCCGAAATGAAGATGTTTGCGTTCGCCATCAGTTTCTGAAGAATACCCATCACCCAATAACGCTATCCGATCACCTTTGTTAAATCTTGTGTTTACTGCAGGTAATGTGCTTGGTTTAATATGTCCATAGATTGCCGTTCTTCTTTTACCTTCGAATTCAAAATCTAAAACTATGACTCCGCCATATCCAGTCGCAGTTCGAGAAAGTACTACGATGCTATCAGCCAAAGCGTAGACCGGTACATCACCCTCAACATCGCTGTATTCAACATCAACGGCTGTATGATAACCAGAAAATCGCTCTGGCTGGACAGGAGAATTTTCACGGGTAATAAATTGTCCGAATGTTTTTTTAGTGATTTTTCCCTCAAATTCAGCAGTAGGATACGAAAAAACATTTTCGGTTGTTTGGGCATTTTCATCGCCATTTTCTGTTGAAATTTCTCTAGTAAAAGTCGGTCCGTTAGGAACTGCGCATTTTTCCGGATAAGTCTCCATAACAGGATATTTTTTTGCGCATGAATCAAAATCCTTTATCTCCGGATTTCCATGCATCACCCAGTCGCCATTTTGATCCTTAATCCAGCTATCTTCCGAGCTACGAAAGAGAAAAATAGTCCCAACCCCAGCCAGCAATAAAATTCCAAATACTATAAAAAGAAATTTTTTATTTCTCGACCTAAAAAACATCATTAAAAAGTCTATTAAATCAATCTTTCAAAAGCATAGTAGATCAAAAAAGCCGGCCAAACAATCGCTTTCAATAGACCAATAACTCCGATTAAAAAGGTGCCAGCGTTGCTTATAAAATAGACCGCTGCACCAATCAATCCAAGACCATAAACCGCCCCACCGGAAGCGTTGTGCTGAAAATTGTTTTTCATTTTTCCTCCAAATTTAAATTTTTCGATTATAATAAATGACTAAGATTAAAATCAAGAGATTAAAGACCCCATAAGCAAGATCAATTATTCCAATATCATCAAATATTAGTGCTAAAATATTCACTACCAAAAGTGCGACTGTCCAGGGGAAAAACCACTTTTTGCTAATCAAAATTCCCCAAGCAGCGACAAAATAACAAATGGCATCAGCAGATAGCAAAAGAAAAAACATTAGTCTAAGTGTAAGCGATATTGATGTGGTGTTTATTGGGTAATAAACTGCTACTGTTAAAGTTAAAAGCCCCAACAAAACTAGGATCAAAACAAGAAATTTTTTTAAATTTTTCATTTTTTGTTAATCAACTGTCCCTTTTTGATAATCATCGAGCATTTGAAGGAAAAAATCATATTTATTCTCAACCATCTCTTGGGCTTTTGGCAACAAAGACAGGTCTCGCCAATCTCTCTTCAATTTTGCTTTCTGCAAAACAACAAATTCATCCAGCGAATATTTGGGATAAATTTTGAAAAATAACAGATAGAAAATACTTTGAAAATGTGAAAGTGTATCAGCAACTGCAACAATCTTTTCTTCTAATGTTTTTGGAATATACGGTTCAGAACCGCGATGACAAAGAATGCAGTTGATAATTTTATCCACTTGATCTTTTGGTAATTTATATTTTGATAAAAATTTTTTCGCCATTTTTGCCCCAACTAAATGATGATCCGGCTTAACTGCATCTACCTGATCAAGAGTTTTAGCTTTAAAATGCCCAAGATCATGAAGCCAACAAGACAAAAGAACGATATTCTTGTCAGCATCTGGATATTCCTTGAGTAGTTTATTAGCCGAAATCATTATCTCTTTCTGATGTAATTCAAAAAACCAATCAAGCGGAGAACTTTTTGCTGTTTTCATTACATAAATTTCAGCATCATCGAGTATTTTTTGTCCGATTTTCTTCATATAATTTCCTTAAAAATACCCCTTTTTAATAAAAAACTCAAATATCTGCTATTGACATATCGTTAATTTGTGATAGAATAATTTGGCACTCTACACCGAAAAGGGAGGCGGCACTGTGACAATTGCCGAGGCAAAGCTTTGCGTCGAGTTCTTCACCGAGAGGATGCATGGTGAGATCCCCGATACTGATATCGCGACTGCGCGGATCATTCTCAAGAAAGCGTGCGATCACTTCCCCGGAATCATCGGGGGAATCGAGCCCAATGAGATGGAAAAGCTGTTCAAGTTCTTCCGAGCAGTCATTGTCCGACTGGCGATCGAAGAGCTCGGTGAAGAGCTTGCCGAAGTGTTGTCGAATGAGCTCGGTCTTGACGTTGTTGTTGTCATGGCTGAGTTTCAGCGAGAGTTCATTGAGAATGACAACATCCCCCAGCTCTCACCTGAAGAGGAGGAGCGATTCAGCCAGCTGATCAACAAGATCGAGCTGGAATAGCACAGATGCCACCCACCATGGGTGGCTTTTTCATTTTAGATATTTATAGAACCGAAGCTATTTCTTCAATTTCGACTATCTGGCTTTCACCTGATTTTAGATCAATTAATTCAGCCCCGCCTGATTTAAGTGACTTCTCAGAAACGATAACCCTTTTAGGTGCCCCGATCAAATCGGCTTCGGCGAATTTTTCACCGGCAGAGATATCTCGATCATCATAAAGAATCTCAATTTTATCCTTAATCTTTTCGTATAATTCTTCGGCTTCCTTATTTTTTTCTAAAGATATAATCTCAACATCGAAGGGGGCGACCGATTCTGGCCAAATCATCATATTGTTTTCTTGATCAAAATATACTTCAACAATTGCTGCCAATGCTCGAGTCAAACCAATACCGTAACAACCCATAATCAAGTCTTTTTCACTTCCATTATTATCGACATACTTTGCTCCCATCGCTGAAGAAAATTTATTTTTCAGCGGGAAAATGTTGCCGACTTCAATTGATTTAGCTTCAATAATTTTCCCGTCACATTTGGGGCACTTATCGTCATTTTTAACTTTAGCGATCTCCTTGTTTTCAGCAAAATCACATTTATCACAATAATAAATTGTGTCCTCGCCGGTTGGACAAATAACTTGAAACTCATGAGAATATTTTGAAAAAATTCCACCATCAGCAGCAACATATTTTGTCTTTAACCCAATTTTTGAAAATATATCCAAATATTTTTCTCCGACTTTTTTATAATGATTTTCAAAATCTTTCTCGTCGACATGGAAGCTATACATATCTTTCATCATAAATTCTCGTCCGCGCAAAAGTCCGGATTTTGCTCGCGGTTCATTGCGAAATTTTACTTGGATTTGGTAAAGAGAGGTTGGTAAATCTTTATATGATTTTATGTGATGTCTTATGATATCAGTCACCTGCTCTTCGTGAGTTGGAGCCAAACCGATATCCTTGCCATTTTTATCTTTGAACTGATACATTATCTCCGATATTTCCGAGAATCTTCCGGTTTCATCCCAAAGCTCACGAGGCTGCAAAACATTCATCATTATTTCTTGACCATCGATAGAGTTCATTCCTTCACGTACAATGTTTTCAATCTTTCTATAAACTTTTAACCCAAGTGGTAAAAGACCGTAGACACCAGCCATATGTTTTTGGACATAACCTCCACGCACTAAAACATTTGCATTTATTGAATCAGCATCTTTTGGTGATTCCTTACGAGTTTTAAAAAATAATTTTGTTGCTTTCATAATTATTATTTAATTATAAATTGCATAACGTCTTTATAGGTAACAGCAATTGCAAATAGAATAATTAGCGCAAAACCAATCATGTGTATAATATTCTCAATATTTTCTCTAACAACTTTTCGTCGAAAGATTTTTTCTAAGATTATAAATAGCAGTCTTCCGCCATCAAGTGCAGGAAAAGGTAAGATATTAATTATTGCTAAACTAATAGAAAGAATCGCAATCAATTGGGCAACAACGATTGCACCAGCTTTTGCTGCCATTCCAGTCAGCATATAGATTGCTACTGGTCCACCAACCTCTTTGGAAATCTCGCCTTGCCCAAAAAGTTGTTGGAAAAAAGTTACCAAGAAAGCAAGATAGACCTCAATCACTCTGACGATCTCTCTGAAAGCGACAATTGGAGCCATGTACCATTTAACCTTGATGGATGAATTGTCAATAATTTCGACACCTAAAGGTGAATTACCTTCTTCAGCAAGAGAGATATTCGCAAGTTTCTGCTCTTCGTTGTGCCTAAATACAATATCTACTTCCCTGCCCCTGTTAGCACGAGTAAAATTTGAAAGCTCATCAGTAGAATTAAATACCGTTTCCTGGCCGTTGTAAATTCCTCTTTCCAAAATATCCCCAGGAACAATCCCAGCGGTATTTGCCGGAGAATTTTCAATCACTGAAGCAGCGACAATTGATGCTTTTACTTTTTCTCCTGGTATTGAATCAGGCGATGAAGTAAGTGATGTCATGCCGACAGAAAAACCAACGGTCAAAATCAGCCAGGCCAAAACAAAATTCATTAATACTCCAGAGATTGAGACCATCGCCCGAGCAAAAGGACCTTTGCGAGAATAAGATCTACTGCTACTACTTGACTCGGACTCGCCAAGCATTTTAACATAGCCACCAATTGGAATAGCATTAATTCGATATTCAGTTTCTCCCCATTTTTTACCCCAAATTTTTGGCGGAAAGCCGAAAGCGAACTCTTCGACTTTAATATTGCTAATTTTTGCGGCAATAAAATGCCCCAACTCATGAACATATATCAAAATGCCAAGAATGAAAATAAATAATATAATTGTTAAAAACATAAAAATTTAAATTTTAGATAGTTCATTAATCTTAGACCCAACCCTGTTCTCAATCTCTCTGTTCTTTTGATCAATCAAATCATTGAGATCTTTTTCACCTTTGTATTTGTCGTCTTCAGTAATTTCTCCTTTTTTAAATCCGTTTTGGATCTGTTCCCAGGCCTCACCACGAATATTGCGAATCGCTACCCTAGCATCTTCGCCATGTTTCTTGACAACTTTTGAGAGCTCTTCTCTTCTTTCGCCTGTCATCGGTGGCAAACTAATCCGAACAGACTTTCCGTCATTAGTAACTGATAAATTCAGTTCGGAATTTTTTAAAGCGATTTCAATGTCACCCAATGATTGTTTATCCCAAGGGGAGACAACGATTTGAGTTGCTTCGGGAATCGTAATCGAGGCCAACTGTTTTAATGGGGTTTCAACTCCAAAATAATTAACTACAATATCCTCAACCAAAGAAGAATTGGCTCTACCTGTACGGATATTTTTCAAGTCGGAATCCAAAAGAGAAATAACAGAGTCCATTTTTGGTGCGATACCTTTGATAATCTCACTCGCAATCATCTTCTCTCCTTTCTAATTATTTTAACAAGAGAGCTCTATACGCGCAAACCTTGATACTATAATCTTTTCGCCAGTTTTAGCGATAATTTCATTTAACAGGTCAGAAACAGTTTTTTTCGGATCCCTAAAATAAGGCTGAGAAAGTAGAGCGACCTCAGAATAATATGTTTCCAATCTTCCTTGAACAATTTTTTCAATAACGTTTTCAGGTTTACCTGAATTTTTTGCTTCTTCAGCAAAAAGTTTCTTTTCTTTTTCCAACACTTCTGTTGGAATTTTATCCTTTTCTACATACGAAGGGGCAGTGGCGGCAACTTGCAAGGATATTTCATGTGCAAAATTTTTAAAGTCTTCGTTTTTTGCCACAAAGTCAGTTTCACAAAGAACTTCAACCAAAACACCGATTCTTCTGGCATGAACATAGGAGTCGACAACACCGGAATTAGTTTTTTTACCCGCTCTTTTTTCTGATTTTGAAAGCCCTTTCTTGCGAAGAATTTCCATTGCACGCTCTTCATTACCACCGGCCTCAACCAGGGCAGATTTGATTTCCATCATTGGCAATCCAGTTTTTGTTCGAATTGCTGCGATATCTTTTGCTGTAATATTCATATTACCTCCAAAAAATTTAACTTATTCTTTATTCTTTTTATCGGAACTGGCAGTAACAGTGTTTTCCGCTTCAGTCTTTTTGCTTTCAGCTATTGTCTTTGCTATCGTTTCAACCATTAATTTTATTGCTTTGGTCGCATCATCATTTGATGGTATCGGCCAATCAACTTCCTCTGGGTTTGCATTTGTATCGACAAGAGCAACCGTGGGAATATTTTCTGATTTTGCTTCTTTTAGAGCAATTTTTTCATCATGTGATCCGATCAAAAATAAAATATCAGGCTTCTTTTTTAATTCTGAAATACCACCGAAAAATCTTTCAATTTTTTCCGCTTTCTCTTTGACTTGATTTTGTTCAATATTCGATAGCTTAGAAAATTCCGGTGAAGAGATCTGCTCTTTTAATTTTTTCAAAGTTTTAAAATTCTCGGAGATAATTGAGAAATTAGTGATTGTACCACCACGCCATTTTTCGACAACATAGGGCATACCACAAGAAATTGCCGCTTCTTTGACAATCTCTCTTGCCTGTCTTTTACTGGTGACAAAAACCACCTTCTTACCTTCTGAAACTTCTTTAGATAAAAATTCCAAAGACTTCTCCAGCATCTCTTTGGTTTTCTCCAAATTGATTACTGAAACACCATTTTTAGTGGTAAAAATAAAATTTTCCATTTTTGGATTCCATCTGGCTCTCTTGTGACCAAAATGAACCCCAGCAGCGAGCATTTCGCTAAGAGTTGGTGTAGAAAACATTTACATTCTCCTTCTTTTATCCTCCGCCTCACAATCCCCCTTGGGGGAAGAAGTACTAGAGAGGCGTGTGAAATTAATTTTTTTTCTTGACGAATTAATTCTAGCACACCCTTGCATAAATATCAATATTCTGATAAACTATTTTTGTTATGAAAAAAGATATTCATCCAAATTACGAAAAAACAACTGTTACCTGCTCTTGTGGCAATATTTTTGAGGTAAATTCAACAACAAAAGATATTCAGGTTGAAATTTGCTCTGCCTGCCATCCATATTTTACCGGCAAGGAAAAACTCATTGATACCGCTGGCAGAGTTGATAAATTTAAAGCCAGGGTTGCCGCCGCTGAAAAGTTCAAGGCAAAAAAAACAACTGAGAACAAAGATAGCTAATCAAATTTAAGGTATAATGAAACCAGTTATTAAATATAAACTGGTTTTTTAAAATGATGAAAGAAAAATTAGAAAAAATTTTGAAAAATTATAAGCTTCTGGAGAAAGAGTTATCAGATCCAGCAAATCTTTCTGATTCAGAAAAACTTTCTAAGCTTTCAAAAGAAAAGACAAATTTAGAAAATGATGCAAAAAAAATCGAACGCTATTTCAATATTGTAAAAAATATTTCTGAAAATCAGGAGATTATTTCTTCTGACGAACCAGAATTAGCAGAAATCGCCAAGCTTGAATTAGTCGACTTGGAAAAGGAAAAGGAAATTCTTGAAAAAGAGCTTCATCTGCTTTTAATTCCGGCAGATCCAAATGATCAAAAAAATGTGATTATTGAGATTCGGCCGGCTGCTGGTGGAGACGAATCGGAGCTTTTTGCCGCCGAAATCTTTCGCATGTATAGTCACTATGCGGAAAATAATCTCTGGACAATAGAAATACTTGATTCGCAAAATTCGTCAATCGGCGGAATAAAATCAATTGCTTTTAAAATATCGGGCGACAATGTTTATTCCAAGATGAAATATGAATCAGGGGTACACAGAGTCCAGAGAGTTCCGGAAACAGAAAAATCAGGTCGGATTCATACTTCAACAATTACAGTTGCTGTTCTTCCTGAAGCAGAAGAAGCGGATGTTGAAATCAGACCCGAGGATATAAGAGTTGATGTTTTCCGGTCATCCGGTCCCGGAGGGCAATCAGTAAATACCACTGATTCAGCCGTTCGAATTACTCACTTGCCAACCGGCATGGTAATCACCTGCCAGGATGAAAAGTCTCAATTAAAAAACAAAAATAAAGCAATGTCAATTTTGCGTTCCAGAATTCTTGCTCTGGAAGAAGAAAAAAAGCAACGTGAAATGGGAGACAAACGGAGATCGCAAATTGGCACTGGAGACAGAAGCGAAAAAATCAGAACATATAACTTTCCTCAAGACAGAATCACCGATCATCGAATAAATCAGAGCTGGCACGGTATAGCAAAAATTTTAGCCGGCGATTTGGAATCAATAATTTCCTCATTAATTGAAGAAGACAAAAAGCGTCTACTAGATACACAAGAAGATGAATAATACTTTCTTCGATTTTTATAAAAAAACTGTTAAAGAACTAAAAGAAAATAGGATATCTTCCGCGGAAATTGATGCTCAAATAATTTTTGAGTTTGTTACCAAAAAAACGCGCGAATTCTTGCTGTCAAACCCTGATTGTGAGCTAAAAAAGAGTGAAATCGCAAGAATTAAAAAAATAGTTAGATTACGTTGCACACATTATCCCATCTCTTACATAACGGGGGGGAAAGAATTTTTTGGTCTAGATTTTGATGTTTCTCCCGATACCCTCATACCTCGTCCAGAAACTGAATTGATTGTAGAAAAAGCTCTGGAATTTGTCGAGGCAAACAAAAACAGAGAACTATCTATTTTGGATATCGGAACAGGTTCAGGAAATATCATAATTTCTATTGCAAAAAATACTAAGTCGATTGAACAAAAAATTATATTTTTTGCTTCCGATATTTCAGATAAAGCGTTGAGAGTCGCAAAGAAAAACAACAAAAAACATCTAACAAAAATAAGTTTTAAAAAATCTGATTTATTTTCAAATATTCGAGGCAAATTTGATTTGATCATTGCTAATTTGCCCTATGTTCCTGAAGGTGAATCAGGAAATGATGAAATTAGATTTGAACCGAAAGAGGCGATATTCTCCGGTAGAGATGGGGCAACAACAATTTTAAGGTTTTTAAAACAAGCGAAAAAACACCTAGCAAAAAACGGTGAAATTCTGATTGAAGCGGATCCGAGAAATATTAAAAAAATTCAAGAATACGCTCTACAAACCTATTCTGATACAAAAACTTATATCGATTTATCTAATAAATTGAGACTGCTCTCAATCTTGTCAAATTAGTTGTTTTATTGTATTTTCAAATCGAACTCTTCCTATCGATCTTCGCGGCATTTCAGTATAAAGGAGGTGAGACAACAGTGGCGCTACCAGACAATTTCGCCAGGCGCAACGCGCCCGAATATTGTCCCAAACACCCAGACTGCCGACTAGAGGTGAGTGGTCTACTGTTGCTTTGTCCAAAAGGCTGCTTCATAGTAGAACACCCATTCGAAATCGGGGTCTGGATCACCGGAAAGGAGCGCAAAAGGATCTTCGACTCGCACTCGAAAAAACGGAAGAAGGCCTCTGCTCATGTGGCATAGGAAGAGTCCAGAACTAAAGCTGGCTCTCCTTGTAAGGAGAGCCAGCAAAAAAACACCAATCAATTCCAGAAAAAGTTATTTCATTTCTTCCAAAGTAACTTTGACATCTCTCTCACCATCATCATGGAATATTTTTAGAGTTATCGTGTTTCCTACATCATGTCTCTGCAATAAACTTGACAGGCTACTCTCGCTATTAATTCTTTGACCATTTATCTCAAGAATAATGTCGTTTTCCACTATTCCGGCCTTGTCAGCTGGACTCCCAGGAATTACTGCTACCTGACCCAAACCATTACCCTTAATTACTAAAGCGCCATAATCGTATTTTAGGTTGCTTGTTTTAGCCAAATCAGGAGTAATCGGCAAATATCTAACGCCAAGATAAGGACGAATAATTTTCCCTGATTTCTTGATACTATCAATTGCTTTTTTCGCCGCATTAATCGGAATTGCGAAACCGATTCCTTGAGCATTTGAGGCAACTGCCGTATTTATACCAACAACCTGACCGTGCAAATTAACCAAAGGACCGCCGGAATTTCCAGAATTTATCGCCGCATCGGTTTGCAACATTCCCTGGAGACTTTCAGTACTCCCACTTGAGGGGTCGCTTGCTTCTACTTGTCTCTCCTTGGCCGACACAATTCCAACAGTGACGGTGTTTTGATATTTACCAAGGGCGTTGCCAACAGCAACTACCCATTGGCCAACGACCAACTGATCGGAATCTCCCAATTCAACAACTGGTAAATTTCTCGCGTCAATTTTTACCACCGCTAAATCATTTAATGGGTCGATTGATTGCACTTTTGCATCATAGTTTTTACCATCTGATAAAATCACCGAGTATGTAGCACCAGTATCTGAAACAACATGTTTGTTAGTTAATATCAAACCATCGCTTGTGATTATAAAACCGGTGCCACCCCCCTCTTGAGTTACAACATCGCCGAAAATATTTTGCATTTTTGATTTTGAAACAATTGAAACCACAGCCGGAGACATCTTTTCAACAGTGTCTACTATTGCGCCAGATTCTTCTATGACAATTTTTTTTGTTTCAGTCATCGGAATTGATAAATTATCCCAATTCCTAAAACCAATCTTTTTAGCAATCGCGCCG
>Ga0265297_10009589_pt1 | contig 12429 bp, 13 predicted proteins | sample Munlanlwell13791_FD_192502 | JGI IMG/M metagenome (GOLD analysis project Ga0265297, IMG submission 192502) | Leachate microbial communities from a municipal landfill in Southern Ontario, Canada - Leachate well 137-91 | ecosystem: Engineered > Solid waste > Landfill > Unclassified | place...
GCAGAAGAGAAAAGTCAAAACTTGAAAAAGAAATGGAACAAGCTCATGCTAGTTCTGAAGTTGGAAGTCTTGAAGAAAGAATGGAAGAAGAATTTTTTGGAGGAAACTTACAATGACAACAAATTACCCGGAAGATAATTCTGAAGAATCAAGACTTGCAAATGTTCAGAAAAGCCTAATTGAATTATTAGACAAAGAAGGCAATAATTATGATATAATATCCTTGCCTCGACTTTTTAAACCAGAGCAGTCAGGAACTGCAGATTTGTATTTAGTTAAATGGGGGCCTAAAGCAAGTCAAGTTACAAGAGTTGCTAAAACAAATAAGCCTGCTGAAAAACTAACTTCTCCAAGACAGAGAAGACATGTTGTTGAAAGAGGATATGATACAAGAAACGAACTTAAGATAACAACTTCAATAGACCATCCAGGAGTTGTTAAAGTAGTAGATTATTTTGATTCAGAAATAGCAAAGCAGTATGGTTTTTCAGGGCCGGTACTTATGCAAGAATACTTTCCTGATTCAGAGTCCTTAGAAGAAATTGTTTTAAACAGGAAAGAAATTCCAAGAAGAAATTTTTCAGTTAGGACTGCTTATGAGTCAGTTGTTGATGCTGCAAAATCCGTTGTAAGAACTGTTCTTGGAAGAAATAAAAGAGACAGTATTTATGATATTGCTTTACAAACTGCAGGAACCCTTAGAGATATTCATAATGGGGAAGGAGTTAGAGACAAAAGAGCAATTGTTCATCGCGATTTAAAGCCTTCAAATATACTTGTTCAAAATAAGAATGGAAAAATAGTTGCAAAACTTGCTGATTGTGGAAATGCAGCTCCAATTGATTCTCAAAAACCAGGTTATCTTCCAACTATGGGGGGACATTTAGTATCAGATCCTTTACTTATGGGAGTATTTACAGGAAGAGAAAGACAGTATTCATTTAATTCTGATATATATGGATTATTTTCAAGTATATTATATCTTGCAAGAGGAAAGCCTGCTGTTGAATATGATCCGGACACAGGAGAAGCAAGAGCAGTTGATAGTTGGGAGTCTTTACTTGATAAGGATGGAAAAATAGACCAAGAAAAACATCAAACAGCAATAAGAAAAGCTGCAACTGCCCTTCCAAAACCTCTTAGAAGAATTGCAGAAAGAGCGCTTAGTCTTTATGAAAGTCAAAGATACATATCAACAGAAGTATTTTACAATGATTTGGAAAAGGCGGTTCAAAGTTCTGATACCACAACAAGACTTAGAAAGTTAGGACTCGCTGCTATTTTAGCTGTAGGTGTAACTGCTGCAGGAATAGGCTTATATGCTCATGGACAAAGCAAAGCAAAACTCGAAAAAACTGTTGCAAACCAACTTGCAGACAAGGAAATTGAAAAAAAGTTAAGAGTCATAAACTTGTATCTTCAATCAAGAAATTTAGGAAAAAATCTCAGTCAGATAAATGAAAATGAAAGATACAATCAAAGCTATAATGATTTTATGGATGAAGGAGAATTAAACGGATGGTTAGATAAATTTTATCCATATAACTATAATAAAAATATCCATGAAGGAGACCAAAAAACAGCTTTTGCTGCTTATCTTGATCCTGATTCTACTTATGAAGCAATAGCTGAATGTAGGGGTAAAACTGATTGGAGTACGATTGGAGAATATTTAATGCAGCATAATCCTAATTTATGGTGCGAGACTAATACTATTAACGTAAAATCGATTGATAACATTGCAGGGATAATCAGAAGAGACAGGCAAGAATCAATAAAAACCAGATGGGCTCGAGCTGAAGAAAATTATAAAACCAAAAAAACTGCTGAACAAAAAGAAAAAGAAAGGCTGCAAGAATTTTATGAAAGAGAAAGAAACTATTCAGAACAATTACAACAGATTCACAAATAATTTAGAGGATTAGTCCTGACAGCGGACTATTCGCAAGATAAAATTGTCTTGCACAGTTTGTCAAATGAAATAGGATTATATTCTCTTTACTTGATTTTTGTATTAGAGAATAATATTTTTGCATAATAGTTTTCTGAAGTTCGTGTGTTTTTGATAATTTTTCAATCTCCTTATTGTAGTATACTTCCTGTATTATTTGAAATATTTCTTTTGTTTTTTCAAATATCTCAAGGGTTTGTTTTGAAACATTTATTTTTTTGTCCAGAGTAGTATTCAAGTGATATAATTCCCTTTGGGCATGAATTATCAGCGCCAAAAATGTCCAGAATAATTCTGATCTTTTTTTGATTAGTTTCTGTCTTGAAATAACCCTTCTGCAAAAATTATCATATTTTAGTATTCTCTCTTCAACTTCAGTGTAATCTTCTATTTCTTTAGCCGAATTTGTAAATCTCTTCTCAGTTATGTCAAACAACTCCTCTATATTCATAAACATTTTTTTTAAAAGGTTATCAAACTGGTCAAATGAAGGCTCTGTTATGTTTTCAACAATACAATAGTCATTTTCTTTTTTTATTATTTCAAAACCAATAAGATTTGTTTTTATTATCTTCTGCAATATAATAAATTGTTTATCATTATCAAAGAAAATCTTGATTTTATCATATCCTGCCCTATAGCTATTTGTTATTAAGGTTCTAATTAAAGATTCTACAGAACTATTTAATTTTATTTCAGTACTGGATTTTATTTGTGAGGGTTTTGGAGATATAACCAGATCATTTCCAGATATTTCCAAGTTTAATTCCTGTCCTTTCTTGAGTTTATTTTCTTCAATCCATTTCTTTGGAAGATAGATTGTATATCCTCCTCCGCCCTGCCCAATTAGTTTTCTTTCCATCGAAAACAAAGGGTATTAGGCTTTTTAAATATTTTGATATCACTGATATCATTAATATCAGAAAGATATTAAACCTTTATTTTTTTGTTACTATCAAGTTAAACAAAAACTAAATTCAACGACGATAAAACAAACCCAGGTTCTTACGAACCTTCGGACACTGACAATTTGTTACGCAAATTCTCAGGGTGTTCGCTTTAAGAGGTAAAGCTTCACATGAAAAACTCAATAAAATGGACTCTTGGAATTGCACTAGTTGCAATAGTCTTAATTTTAGTTATAAGACCTTATTTTACTGGAGATGCTACTTTTGACAATTCTGGTACAATCAAAATAGGATTTGTAGGAATTCTTTCTGGAGATGCTGCTACATGGGGGCAGAGCGGACTTGCTGGCGCTACACTTGCAGTTAAGGAAGTTAATGATCAGGGAGGAATAAATGGGAAAAAAGTAGAACTTGTTATTGAAGACGATAAACTATCATCTACTGAAAGTATTAATGCTTTTAATAAATTAATTAATGTCGATGAAGTTACTGCTATTATAAGTTCAGAGAGTTCTGGAGCTGCAAGTACTGCTGTTCCTGTTGCACAAAGTAAGGGAGTTCCAGTAGTTATTGCAACTGCATCAGCCCCTAAAATGACTTTGGTGGGAGATTATGTATTTAGAGTAACTCCTTCAGACAATTTTCAGGGAAAATATGCTGCAGAATATGTCTATAAGGTATTAGGCAAGAAAAAGATTGCAATTCTATATGTTAATAATGACTGGGGAGTTGGAATAAAAGAAGTTTTTGAAAAGAGATATAGAGAACTTGGAGGAGAAATTGTTTATCAAAATTCATTTAAACAAGATGAAAAAGATTTTAAGATTCAATTCTCACAAATAAAACAATCTGATGCAGAACTATTATATTATTTAGCTTATCCACTAAATGCTCTTAGTGGATTTAAACAACTTAAAGAGATGAATCTTAACATCCCTATTCTTTGTGGGGATGCTATTGAGGATGAATCTGTTCTTAAAAATGAATATGCTGAAGGAATTAGGTACACAATTGCAAAAATAAATTCTCCTGAAGAATTCAGTTCAAAATTAAATTCATTGCAGGGTTTTGAAAACTTAAAACCAAATATTGCTGCTCCAATGGGTTATGATGCCACTAAAATATTATTAAATGCTATAAAAGCTGCTGGAACTGATAGAGAAAAGATAAGAGATGAACTTGCTCAAACAAAATACTATGGAATTTCCAATCCAGTGATTGAATTTGATGAAAATAGGGAACTTAAGGATGCAAGCGCTGAAGTTAAAATAATTAGAAATGGGAAGGCAGTTAGATATACTGATTAATCTTATGAAAACTTCTTATAAAATTTTAAGCGGAATAATTGTTCTCGTAGCAATAATCCTTGTTTTTTCTTTTTTTCATAATATTAATGGAAATACTGTTAATGAAAAGCCTGTTATTAAAATAGGAGCAAGTCTGCCACTTACAGGCGGAGCAGGTTTTATTGGACAAGGAATGAAAGATGCAATAGAACTTGCAAAAGAAAATCTTCCCAAAGATACAAAGTATGATTATCAGGTTATCTATGAAGATGACAAACTTGATTCAAAAGAGGCATCAAATGCTGTACAAAAACTAATAAATATTAATGATGTAGATATTTTGATATCTGCAACATCGGGCCCTGGAAATGTTATAGCTCCAATAGCTGAACAGAACAAAGTTCTTCATATTTCAACTGCATCTGATACAAATATTGCCAAAAGAGAATATAATTTCTTAGACTGGACAACTCCACAGCAGGAAGCAAAAACATTTGTTTCTGAACTTCAAAGAAGAAACATAAAAAAGATAGCAATAATCGGAGTAAATCAGCAGGGAATAATTGAAGTAACAAAAGCAGTTAAGGATGAAATTGCAAAAACAGATATACAAATAACTTCAAGTGAAGAATTTAATTTTGGAGATAAGGATTTCAAAACAATTTTACTAAAAGCAAAAGAAGGAAATCCGGATATTTATTTATTTGAATCATTCTCTCCTGAAATAGAGGCTATGACAAAACAAGCAAAAGAACTTGGTATTACAAAAATAACTGCAATAGAATCATTTGAAATGTCTGAGGAACCTGAATTATTTGAAGGTCTCTGGTATGTAAATCCTGCTGACTCTACACAAGAATTTTCAAAAATATTTAATGAAAAGTATGGAAAAAATCCTCCACTTGCCTCTGCAAATGGGTATGATGAATTTAATCTGATTGTTAGTGCAACAGAAAATGCAGGAAAAAATTTAGGGCCTAATGAAAAACCAACTACAGACCAGATTTCAGATGAACTTTTGAAAATTAAGAATTTTAATGGAGCTCTTGGAACATTAAATGTACTTGACAACAGGATAATTGATTCAAAGGCAGTTGTGAGAGAAATCAAGGATGGTAAGCCTGTAACCATAAATTCATTATAGGAAATAATTAACGAGGCGATTAAAAATAAAATGACATCTCAACTTTCGCCACATAAATATTTTGGAATTGGACAAGTTCCTATTGGAATCGGTGCAGTTCTTAAGGGTTGGAATTTAACTGTTGAAGAACAAAAAAACGGAACAATTGGTACTGTAGATTTTCGTGCTATGACTGCAGCTTGCCCGCATAATTGTTTTCATTGTTTTACTGATAAACAAAAGAAAACTTTAACACTTGAAGAAATAGAAGGAGTTATTGATCAGATAGCTGAGATTGGTGCAATTGGAATAAATTATCTTGGAGAGGGAGAACCTACTATTGATTCTAATTTTTTTAGAATTATTGAGTACACTTATGCTAAAGGAATAATTCCAATTGTTTTTACAGATGCTGCAACAAAACTTAAGGATAGGGGTTTTGTCAGAAGATTATATGACTCTGGGGCAAGTGTTGCACCCAAGGGCGATAGCTTGTTTAATGCAGATTATCAAAACTGGGTTGTTGGAGACAAAACAGGAAGATATTTTTCAGAGAGAAGACAGGCTTTAGATTTACTTATGCAAGAAGGATTTAACAAGGTTCAGAGAGACGGGACAACTAGAATTGGTTTTGATATGGTTGTTACAAAAAGAAATATACATGAAGTTGAAAAAACACTAAGGTATTGCAGAGATAATAATTTATGGGTTGTATTTTCTGGCTATCTCCCATCTGGAAGAAGTGCAAGAGAAGGTTTCGATCAAAGTTTAAGTCTTTGTGAAGAAGAAAAACAACAAATGAGAGATAATATCCGAAAAGTGGATTTAGAATACGGATTTTCTCATCCCATCTACAATAATTTTGTAACCTTTGCATGTGGAGAACTTATTCAGATATATGGCGATGGAAGAGTTAGTCCATGTCCTGGAAATGAAAATATTGTTGGAAATATTAAAACAGACTCTTTACAAACATTAAAACAAAGAATAATTAATCAGTTTCCCCTTCATAATCCAGATACTTTTGATGGACATTGTTTGTATAGACCTTTAATGCAGATTGGAGGATTTTTACAATGAAAATAGCTCTAGATACTGTTACAGGAAGAGAATTTGAGAAAATATTGCAGTTTGCAAATTCTAAAGAAAGTGTCAATCCATATGGTCCTGAACCAAAGGTTAGTATTGAAGGTGTTGGAAAATCTTCTTCTTGCGTAGGTGGAAAGCAGGCATATGATATTACTATTGCAATACCCAATGGAGGATTTAGTTATGAAGAATTTTGCGAATTTATGAAACTAGTCTACAAACCAAGGGGAACTAGATAAGATGCTTTTTAATTGGCTTTGTAAAATTTCGGAATTTCTAAATAAACTTATGGAAAATAAATCCGGGACCCTTTTTCCTTTTGAAGGAATATATGTTAAAAATGGAAAGATGATTAGGGTTTCGATTATCTGGGGGTAAAATAATTACCTTTATATACGGAGAAAAATTAATCAGATAAGAGGAAAAGAGATATGTCAATAGTTATACAACTTTTAATTAATGGACTTATTGCAGGTGCAATTTATGCCCTTGTCTCAAGTGGATTTTCATTAATATATTCAACAAATAAATTTGTTCATTTTGCACATGGAAGTGTTATAGCTTTTTCTGCTTATATGTTATATTTATTTTTTGCAGTCCTTGGGCTTAATTTTGGGTTTTCAATGATTCTCGCAGTTTTATTTGCTTCTCTTTTAGGGCTTGCAATGAATTTTATAGTCTATCGTGAACTTAGAAAAAGAAAAGCAAGTGGAGTAATACTTTTAATTGCAAGTTTTGGTCTTTTAATTTTGCTTGAGAGTTTAATATTAATATTTTTTGGAGCTGATGTAAAAACAATTGATTATATTCATGTTGCAAAAGGACTTGATATTTTTGGAGCAATAATTACTCCATTACAGATTATTATTATTTTAGTATCAATTATACTTCTTGTTAGTTTATTCTTTTTTATGAAAAAAACTAAAATTGGAAAAGCTATGCGGGCTGTTTCTGATAACCGTGATGTTGCTGAAATCGTGGGCATTTCATCAGAAAAGATATATAATTGGAGTTTTATAATTGGAAGCGCTATTGCTGGAATTGCTGGAGTTTTAGTTGCGCTTGAACAAAACTTAGATCCTACAATGGGGACTGGACTTGTGATAAAGGGATTTACAGCTGCAATAATTGGTGGAATTGGAAGTGTGCCTGGTGCAATACTTGGAGCATTTTTACTTGGACTTGTTGAAAACTTTGGAATATGGTATTTACCATCAGGATACAAAGATGCAATTGCATTTGTTTTATTATTTATATTTTTATTATTCAGGCCTAATGGAATACTTGGAAAAAATAAAGTGGGAGATAAGGGATAATGATAAAATCAAGAAATAAATTAGTATGGGTATTGATTGCTATTTTAATTTTAGCCGGAGTAATAATTTATGTCAATGATCAGAAACAACCAAAAGATGATGTCATTAAAATTGGTGCAATACTTCCGTTGACAGGGGCAACTGCACAATACGGAGAATCATTAAGGGACGGAATGGAACTTGCAAAAGAAGAACTTGTAAAAAAAGGTTTAAATTTAGAAATATACTATGAAGATTCTGCTGGAGATCCTAAACAAGCTGTTTCTGCTTATCAAAATTTAAAACTTAAAGATATTGATATTATTGTTTCTGCGCTAAGTAGAAGTAGTATGGCTCTTGTCCCAATTGTAAATAATGATAAAATACCCCTTATTATGACAGTAGTTTCTGCTAAAATGGAAAAAACTCCCTATGTTCTAAGGTTTTATCCTAATGATACAGGTTATGCTGATGCTCATTTTAGTGTTATTAATACAACTAAGTACAAAAAAATTTCAGTATTATATGTTAATGATGAATTTGGAATTTCTTTAAAAGATGCTATTAATCAAAATGCAAAAGAAAAAGGAGTTCAAGTTGTTTATGAGGAAGATTTTGAACCTGGAACCAAAGATTATCGAACTATTTTACTCAAAGTAAAAGAAACCAGTCCTGATGCAGTAATGGTTGTTGGAGCTTCTCCTGCTGAAATCATTGGACCTCTTAAGACTATGAAGGAACTTGAAATTAATGCAGACTTTTTTGAGATTGCAACTGCATTATCCATTAAAAGTGTTAGATCTCAAACAGATACAGAAGGAGCATACACTACTGCATTTCCATTTGTATTAAATAAGAGTGGAAATGAGTTTAAGGAACAATATACTAAAAAATACAGAGAGGAACCTTTTTTTGCAGCTCCTTTTGGATATGATATTGTTAATTTAATTTCTGAAGCAACTAAGGGGGAAAAAGTTAGCGGAGAAGAGTTGCTTAATAAGATTTATGCATTAAAGACTTTTAATAGTTCTAATGAAATAGTGGAGATTAAAGAAAATGGAGAAATTAATCCGGCCCTATATTCTGTTAAAATTGTAAATGGAGAACTTGAAGAGGTAAAAGTATGATAGAAGCATATCTTATTCATTTATTAATTCTTATAGGAATTTATCTGATACTTGCAATATCACTCCAACTTGCACTTGGATTTAATGGGCTCTCAAATTTTGGACATATTGCATTTTTTGGAATTGGTGCTTATACTTCTGCACTACTTGCACTTTCAGGTTGGTCATTTTTAATATGTTTTGTTTCTGCAGGAATCCTTGCAATGATATTTGGATTTTTACTTGCTATTCCCACAAATAAGCTCAAGGGAGATTATTTAGCACTTGCAACAATGGGATTTTCTTTTGTTGTTTATGCTGTTCTTCTTAACTGGACTGAACTTACAAGAGGGCCTTTAGGAATTCCAGGAATTCCAAGACCAGTCTTACTAGGTTATAGTCTTTCAGATAATTTTAGCTTTCTTATTTTAACTGCAGTAATTGCTCTTGCTTCTTATTTTGTCATTTATAGAATTACAAAATCCCCTTTTGGAAAAGTAATTGAATCTATCCGTGATGATGAACTTGCTTCAAGGATTCTTGGTAAAAACAGCTTTAAGACAAAATCAATAATCCTAGGTGTTTCTGCTTTTTTTGCAGGAATTGCTGGAAGCTTATATGCATCTTATATAACATTTATTGATCCTAGTTCATTTACAATGATGCAACTTGTTCCAGTTTTACTTATTGTAATTGTTGGGGGATTGGCTAGCCTTCCAGGTACGATTATGGCTACATTTATTTTAATGCTTGTTCCTGAAGCACTAAGGTTTGTAGGTTTTCCTAGTTCTATAATTGGACCAATGAGACAAATCCTTTATGCGCTAATACTAATAATTATTTTAATCTATAAACCCAAGGGATTTTATGGAAAAGTGGAGATGGTATAGAAATGAAAAGTAAAAATAACTGGATAATTGGAATAATGATAGTATTGATTATACTCGGAGTTGTATATTATTATCAAAGTCAAAAGAAAGATGAGAGTGTTATTAAAATTGGAGCGAGTCTACCATTAAGTGGGCAAAATGCGGTTTATGGAATTGAAATACAGAATGCAATTGAACTTGCAAAAGATGATATCAATAATAATGGTGGAATTAATGGCAAAAAGTTAAAGGTCATTTATGAAGATGATGAGGCCGATACTGCCACTGGGACAAATGTAATAAATAAACTAGTAAATATTGATAAAGTTCCTGTTGTTTTGGGTTCATGGGCTTCAGGAGTAGTTGTTGCAGAAGCTCCGATTGCAGAAAAAAACCGTGTGATTATTATGGCAGTTGCAATCTCCCCAGCTATAACTCATGCAGGCGATTATATTTTTAGAATACAGCCCTCTGCAACATTTTATACATCTAAATCTGCAGAATTTTTAAGAGACAAGGGAATAAATACTTCTGCAATAATATATGTTAATAATGAGTTTGGAAAGTCATTAAAAGATTTTTTTACCTCTGATTTTGAGAAAAAGGGTGGGAAAGTTGTTGCGATAGAATCTTATTATGAGGGAGATAATGATTTTAGGGCGCAATTAATAAAAATTAAAGAAAAAAATCCAGAGGTAATCTTTATTCCTGGATACCAAGATACAATTGAAGTTATAAAACAGATAAAAGAGTTGGGGATTAAATCCTTGATACTAGCCGGTCCTCCTTTTGAAAGTCAATCTACAATAGAGAAACTTGGAAAAGATGCTGAAGGTATTCTCTATCCTTATCATTTTGTGGCTGGAGAGAGCAATAAAAAAACACAGGCATATGAAAAAGATTATCTTACTAAGTATCACAAAACTACTGGGGGGTTTGCTCCCTTGATGTATGATGCAACTTACATTATTTCAGACGTTTTAAAAAAATGCGATAAAAATACAGACTGTATTAAAAATGAATTATACAATATAGAATATAAAGGTATAAGTGGCAATATAACCTTTGATTCTAATGGGGATCCTGAACTGCCAATCTTTATGAAAACAATAAAAAATGGAGAATTTGTAAAATACTAGTATGCTTAAAATACAAAATTTAAAGAGGTATTTTGGAGGAGTAAAAGCTGTAGATGGAGCTAGTTTTGAAATTAAAGACAATACTATAACTGCATTAATTGGGCCAAATGGAAGTGGAAAGACAACTGTTTTTAATTTAATATCGGGAATTTTGGTAGAAGACAGTGGAAAAGCCTGGTTTAATGGAACTGAGATAACTCATAAGACCATTGAACAAACTTCTAATATGGGGATATCAAGATTATTTCAGCAATCACGCCTTTTTGGTAACTTGACTGTAAAAGAAAATTTACTTCTGGCAATAGATAATGAAGACACAAAGTTTTGGAAGAACTTATTTTTTTATAAAATTACTCAGGAAAAAGAGGAAAAAATAAATAGGATTTCAGAACTTGTTGGGATTACGGGTTTTATGAATAAACCTGCAAAGGATTTAAGTTTTGGTCAAAAAAGGCTTGCTGAAATTGCAAGAGCCATACTAAAGCCCCATAAGTTCCTAATGCTTGATGAACCTGTTGCAGGAGTTACTCCGCCACTTAGAAAGGAAATTGCAAATCTTTTATTAAAGCTCAAAAAAGATGGGGAGACAATTCTTTTGATTGAGCATGATATGAATTTTACACTTGGAGTGTCTGACAGGGTTGTTGTTATGGATAGTGGAAAAGTAATTGCAGAAGGAACGCCCAAAGAAATAAAGAATAATCCAAAAGTTCTTGAGGCATATTTAGGAGATTAAGATGTTATCAATTAAAAACTTAAAATCAGGATATAATGGAACACATATACTTAATGATGTAAATATAGATGTAAATCCTGGGGAGATTATTGCAATAATTGGACCAAATGGTGCTGGCAAGTCAACTGTTTTAAAAAGCATTTTTAGCCTATGTGACATTTATTCTGGAAAAATCAGTTTAGAGGGAGAGGAAATAACAAAACTTCCCACTCATGATTTGATTTATGAAGGAATTAGTTTTGTTCCTCAAGGAAGACAGGTTTTTTCAGACCTTACTGTTAAAGAAAACCTTGAAATGGGTGCTTTTATTATCAAAGAAAAAGAAGTTATACAGGCTAATGTAAAAAGAATCTTTGATTTGTTTCCATTTCTCAAAGAAAAACAAGATGAGTATGCATATACTTTGTCTGGAGGACAACAGCAGATGCTTGCAATTGGAAGAGCATTAATACAAAGTCCGAAACTGCTTTTACTTGATGAACCTTCTCTTGGACTTTCTCCAAAAGCTATGAAAGAGATATTTGAAAAAATAGTTGAAATAAATAAACAGGGAGTAACAGTAATGATTGTTGAACAAAATGCAAAACAAGCGGTTAGTATTGCAAATAGAACTTATATTCTTGAAAATGGTAAAATAGGACTTACTGGTGGAAGAGAAATCCTAAAAGACAAAAGAGTAAGAAATATTTATTTTGGCGGAGAATAAAACTAATTTTTCTAAATTCAAAAGGTTTAAAACAGTAAAAATCTAAAAAAAGTTACATGATAGAAATACATTTTAAGGGAATTGAAGATTTGCTCAATGAATTAATTGGCACTGACAGACTAAGAGAATTCAAAGACTGGACTGATAGGGTTAAGGAAATAGCTCCATTGTCTCCTTTTTATGAGCAAGTAATGTTACTTAGAGGAGTTAAGCCAGAACAA
>Ga0265297_10009590_pt1 | contig 12428 bp, 9 predicted proteins | sample Munlanlwell13791_FD_192502 | JGI IMG/M metagenome (GOLD analysis project Ga0265297, IMG submission 192502) | Leachate microbial communities from a municipal landfill in Southern Ontario, Canada - Leachate well 137-91 | ecosystem: Engineered > Solid waste > Landfill > Unclassified | place...
AGATCAGTTTGGAAGACATATTCTATGACAGGACCGGCCTGGCCTTCCTGGACTTTGCTGATCGCGGCCTTGTCATGAGTTACTGGGATGCCATCGATGAACTCAATGATGTCTGCTGCCATGCCGGCCCTGAGGCGGTTCCAGTGCTGATCAAGCTATCGAAGGACGGTAATCCCATCGTGCGCAAATGGGCTGACTATGCGCTGGGCAAGATCAGCCGCGAAACTCCCAAGTCCATCTATACACCTGTTTGTCTGTGACTGATCTCGATGACGATAATGACAAGGCGTGCGCGGCAGACTTCGTATATGATGCGATAGGGCCCGACGCGCCCAACGAAGTTTCCCAGACGCAACTCGACGAACTGGGGCTGGCCCTCAAGAAATAACGCTCTTACTTTCACGAAGGCGTAAGCAGGAAGCCGGCCTTCTTGCACAGAAACGCTGCACCCTTTACACGTCCATACTTCTGCCATATGGACCGAGGCGGAAAGGGGGCACTATGGCAAAGAAAATCGTGGCGATCGAGGGGAGCTACAGGAGGGGATGCATAACCGAGCAGATGGTGGACGCGATCCTCGCTGCGGCTGCAAAGCGCGGGGCAGAGACGGAAAAGATCGTGCTGCTAGATAAGAGGATCGAGTTCTGCAAGAACTGCCGCACGTGCACGCAGGATAAAAACGACATCAAGCGCGGCAGGTGCGTGATCCAGGACGACATGCAGGGGATACTCGACAGCATCGACGCTGCGGACGCCATCGTGCTCGCCGCGCCCGTCAACTTCAGCAACACCACAGCCATCATGAAGCGCTTCATCGAGCGCCTGATCTGCTACACATACTGGCCCTGGGGCAAGATGATACCCGTCAACCGCACGAAGGACAGCGGGAAGAAGGCGCTGCTCTTCACCTCCAGCGGCGCGCCCGCGATCATCAACCGCATCATCATGCCGGCCCCTCTCAAGGCGCTGAAGATCGCATCCGACGTGATGGGCGTGCGAAACAAGAAGACCATCTACATGGGCCGCGCAGGCGAGGTGCAGGGCCAGACGCTCACCGCAGGTCAGCTCAAAGACGCCGCCTTCTCCGCCGCATGGTTGCTCGATTGAATTTTACGATACGTATTCCAGCGCACGACGCTTGTGTTCCTTTAGGGCCTTGATGATGTCCTGCTGGATGATGTGGTACGCTTCGAGCGACATTTTATCGTTGTGCCTGGCCTCCCAGATCAGCTTCTCTCCGACCTCCCCGGCGAGGTTGATGAACTCCTTCGCATCCATTCCATTGCCGTCGCTTCGATGCTCCAGGTGTTTGCCGTCGCCCAGCGGGTCGTGCAGATGCACGGTCAGCCCGCGCGCGATCACCGTGTCCTTGAGGTTTGCCATGCTCTGCTTGCTGGATGGATAGGTCCGAAGCTGGCCGGGGGAGACGAACAGGTGATGGATCTCTCCCATGATCTCTATGGGCCTGTGCATCTTTTTCTTTGCGTCGTCCCCGTGAATCATGATCTCGTAGTGGCCGTAATTCGCATTTATCGAGATGGTGTGCATCTCGTTCGGCCTCATCTTCTTGATCTTCGCTACTTCTTCGAAGAGTTGCTTCAGAAATTCCTTGTTCCTTTGGGTGCGTTTCATGGTTTTCTCCCCCCATGTCCGTAACCAATGTGAAAAAGAGCAATACGCATGCCAAACGTATGAAAATAGACATATTTCTAACATGTTGAATTTAGGGCAGATTGTTATGCGACACCAGGATAGGCTGGGGGCATGACTCTGTAATAATAGTCAAATGATTGACGATTGTGAAAAATATGAGGGGTTTATTGACGCTCTATGGTCTAAAAATCAAAACGGCCGGATCTTCTGTCCAGCCGTCCTGTTTGCGTATCTATATATATTATCGGCAGGGATGACCCTAAAGTTGCTAGTCTTCTTCAATTCAGTCAAAAAATCAGCATCCTCATCTGGACAACCCTGTTTTGACCTCAAAAAAATCGATTTTAAGTATTAAATTGGCTGGGAAACGCATCAAAATCTCGAAAAATCATGCTGAAATCAGCTTTCTGGTCCTTATCCAAATGGCCCCTCCGGCGATGAGACAGATCAATCCCGCTGCCATTACAGTGAGTTGGACGCCGAACGCCTTTGCCATGCCACCTGCCGCCAGGCTCCCGAACGGGAAGAGCCCCATGAAGGTTATGCTGTAGAGGCTCATCATCCTGCCTCTCATGTGGTCGGAGGTCGCGTGTTGCAGCAGCGTATTGATGCAGGAGAAGGAGAGGGTGAGGGTGAATCCCATTACGGCGAAGATCGCGAGCGCGACGTAGAAATTATGAACCAGGCCGAGCACGATCAGCACGATGGAGAAGATGAGCGCCGATTTCAAGGCGAGCGCGAGCAGCCCCCCGGACGAGCGGCGCCTGGCCAGTAGCATGGCGCTGATGAGCGAGCCTGCCCCGGAGGCCCCCATCATCCAGCCCAGCTCCACCGCGCCGCCGCCGAAGATCTTGTCCGCAAATACAGGCAAGAGGGTTGTGTACTGCATCCCGATCCCGGCCAGCGCTGCGACGAGCATCAGCGAATTGAGGACCGAGGGCTTGCGCCGGGCTTCGATCAGCCCCTCTTTTATCGATCTGAACATTCGTTCATGAGTGTGGCTGACGCTCATCATCTCTCTTCGCCTGATTAAGAGGAGGGCGCCGATCAGCGCGAGGAAGGTGACGGCGTTGAAGAGGAAGCAGATGCCCTCGCCCTTCCAAGCCACGATCCCGCCTGCGACCGTGGGGCCGAGCATCCTGGTCAGGTGGAACATCGCCGCCACGAGGGCGACTGCGTTGAGCAGGTCGCGCTTCCCTACCAGGTCTGTGACGAATGCCTGTCTGATCGGGATCTCGAACGCATACACGGAGCCCAGGAAGAAACCGAATACGATGACGTGCCACAGCTGTACTGCGCCCGTGAGCGTGAGCCACGCGAGAGCTAATGCCTGGAGCATGCAGAGCGCCTGCATCACGGTGAGGATGGTGAGCCTGTCATAGCGGTCGGCCACGAATCCTGCCGGAAGCCCGAGAAGGATACAGGGCACGTGGACCGCGAAATTGGCGATGCCCAGCCACATCGCCGATTCGGTGAGCCTCCAGATCAGCCAGGACACTGCGAGCAACTGCGACCAGGTTCCGATCAATGAGACGAGCTGGCCCCAGAAGAAGAGGGAGAAGTTGCGGTTTTTGAGCGTGCGGAACGCACCGCCTGTGATCGCAGGTTCCGGCATAGGGGCGGTTTGAGTGCTCATGGGCCGGAATCATTACCAGTTTTGCATCCGCTCGTCAGCCGATTTGTTCGGGGCTCGCGATTGACATAAGGGGGTGGCAGGGTTAGGGGAAAATTCCGATTATGATGAAGAGAGAGCTCAAGATAGTGGAGGAGGTCGTGGGCGGCGCATCGGCTGGGAAGGGCGCTGCGATTCCCATCCTCCAGGAGGTCCAGAGAAAGCTGGGCTGGCTTCCGGCCCAGGCCATCGAACGCGTGTCGGAGCTCATCGGCGTGCCGCCTGCGCAGCTCTACGGGGTCGCGACCTTCTACACCCAGTTCAGGCTCTCGCCGGTCGGGAAACACATCATAAAGGTCTGTCACGGAACTGCCTGCCACGTCGCCGGCGCGATCGGCATCTCTGAGTCGTTGGCAGAGGCTCTGGGCGTGGATGCCGAGGGCGGCACCACGGACGACAAGTTCTACACCATGGAGTCCGTCGCCTGCCTCGGCTGCTGCTCGCTGGCGCCGGTCGTCATGATAGACGACGAGGTGCACGCGAGCCTCACGCGTCCCAAGGCTGCAAAGGTCGTGGGAGACTTCAAAAGGCACGAGGGCAGGTGCGCCTGCGGCGACGAGTTCTCCAAAGGTATCAAGATAGCGAAGATCGATCTGGGGGATAAGGCGATCGAAAAAGTCGTGGTGGGCACCGGCAGCTGCGGCAACGCAAGCGGTGCGCTCGGCGTGCTGGCCATGTTCGAGGCCGCGGCAAAGAGTCTGGGGCTCGGCTATGAGACCCGCGAGACCGGCTGCATAGGCATGTGCCATCGCGAGCCGCTGGTCGAGCTCGTGGCGCGCGATGGCACGCGCACCCTCTACGGAAACGTGGGCGCCGCCGCCGCAAAGGAGATCATAGAGCAGCACGTGGGCCAGGGCAGGCCCGCGGCGAAATACGCGATCGACGTCAAGGCCGCAGGAAATCCCGAGCACGCCTTCTTCTCGAAGCAGAAGAGGATCGTGCTCGAGAACTGCGGCGAGATAGACCCTGAGAAGATCGAGGACTACGAGGCGCGCGAGGGGTACGCCGCGCTCAGGAAAATCCTCTCCGCCATTACGCCGGCGCAGGTCATAGAGGAGATCGCAGCCTCCGGCCTCCGCGGCCGCGGAGGCGCAGGGTTCTCCACCGGGCTCAAGTGGAAGTTCGCGCGCGCGGCGCAGGGGGCGGAGAAATACGTGATCTGCAACGCGGATGAGGGGGACCCCGGCGCGTTCATGGACCGCTCGGTGCTCGAGAGCGATCCGCACCGCGTGATCGAGGGGATGGTGATCGCCTCGTACGCAATCGGCGCGCAGCGCGGCTACATCTACTGCAGGGCAGAGTATCCGCTGGCGCTCAAGCGCCTGCGAATCGCGATAGATCAGGCGAGGAAGAAAAAATATCTCGGCGAAAGAATACTTGGGAGCGCGCATCGCTTCGATATCGAGATAAAAGAGGGCGCCGGCGCGTTCGTCTGCGGCGAGGAGACCGCGCTCATCGCCTCGATCGAAGGCAGGCGCGGCATGCCGCGCATCAGGCCGCCCTTCCCTGCGCAGTCCGGGCTGTGGGGCATGCCCACCAACATCAACAACGTCGAGACCCTGGCCAACGTCCCATGGATAATGAGGCGCGGCGCTGCTGCCTTTGCCTCTATGGGTACCGCCAAGAGCAAGGGCACCAAGGTGTTCGCACTCGCAGGGGACGTGAAGAGAGGCGGGTTGGTCGAGGTCCCGATGGGTATCACGCTGCGCGAGGTGGTCGAGGAGATCGGCGGGGGCACCAAGAGCGGAAAACCTGTGAAGGCCGTGCAGCTCGGCGGTCCGTCCGGCGGCTGCCTGCCCGCGAGGCTCATGGACACGATCGTGGACTACGACGCGGTCACGGCCACCGGCGCGATCATGGGCTCCGGCGGCATGGTGGTGATGGATCAGGATGCGTGCATGGTCGACATCGCGCGCTTCTTCATCGACTTCACGCAGAAGGAGTCATGCGGCAAGTGCACGTTCTGCCGCATCGGCACGCGCAGGATGCTCGAGATACTCACGCGCATCACCGAGGGCCAGGGGGCCGCGGGCGACCTGGAGCTTCTCAAGGAGCTCTGCGAAGGGGTGAAGGAGGCCAGCCTCTGCGGGCTCGGGCAGACCGCGCCCAACCCGGTGCTGACCACGATGCGCTATTTCCGGGAGGAGTACGAGGCGCATATCAAAGAGGGCCGATGCCCTGCGGGCAAATGCCGGGCGCTCATCGAGTTCTCTATCTCTGAGGAGTGCATCGGCTGCGGCGCGTGTATCAAGGTGTGTCCGGTCGACGCGATAACCGGCGAGAAGAAGAAGCTGCACGCGATAAACCGGGAGAAGTGCACCCGCTGCGGCGCGTGCAGGCAGGTATGCCCGGTCGATGCCGTGAAAGTGAAATGATGACCATCAAGATCAACATAGACGGCAGGGAGCTCGATGCGAATGAAGGCGAGACGATCCTCGCTGTGGCCCAGCGTGCGGGCATAAAGATTCCCACTCTCTGCCACCACCCCGAGCTTGCGCCCTACGGCTCCTGCTTCATCTGCGTGGTCGAGGTGGCCGGCGCGCCGAGGCTTCTGCCGTCATGCGCGACCCTGGTCTCAGAGGGCATGGTAGTGAGAACCGACTCAAAGCGCGTGCTCGCGTCGCGCAAACTCTGCATCGAGCTGATCCTCTCGGACCACGTGGGCGATTGCCGCGGCCCCTGCCAGGTGGAGTGCCCGGCCGGCATAGACATACCGGGCTTCATTTCGCTGCTCGCGCACAAAAGTGAGGAGGAGGCCATAAGGCTCATCAAGGAGGCGCTGCCATTTCCGGCGAGCCTGGGCCGCGTATGCCCAAGGCCATGCGAGACGCAGTGCAAGCGCGTCTGCGTCGACGACTCGGTCTCCATCTGTTTCCTCAAGCGCTACATCGCCGACCGGGATCTCGCGCGGCCGGATCCGTACGTGCCGCCGGCCGGACCGTCTACCGGTAAAAAAGTGGCGATCGTTGGCGCCGGACCGGCCGGGCTCTCGGCCGCGTTTTACTTAAGGCGCCAGGGGCACGAGATCACGGTCTTCGACGCGCACGACGAGGCCGGCGGCATGCTGCGCTACGGCATACCGGCATATCGCCTGCCGCGCGACGTGTTGGCGAAGGAGATCGACGTAATAAGAAAGATGGGCGTTGCGATCGAGTGCGGGAAGAGGTTCGGCCGCGACTTCACGATCGACTCCCTGACAAAGGACTTCGACGCGCTGTTCCTCGCCATCGGCGCGCAGAGCTCGTCGGCCATGCGCGTGGAGGGCGAGGGGGCCGCGCTGCCGGGCATCGATTTTCTGGAGAAGGTCGCGGAGGGGTTTGAGCTCGACATCGGTGACGACGTGGTGGTGGTCGGCGGCGGCAACACGGCGATAGACGCCGCGCGCACATCTCTTCGGTTGGGCGCAGGAAACGTCAGCATACTCTATCGCCGCACCCGCGAGGAGATGCCGGCCGACAGGGTCGAGATCGAGGCTGCGGAGCGGGAAGGGGTGAAGATCAGCTTCCTCGCTGCGCCTGTGAAGATGGCGCAACACGGCGGCGGAATCGAGCTCACCTGCATCAAGATGAAGCTGGGAGAGCCCGACGCCTCCGGCAGGCGCAGGCCGATTCCGATCGATGGCTCGGAATTCAAGTTGGAGGCCTCGACCGTCATCGCGGCGATAGGCCAGGGCGTGGACGCGGACTGCATAGACGAGACGAGCGAGATAAAGCTCACCAAGTGGAAGACGCTGGACGTGAACCCGGACACATTCGAGACGAGCCGTGCGGGCGTCTTCGCCGGCGGAGACTGCGCGACCGGAGCGGACATCGCTGTCACCGCGATAGCCGCCGGCCGCAAGGCAGCGGCCTCGATAGACGAATATCTCAGGGGCGAGAAAGTGGTTGGCGAGCCGAAGGCCTATCTCCACCTCATGGCGGAGAAGCCCGAGGACTCTCCTGAAGAAATAAAGCGTCTGATGCGCGAGAGGCCGGCAGGGCGCGAGGCTATGCCGGAGCTCCCTGCAAAGAAGCGCGCCAAGTCCTTCGACGAGGTCGAGATCGGTTTCACCGCGGAACAGGCGCGCAAGGAGGCGGAGCGGTGCCTCTCCTGCGGTTGCCGTTCCTACGACTCCTGCGCCATACGCACGCTGGCGCTCGACCTGGGCGCCGAACCTGCGCGCTTCGCAGGGGAGAAACGCCGTTTCTTCGTGGACGAGAGCCATCCCAAGATACGCTATGAGTCGCACAAGTGCATAATGTGCGGTTCTTGCATAAGGGTCTGCTCCGAGGTAAAGGGTCTCGACGCGCTGGGCTTCGTGGGCCGAGGCTTTTTTGCCGCAATGAAACCGGCGATGGAGAGGCCCTGGGACCTCTCGAGCTGCGACGCGTGCCTCAAGTGCGTGCCCATGTGCCCCACGGGGGCCATCTCCCTCAAGGTGACCGCGGCCGACGAGGCGAGGGCCAGATTCGAAGGCAAAAAGGACGCGTCCAAGGACGTGACGGACGAGACAAAGGAGAGAACATGACAAGGACATTCGATCACCTCTTCATCCTGGGCAGGCCTGCTGCGGGCAAATCCGAATTCATGGACTTCATGAAGAAGATCTCCGATGCGGAGCGCACCGATCGCTTTCACATAGGGAAGTTCATCGAGCTGGACGACTTCGTCTGGCTCTGGGAGAAATTCCGCGAGGACGACATCTGGGAGAAGGTTCTGGGCAAGAGGCTCTACTCCTCCCGCTACGAGGGCCAGTACAACATGGAGGACGCTCGCCTCTTCGACTTCCTCATAGAGAAGCTCAACCGCGAGGTGATCGAGCGCTATCTCCCGCGCGATGAGTTCTACGTCGAGCACACGCTCTTCATCGAGTTCGCGCGCGGCGGGGAGAAGCCGTATTTGGAAGCGCTCGCAGGCTTCGACCCGAGCGTCCTCGATCGCTCCGCGATCCTGCGCATAGAGGTCTCGCGCGACGAGAGCTTCCGCCGCAACGAGGCGCGCTATCGCGAGAAGCTCAAGCACACGGTCCTCGCGCACAAGTGCCCTGAACCCAACATGAAGCGCTTTTACAGCGAGGACGACTGGCCGCAGCTCACGAAAGGGAAGATGTCCGGGAAGATCGCGGTGGGCGGTGTGGAGGTCCCCTTCGTCACCATGAACAACGAGCCCGAATCGACCGATCCCAAGGTCCTGGGCCCCCGCTACGGCGATGCGCTGGCAATGCTATGGGAATTGTACTCGAACAACTCCAAGACCATCGCATGACTCTGTGCAACCATTTGATATAATTAAAGAACCCATCGCGATGGGTCGGTCCGGATATCCCGCAACTTTTCAGCGTTTGCTCCGATAATCAGGATGATGCGCTCATTCTTCACATCATTCATGCCCGTGTCCCTTGCGCCGGCCTATGCGTTCGCAGGCTCCGCGCCGCGGTTTTCTCCGGCCGGGCCCGTTGCGGGAGATCCTGTCGATGGATTTTCAATGGTCGACAAGCGCCCGCTCTTCAGCGCGCGAGCGCCTGAGTTGACGCATGCCTCTCTTTTTGCGCGCATCCCGGATAATCCGGATGATACCGTGGCGGTTCCGCCGCGCCTCGAAAAAGACATCGACACTGTGGACGCTGACTATGACCCGCTGTCCGACATAATGGATTTATGCTTCGATGCGGGCATGGTCAAAGCCGTCGACGTCCACACGGCGATGCTCGGCATGAGGATGTTCAAAGCCATCAGATTTGAGGACGCGGTCCTGGCGAGTCTGTTCCTGAAGAGAGAATGGATCATGAAGTTTGCAAAGAGGGAGCGCAACGCGATGAAAAGTATCTCCGCAACCCTCGAGTCCAGGGAGGCGGAGCTCGATCTGGTCAATGAGTCGCTCAAGAATATGGAACTCAATCTGGCCAAACAACAGCGCAGGCAGCGCGGGCCCATGTTGCAAAGGCTCAAGGCCGCTGCGACATCCCTCCTCCATCGGATCAACCCGGCTAAGGGGAAGGGCGAATCGCATCCTGCCGCGGAGCAAAAACGCCAGACGCTTGAACTCGCCTCCCTGGTCGGAGACATGAAGGAGAAAAGGGATAAGCTCGAAGCGGATATCGCCGGGATAAAGGTAGCCAAGGAGTGGCTGAGTTACACCGTGAACTCTGAGCTGGGTTTTATCTGTTTTACTCACAAAGGCTGCAAGGTCGCGGCTGCCCTCGATCGCATGAAGGGCGATCCCAGGATGAACGAAATGTCCATAGACGATTACCTCAAGATCATCTGATTCACTCGTATCTCAGCGCTTCGACGGGGTCTAGCTCGGAGGCCTTCTTGGCAGGCCACATGCCGAAGAAGAGCCCCACTGCCGCCGAAAAGATCGTCGATAGCGCGATGGAGAAGAGGGTGACTTTCACCGCCCAGCCTGCGAACAGGGCGAGGCCCATGGCGACGATGCCGCCGATCAGCACGCCGATCGCCCCGCCGCTCACCGTCATCACAATCGATTCTATGAGGAACTGCGCCATTATGTCGATCTTTCGGGCGCCGATCGCCTTTCTCAATCCGATCTCGCGGGTGCGCTCCGTGACCGACACGAGCATGATGTTCATGATCCCTATGCCGCCGACCAGGAGCGAGATCGCGGCTATTATCCCAAGGAGCGTGCTCATGGTCTTCATCGTTCCGCTGAGCATCTCCTGGATCTCGCTCATGTTGCGGATATGAAAGCTGTCTTCATCGTCCTGATAAAGTCTGTGCCGCTTCTTTATGATCTCTTCTATCCGTTCCTGAGCCAGGTCGACGGAGGAGGCGCTGGCGACCTCCACGTATATGCTGTCCAGGTAGTCCTTTCCGAAGAGGCGGTACATAGCGGTGGTGACGGGGACGTAGATGGTGTCGTCCTGGTCGCGCGGGCCCATGGAGCCCTTCTCCGGCAGGACGCCGATGACCGTGAAATTGATGCGGTTGATCTTCAGCGTAGTGCCTATCGGATCGGCGTTGCCGTAGAGCTTTTCGAGTATGGTGGTCCCGATGAGCGCCACCTTCGCTCGCTGGGCGAACTCCTCTCGTGTGAACCATCTTCCGACTTCGGGCATGGTCGCCCTTATCTCGCCGTAGTCGTATCCCACGCCCTCGATGCTCGTGTTCCAGTTCTCGTTGAGGTAGACCGCCTGTGCGCTTCCACTCACGAGGCCCGTGACCCTTTTGACCAGCGGCGACAGAGACTCGATCGCCTCGACGTCCTGGGGCGTGAATCTAGTCACTGTACCCACTCCGCCGGCTACGCCGTGCATCCTCGACGATCCGCCCTGCACGTTGAGCAGGTTGGATCCCAGGGTTTTCAGCCTCTCGGCTATGGATTCCTTGGCCCCGGCCCCCAGCGCCAGCATCGCGATGACCGCGGCTACGCCCACGAGTATGCCGAGCATGGAGAGGACGGAACGGACGCGATTCGACAGTATCGTGTTCGTAGCCTGTCGGAAATACCCGATGACTTCGCCCTTGTTGAGGGATGACCTCTTCGTGGCCAGGACTTCGTCTATCGTCTTATGGTTTTCGATGCGTCGGGGCGCATCGCTTCTTTTTAGGTCCGAGACGATCTTCCCGTCGCGCATGGTGATGACGCGGTTTGCGTAGGCGGCGATGTCCGGCTCGTGCGTCACCATTATTATGGTCTTGCCCTGCTCGTTGAGCGTCTTGAGCACGGCCATGATGTCGTTTCCGCTCTTGGAGTCCAGGTTTCCGGTGGGCTCGTCCGCAAAGAGGATCGCAGGGTCGTTCATCAGGGCCCTGGCGATCGCCACCCTCTGCTGCTGGCCGCCTGAGAGCTCGCTCGGCCTGTGGTTCGCCCTGTGCTCAAGCCCCACCGAAGTCAGCCTCTGCATGGCGTCGATATCCGCCCCTTTGGACTCCCCCTTGTAGATGGAGGGGAGATGGACGTTGTCGACGGCGTTCATCCTGCGCAGGAGATGAAACTGCTGAAACACGAAGCCTGCCAGCTGGTTCCTGATCTTGGCGAGCTCGTCGTCTGAGAGGAGACTCACGTTTCTGCCCAGAAGGACGAAATCGCCGCTGTCCGGCCTGTCGAGGAGACCGAGGATGTGCATGAGCGTGGATTTGCCGGAGCCGGAGGGGCCCATTATCGCGATGAATTCGCCCGGTTCGACACTGAGGGATACGTCGTCGAGCGCTTTGACCTTCATCTCGTCGTTGCAATATGTTTTGAATATGTGCTCGAGCTTTATCATTTCTTGGCCTTGTCATCCTTTTTCTGGAATGACGGCATGAAAGGCGTGCTCCCGTTGTTCTTCTTCTTCGGGGCCGAGAAAGAGCGCTGCGTCACGTACACGGTGTCCGACTCGGAGATTCCGGAAACGATTTCCACCAATCCTTCGCTCTCTATGCCCGTCTCGACCTCCACCTTTTTCATCGGGGCGTTCGATGGGCTGCTTGCCATGACGAAAGTCTTGTCGCCCTCGCTCAGGAGCGCAGCGGCAGGAACGGTCAACGCGTCCTTCGCCTCCTTCACCGTGATCGCGAGGTTGGCGCTCATGCCTGAGCGAAAGACCTCCGGGATCTCGTCGGGCAGGATGTCAACCTTGTAGATGGTCACGTTGTTCACCACCTGCGACTCATAGTCCTTGTGGTCGACCACGGCTCCTATCCTGATCTGCGGATATGCGTCCAGGCTGATCACGGCCCTCTGGCCGATCTTTATCTCCCCGACGTCGGTCTCGTCCACGTCCGCCTCCACGATCAGGCGGTCGGAGAGCACGAGAACGGCGTCGGCGGTGCCGATCGTCTGCCCCGGCTCGACGCTGCGCACGATCACGACCCCGTCGATAGGCGCGATCAGGGGTGTCTCCTTGTAGGCATTGGTCCAGTATTTGTACTCCGCTTCTCCCCTGAGTTTTGCCGCGTCGATCAGCGTGGCGCGATCCATCGAACTCATCAGCGCGAGCACTTCGCCGGACTCGACCGTCTGCCCCTCCTTGACGAGTATATTTTCGATCCGTCCGTTGATCGGCGGCTTGATCTCCAGCCGGTTCTGCGGCTTGACCGTCCCCACGGTGGATACCACAAGGGAGATATCGCCGCGGGCAGGCTTCGTCGGAACGAGTTTTTGTTCCGAATCGTCGCTG
>Ga0265297_10009591_pt1 | contig 12427 bp, 15 predicted proteins | sample Munlanlwell13791_FD_192502 | JGI IMG/M metagenome (GOLD analysis project Ga0265297, IMG submission 192502) | Leachate microbial communities from a municipal landfill in Southern Ontario, Canada - Leachate well 137-91 | ecosystem: Engineered > Solid waste > Landfill > Unclassified | place...
AAAATCAATTTATTTACGGTTTAAGTTATTTTATTTTGGTTGTTGCTTTTACTTATTTTTATACCAGTATTATTTTTCATCCGACTCAAATCGCCGACAATTTGCAAAAACAGGGCGGATTTGTACCTGGACTTAGACCTGGCCAGCCAACAGCAAGTTATTTATCCTTAATAAGCAACCGAATAATGTTAGCAGGCGCGATAGCCCTAGGACTTGTCGCTATTTTACCTATTATTACTCAAGGAGCTTTTAAAATAAATTCTTTCACTATCGGCGGCGCCGGTATTTTGATTGTCGTCAGTGTTGTTCTTGAAACAGTTAAACAGGTTCAATCTCAAATTTCTATGTACGAATACGAAGATCTATAATAATTTTTTTATTTTTTGTTTAAGTTTGTTTCTTGACGGATAATATCCGTTTTTCAATTTATAATCTAAAATAAGAATATGACGGAACAGGAAAATAAATTTCAAAAATTGAAAATCGTCTTGATCGGCCAGCCCGGTTCGGGCAAAGGTACGCAAGTTGATTTAATACGAGAAAAAATGGGTTTAATTTTAATTCCTTCTCCGGGCGATATTTATCGCGATTCGGAATTTAGAAAAACAGAACTGGGAAAAATTGTCGCTCCGATAATTGACAGAGGAGAATTTGCGCCGAATGAAATTACCAACCGGATTATGAAAGAGAAAATCGCCATTTTAACGGATAATGGCAAGACAGGATTTATCTCTGAGGGTTATCCTCGAACTATGGGTCAGGCAGAATTTGTTGATAAGGAAATAGGTTTTGATTTTTTAGTTAATTTGGAAGTGCCGGAAAAAGAAATTGTCATCAGATTATCAGGTCGCCGTGTTTGTCCGAAGTGCAAAAAAAATTATCATTTAATCACTTTGCCGCCTAAGCAAGATGAGATTTGCGATATTTGCCAAGTGCCATTAACTCAAAGAGAAGACGATAAACCTGGGGCGATTGAAAAAAGACTGGATGTTTATCATCAAACAGCCGAGCCGACCATTGCTTATTATCGCAAACAAAATAAAGTGATTGATATTAACGGCAATCAGTCGGTTGAAAAAGTTTTTGGAGACATAAAGCAGGCTTTATTAAATAAAATATGATCCCAATCAAAACTGATCAAGAAATTGAAATAATGCGCCAAGCAGGGCGCATTTTATCAGGAGTAATGAAAAAAATCGCCTTGATGGTTAGTCATGGCGATTCTACTTTAGATTTAGATAAAGCGGCTGAGAAATTAATTATTGAAGCCGGAGCTCAACCGGCTTTTAAAGGTTATGGTTCGGGCAGAAACGCTTATCCGGCCACTCTTTGCATTTCCGTTAATAACGAAGTCGTCCACGGCATACCCAGACAAAATAAAAAATTACAACAAGGTGATATTGTCGGTTTGGATTGCGGAGTAAAATATAAAGGTTATTTTTCCGATATGGCCGTTACCGTGCCGGTGGGCAAGATTTCTCCCGAGGCGCAGCGTTTGATAAACGTGACTAAAAATTCTTTGGATTTGGCGATTAGAACAATAAAACCAAATATTTATTTGGGTGATATTTCTTATGAAATTCAAAATTATATTGAAAAAAATAAATTTTCCGTTGTCCGCCAATTTTGCGGTCATGGCATTGGCCGAGAACTTCACGAAGAACCTCCTGTTTTGAATTTTGGCAAAAAGGGGACTGGGCCGAAATTATTGCCGGGCATGGTTTTGGCTTTTGAACCAATGGTTAATCAAGGCCGTTATGAAGTGGAGGTTTCAGGTGACGGATGGACAGTAGTAACCAAAGACGGTTCTTTATCCGCGCATTTTGAACACACGACTTTGGTTACTAAAAGGGGTTGTGAGGTTTTGACGAGATAGTTTTAAATTATTTTAGAAAGAATAAGGGACCGCCTTTCAGCGGTCCTTTGATAATCATTTAACACCCTGATTCGTAGCCGAAAATTGTTGGTTTTCTGCCACGACCATTGGAGACGATTATAACGCTTTCTAACGCAGTTTTGCATTTGGGGCAAGGGCATTCACTCGAATTATTAAGATTCTTTATTTTAAAACTTTTTGCCCTTGTATGACTCCACTTAACCCTGCCGACACCTCCACTTGCTGTAAAACTAGGATGTATATATTGTTCTTGACCTAGCATTACCTTAATTGATACTCCTTCGCATTCCATATGGTAGCAAGTCATACTGACTTGTTCACCAGTTTGAAACCGTGATAAAGCCTTTGACATGATAATCACCCCCTTTTTTTAATTATTTATATTGTATCAATTTTTTTTAATTCTGTCAAGACCGAGTTATTCTACTCCACGCTTTAATTCAGCCGGTATTTCCAAATCAATTTTGGGCGGTTTGATGTATTTGGCAATTAATTCGCGAGTATTATTGATATTTAATTGTTCGGCCAGAAAACTGAATTTTTCACCGATTTCTTGGCAAAATTTTTCTTTAATTTCAGGGCTGATTTGAGAGATTTCTTTTTCAAACGCGCCCCAAGTTTTTTTTCTCAGATTATATAAAAATTGTTCATCAGTCCAATTTTCCTTTCGTTCTTTTTGGCAATTATTTTTCATCCAATCATACATTTTTTCTTTCAAATCTTGAGGAAAATATTGGCTGTCTAAAATAATGTTTTGAAAAGCCGTGGCCAAATGAATTTCCAGAACTTGATTTTGAGTGAATTTATTGAAAATTTCATCTTTCAAAGTGGAAGCGCCGTGAGCCACCGCTCCGCCCAATCCATATTCTTGACAGGCGATAAGGCCAAGATTTTTAAGAGTGTTAAAATCAACCTCCAAATCAGCCATTTTGCCGTCTGCCAGCATTATGCCGCCATGGCTGGTGCCGGACTGAACGCTGATTTTGGAAAGGCCTGTGGAAATATTTGAATTTTTTAAAATTTGATTATAGCCATTTAAAAACGCTTTTAGCTCTTCGGGAGTTGAATTTTTTTTGCCGATTTCTCCGATTTCTCCGCCAATGGAAACAGTTATATCTTGTGGCTCTAAATTTCTGATAAATGTTGTCAGTTCAGCCGTGGTTTCAAAATTTTTTCTTTGTTGTTCTTCAAGCGAAGATTGGGTTAAATTAACCAAAGTGGAAGCGTCTATATCAATGTTATAAAAGCCGGCTTCAATTGATTCTTTGATGGTATTTTTTAAATTATTTAATTCTTGTTCGGGATTTTCCTGATATTTTTTTAAATTAACTTGACCGTGATCCAATTGAATAAATATTGGTCCGGAAAATCCTTGTTTGATCGCCGCGGCTAAAATAACAGCTGCGTATTCAATAGGGGGTTGAGCGGTATAAACCATTTCCGTGCGAGCCAGTTCAAAAATAAAAGCGCCGATATTTTTTTTAATTGCTGTTTGGAAAATAGCCTGAGCCGATTCATAGGTCAATCCTCTCAAATTCATGGCCGGCACGGTTAAATCTTTAAATTCTCCGCGGCCGCGAGCTAGATAGAAATCATTAATTGAGGCCGGATAAACGTTTAATTTTTGGCCGATCTTTAAAATCAGCCAATGACAAGCTTTTTTAATCGCCAAATCATCGTTTAAAGCCGCGTTTTCCGCCAACTCGTCAATAGCTTTGTTCAATTGTTCTTTATCCAAAATATTCAAGCCGTCCTTTTCAATTATCAAGCGAGTGAGGGGAGAGAAAACTTGTTTTCTATCCCGAGCGAGCGCAGATAATACAGGGTTAATACCCTTTATTTTTATGGCCTTAATATTTTGAATCAAATCTGAAACATTTTTATAAAGCATAGTTAGACATTAATATAATTAATGAGTGCGATGGTTTTTAATGTGTCTGTAAATATACAGACCAACAGCTAAAATAATTAAAACAGCAATTAATAATTCAAAATTGTGTAATTTTTCTCTGATTAAATCCCAATTATTTCCCATTTTAATACCCAACCAGGTAAATAGGACGCACCATGGCAGCGCGCCGACAAAGGTATAAAAAGAAAACTTTTTAATATTCATTTTAGATACGCCGGCCGGGAAAGAGATATAGGTTCTGACAATAGGCAAGAGGCGGCCGAAAAAAACAGTTAAATCTCCAAATTTGGCAAACCATCTATCGGCCAAATCCAAATCGTGCTTGGAGATTAAAATATATTTGCCGTATTTTTCAATCAAAGGGCGTCCGCCTTTAAAGCCAATCCAATAAGCCAAAAGAGAACCGATTAAATTTCCAAACGCTCCGATTATCGCCACCAGTAAAAAATTCATTTTCCCCATAGCCACCAAGAATCCCGAAAAAGGCATGATTATTTCCGAGGGAATGGGGATGCCGCAGCTTTCCAAAAGCATTAGCAAAAAAACCCCGCTATAACCGCTAAAGCCGATGGTTTTAATTATAATATTGGCCAAGAAGTTGATAATATCAGTAATCATAAGTTTTATTATAACAGATTTTTTGATTTAAACAAATTAAAAAAGCGGTTTTCGGAAAAAAGAAAGCCGCCTTTTTATATTAACATTAGATATTATCACAAAAAAATAAGTCTTAGGCTTGTTTTTTCTGTGACGGATTTGCCCTATTTGTATTTTTTATTTTTTTCCTTGCTTCCAGCATTAATCTCTTTACTGCCAATCGTTTTTGGGTTTTATGAGAATGTGATTTTTTATGTCTATTTAGTCCTGTACTTCTTTTTGCCATATAATGTTTTATTAATTATTTAATTATTCTGTAGTTTTACCGTCAAATTCTTCACCATTGGTTTCTGCTTCTTCTTTTGTCGCGCGGACTATGCCGTCTTTATGATGAGCAGGGGAGTAAATGGTATAAAGCTTTAGATTGTCAACATCTGATATATTGATAACATTATGTTCTGCTCCGGCAGGCACAACTATTGCCGTGCCATTACTGACTTCATATTCATTGCCATCAATAACCACCTTGCCTTGACCCGCTTCAAAGCGAAAAAATTGATCGTTATCATTGTGAACTTCCATGCCAATTTCTTCTTTGGGCAGGAGACTCATCAGCACCAACTGGCTGTGTTTTCCGGTATACAAAACTTTGCGGAAATTTTTATTTTCTAAAGTGTCTTTTTCAATGTTCGCGTTAAATCCTTTCATAAGTTTTGAAATTAATTAATTAAAATTAAGTAATCTACTTGTAACTATAAGTCTTCTATATCATTTTGTCAATACTTTTTTATCAAAAAAACGAGTTACCTAAATTCGTTTTTTTGAGTGGAGAAATTTTTTATTAGAAACTATTTAAAGGAATTAATGGAGTACTTGAGAAGGGAGACGGGTTATTTTTAGTTTACGTTCAGGCCTAATTTAATTATGTCTTAAAATGAAAAACCGCGGTACTCATTTGAATGAATTACCGCGGGTTATTGTATTATCTGTTCGTGTTATTGAAATATTTGTTCATTTATTTTACTTTTCCTTCTTTTCTTCTTTTTTTCTGTTTATATTAGTTCCCCCTCCCGTCCCCAGCTTTATAGCAATAAAAGCTGTTGTTTTGCCAAAATATTCTTCAACATTATCGCCGAGCCATTCCAACAATCTACTTCTTCTTTTTTGTAGTGGGAATCTATATTTTTGGCAACGAGAGTTTTTAATTTTTTCGTCAACCTCTCTTAATTCTCTTATTGTATCTTCTTCTGTTAAAATTCTCATCTTTCCTCCTTTGTAATATCACTCACTTCTGGTGAGTGATTTACTGTTTATATAATAGCAAATTTTTTGATTTTTGTCAATAGCACAAATTAAAAAAACGAGCCTAAGCTCGTTTTTTTAATGGGGTGGCTAACGGGATTCGAACCCGTGATAAGACTTCCACAGAGTCTTGTGTTACCACTACACTATAGCCACCATAGATTTTTTGCTGCGCAAAAAGTAATTTTTAATTTCAAATAATCAGATTATTTTTTTGATTTCAAAATCGCGGTCCACTTGATTTTCATTGCCGGATGGCTTTTATCCTGATATTCATCAGCAACTTCAAAATATTTTTTGATTATTTTTTTAAAATCTTGTTCGCTAATAAGAACTTGCTGATAATCCAGTCCAAATCCGATATCTTTGATTGCCTTTTTAGGAAGAACTTCCTTTTTAATTAATTCTTTAATTTTATCATCAACTTTATTGAAACTGTAAGTTTTGGTTTTTTTATCGTAAAATTCCGGATTATAACTTAATCTGAAATTATTAAACCAGTAATTCATTTTATCTCTGAATATTTCCGGAGATTTTTTATATAAATTTATATATTGTTCAAAAGTTAAAAGATCTTTTTTCTTTACGTTTACGGCGCCGAAAAACCAAAGCCCTCTTGGTTTTAAAATTGAAAAAATATTTTTAAAAAACGGTTTGAATTCGCTGTATTTTATATTGTCTTGAGCTGAATCGCTTAAAACAAGGTCAAAACTGTTTTTTGAAAAGGGCATGTGCAGCCAATCAGATAAGACAAATTTTTCCTGTGGATTTTTGGGTAATTTGAGCAAGGAAGTCATTGCCCTGGCTGAATCGGAATTAATGTCTACAAAAGTGGTATCTACTTTATATTTGCTTAATAAATCCCTGAATTCAGGAGTTGAGCCCAATACCAAAGCTTTGAAATTTATTCCTTTTTTTATCGGCAGTTTTTTTAATTCTTTTTCCCAAAATTTTATTTCATTTTTAGACGGTTTAGCCGGAGGCAAATATGATGCCCAAACTTTCGCCATTTCTTTCCATTGTTCTTTTTTAACTTCTCGTTGAGATTGTTTTTCCATAATTTGTTTAGAAATTAGGAACTGTAAATTGTCGCAAAGGGCTGGTACCCCCAAGAGGAATCGGACCTCTATGTTCAGCTTAGAAGGCTGACGTTCTATCCATTGAACTATGGGGGCATAAATTTTATTCCATTTTTCGCAAAGCCTCAATGCGTTTTTGAATCGGCGGGTGCGTGGAAAAAAGATTTGCCATTAAACTATTTTGACCAAAAGGGTTGGCAATATATAAATGAGCAGTGGCTGCCTCGGCTCTTTTTAAAGGTTGTTTATCTTGAGAAATTTTTTCCAAAGCGCTGGCTAATCCCTCGGGATAACGAGTTAAAAGCGCGCCAGAAGCGTCAGCTAAATATTCTCTTTTTCTGGAAACTGCCAATTTAATCAATTGAGCGATAATAGGCGATAGAACGATCAAAACAATACCGACGATTAAAAAAATTGAATTGCCATTATCTCTGTCTCCTCGGTCGCGGTTGCCGGAAAATCCGGTTTGAAAAACTAAACGAGCTAAAATATTAATCAGTCCGACTAAAACTATTACCAAGGTCATTAAGCGAATATCGTAATTTTTAACATGACTTAATTCGTGGGCGATCACTCCTTCCAATTCTTGGTTTTCCAATTTTTGAATAATACCGGTAGTTAAGGCGATAGAGGCATGATTTGGATCGCGGCCCGTGGCAAAAGCGTTTGGCGACGGATCGTTAATAATATAAATTTTTGGCGTAGGCAAGCCGGCAGTAATGCAAAGATTTTCCACCATTCTATAAACGTAAGGACTTTCTGTTTTGCTTAAAGGTTGGGCGCCTGAACTCCAAAGAGCCATTTTATCACCGGAATAATAACCGAACAAGGTGGTAAAAAAAGCGAAAAATCCGGCTATAACCAATCCTGCAGAACCGATTGAAGTGTATTTGGAAACTATCCAGCCGATGAATAAAATAAACGCGCAAAAAATAATAATCAGTAAAATAGATTTATGTTTGTTGGAATCAATTTCTTTGTACATATTTTTTCGCACTATACCTCAAAAAGACACAGTCGCTCGCCCCAGCGAGGCTCGCGCTGTTCGTGCTCGGCTTCGCTCATCCCAATTCCATTGTGATACCGTGCCCGCTCAGCCTCCGCAACGCTTTTTTCGGTAAGTGCTCAAATTAGTTTTAAATTAACCCTTTCTTTTTTTATCGTGAAATGCCTGATAAACATCTTTTAAATGTTGATCTGTGACGTGAGTATAAATTTGAGTGGTGGTAATATTTTTATGTCCTAATAATTCTTGAACTGCTCTCAAGTCTGCGCCACCGGCCAATAAATCAGTGGCAAAACTGTGGCGCAAAGTATGGGTGGTAATTTTCTTGGTAATGCCGGCGACTTTGGCGTATTTTTTAACCAGCCTTTGAATGGAGCGGGGAGTGAGACCCGGTTTATTTTTTTGTCCTTTTTCTTTTTTCGCGCTATCGGCTCCCGCTTTGTCGTGTCTGACAAAAACATTCGGTTCCATGTCGGTCCGCGTTTCCAAATATTTTTTTAAGCAATATTTCGCCTGATTTGATAAAAACACCAATCTCCATTTTTTGCCTTTTCCGCAAACACTGAAATCATCTTTTTTTAAATTAATATCATCAATTTTTAAATTAGTCAATTCCGAAACGCGCAAGCCGGTGGAAAACAGTAGTTCTAAAATGGCTTTATCGCGCAGTTTTATAATATCCGGTTGTTCTATTTGAAACGGCGCTTCAAGCAGTTTTTCCAAATCATCGCCCTCTAAAAAAGAAACTTGTCTTTCGCCGGTTTTTGCCAATTCAATTTTTTCCGGAGCATAAGTTTTAATGTCTCTTTTGGCCAGATATTTTAGAAAATTTCTCAAAGCGATTAAGTGATAATTTTGAGTGGAGGTGGAAAGACCGCTTTCAGAACGTGAATTTTTCAAGCGGGAAAGAAAGAGGCGGTATTGTCGGACAACATCCGAAGTTATTTCTTGAGGCGAATTGGCGCCAGTTTGTTTTAAAAATCGTTCCAAATAAAATTTGTAATTTCTGACAGTTAAATCCGAAGAACCTTTTTCAATTTCCAAATGTTCCAGAAATTCAGTGATTAAATTTTTTAAGTCGTTTGCCATGTTATGATTATGACAAATTCTTTAAATAAGTCAAGGTTTTACGACCCTGAAAGATCTAATAATATATCCGATAATCGCTCCCACAGAATCAATACCAATATCAATTAAAGAACTGACTCGGCCGAAAATAAATTTTTGATGCCACTCGTCGGAAAAAGCGTAAAGAATGGAAAATAAAAGCGCCCAAAACATTTTTCTTTTTTTTGACAAATCGTCAAGCGCCCGAAATAACAGTAAAAATAAAATACAAAATTCTGCCATGTGGGCGATTTTTCTCAAAACAGTATCCCAAAATTCGCTTAGAGAAGTTCTTAAATTGGGAATAGAGGAAAAATAAAAAATCAATCCGGCCCAAATAATAACCGGCAGCCACAAATTCAGCCATTTTTTTAATTTTGTCATGTTTTTAATAATATTGATAAAAAAATATTAGTCAAGTTTGGGATTGACAAATTTTTGAAAATATGATAAATTAAAAACAATCGATACTCAAATTTGTGATAAAATTTCAAGAAAGAAATTTTGGTCAAATTGGGTAAATAAAAAGGAGGAAAAATGGCAAGAAGAAAAATTTATAGAGCCGTAATTGTTATAAGTCATACAGGTGAGCCCCTTTTGGTAAAAGGTAAGATAGGAATTAAAGGTTTCGGGTACATTAAAGTGAACCATATTAAAAAAAGAGTTTACAATGAAATTTTGCAGGGGCTTAAATCAGAAATGGAAAAAAATAAAATAAATACGGTTACTGTTCCTAACAAGGAAGACCCCAACCCGATAATAGGCGTGAAAAATGATTATATTCTAATAGTAGACATGAAAAAGGGCGAGACAAAACGGCAGCGGCTTCAGAAGAGTATAGAAATTGGTTATACAGATAAGGAAAAGGTCAATAAGATATTTGAAATTATTTTAAACTTTTTACTGAAGCAAAAGGAGATAATGGTGATAAAAAAATAAAAATTCCGCATCTTGTTTGTTCATTCAAAAACAAGATGCGGTTTTATTTTAAAGTCTTTTTATCAATACTTGGTTGACATTTTTTCGATATTTTGGTATCCTTATAATACAAATTAATTTGCTCGAAAAAGGAGGTATTTTTGAGTTATCTCGGTTGCCAAAAATAACGTAATATGTTAATATAATAATATTATAATTAAACTTAAATTATGCTTAAAAAAGAAGACAAAAAACAAATTATCCAAGATAACCAAATTAACGAAACTGACACCGGTTCGTCTGAGGTTCAAATCGGTCTTTTAACCAAAGAGATTGAAAGTTTAACCGAACATTTGAAAGCTCATATTCATGACTTTTCATCCAGGCGCGGTTTGATAAAAAAAGTCAGTCAAAGACGAAAATTTTTAAAATATCTTCAAGCTAACGACCCAAAAAGTTACGAGAAGGTTATTAAAAAAATTAGAAGAAAATAATAAAATTTTTTATGATCAAACATAAAGATCAGCGGATAGGAGTTTTTATTGACGTGCAGAATATGTATCATTCTGCAAAAAATTTGTATCACGCCAATGTTAACTTTGCCAAAGTTTTGGAAGAAATCGTCGGTGGCCGTCAATTGATTCGAGCCATCGCTTATGTTATCAAATCTGACAGCCGCGAAGAACAAACTTTTTTTGAGGCGCTTTCAAAACAAGGGTTTGAATTGAAAATAAAAGATTTGCAAATTTTTTCCGGCGGAATGAAAAAAGCAGATTGGGATGTTGGAATGGCGGTTGACGCGATTAAATTAGCCGACAAAGTGGATGTGATTATCTTGGTGACGGGTGACGGAGATTTTATGCCGTTAGTTTCGTATTTAAGAGAAAATAAGGGCTGCAGAGTGGAACTGTTGGCTTTTGGACAAACCACTTCATCAAAGTTAAGCGAGATGGTGGACGAGTTTACGGATTTAAGCAAGAACATCAAAAAATTCTTGATTAAAAGATACAACAACAAATAACGAGTGCCGCAAATTTCTCCTTCACTCAACGCTCTAAATCCTTGAAAATTATATTCGTTTTATTCTGAAAAATTCATAACTCCTCCCAAATAGGTCGTCAAACAGATGAATTTTTCAATAAAACTCCTTAATTTTCTAAGGCTTTTCCGCGACATCGTTCAGGCGAAATTTGCTAAAGGTAAGAAATGATTAATTATCAAATAAAATAAATATAAATTGTTAAAAAAAATGACTATGGAATTCACAATAGATGTAGCAGGCAAAAAATTAATAGTAAAAACCGGTGAAGTGGCCGGTCAAGCAAATGGTGCTTGTACGGTTCAATACGGGGAAACAACCGTTTTAGCCACCGCGGTAATGGGTGACAAAGAACAAGAGGGAATGGATTATTTCCCTTTAATGGTTGAATACGAAGAACGTTTCTACGCAGCAGGAAAAATTAAGGGTTCTCGTTTTATAAAAAGAGAGACTCGTCCGCCAGACGAGGCTATTTTAATTGGACGCTTAATTGACCGTTCAATTCGTCCTCTTTTTGATCAAGACATGCGACGCTCGGTTCAAGTTATCTTAACCGTGCTTTCCATTGATCATGAAAATGATCCTGATATACCGGCGCTTCTCGGCGCTTCTATTGCTTTACATATGTCCAATATTCCTTGGAATGGACCGGTGGCAGGCGTAAGAGTAGGTCAGGTTGATGGAGAACTTGTTGTCAATCCGACTCAAACTTTAAGAGCTACCAGCAATCTTGATTTAGTTATCTGCGGAATGAATAAAAGAGTTTTGATGATTGAAGCCGGGTCTCAAGAAATAGAAGCTGACGTAATGTATAAAGCAATGGAATTGGGTGCGGAAGAATTTGAAAAAATTAATAAATTTATCGAAGAAATCAGAGAAAAAGTAGGAAAACCGAAAACAGTTTTGGTTTCTCCTTTAAGTCCGGAAGATATTGTTGCTAAAGAAGAAGTTAAAAAAATTACAGAAGAAGTTATTAAAGCGGAAATGCCAAAAATATTTTTTGACCATCCGTTAAAAACAAAAGAAGACAGAGTGGGTGCCAAGAAAAAATTGATTGCCCGATTGGAAGAAGTTATGATTGAGAAAAATATCGGCAAGGACAGAAGGGGCAAGGGTTTTGATTATGCCATGAAATTAATTTATCAAGAAATCAGCCAAGCTATTTTGGATCGCGATCAAAGAATTGACGGACGAAAACTTGACGAACTTAGAGAAATTTCTTGCCAAGTCGGAGTTTTACCAAGAGTTCACGGTTCAGCCATATTTTCCAGAGGAGAAACCCAAGTGCTTTCAGTTGTTACTTTGGGCGGTCCTGGCATGGAACAATATTTGGATACCATGGAAGACAGCAGCCGTAAACGCTATATGCATCATTATAATTTCCCGCCGTTTTGTTCCGGAGAAGCCGGACCTTTAAGACAAACCGGACGAAGAGAAGTTGGCCATGGCGCTTTGGCGGAAAAAGGAATTTTACCGATTTTGCCTGATAAGGAAAATTTTCCTTATACTCTCAGATTGGTTTCAGAAGTTCTTTCTTCAAACGGTTCCACTTCAATGGCCGCGACTTGCG
>Ga0265297_10009592_pt1 | contig 12427 bp, 13 predicted proteins | sample Munlanlwell13791_FD_192502 | JGI IMG/M metagenome (GOLD analysis project Ga0265297, IMG submission 192502) | Leachate microbial communities from a municipal landfill in Southern Ontario, Canada - Leachate well 137-91 | ecosystem: Engineered > Solid waste > Landfill > Unclassified | place...
ATATCAAAACAAGAAAACAGGCTCAATCGGCGAATTCTCTTTTTTCAGCCTCTGCCGCGGGAAAGGCCTGACTATTTATGAAGGCGGCCTGGCAATAACTAACCGGCCTGAATATGTCCGGACATTAGAGGATACCGCGAAAGAAATCATGCGCCCGGATATTCTTTCCGAGTACTTAAAAATAGCTGAGTTATTTGCTTACAGTATTTTCTACCGGCCGTCTTTATTTTGGTTTGCCTTCAGATTACCGCAGATATTCTGGCAAAACCTCAATAACCCTATAAAGGCGATGGGTGAATATTTCGAGCTTGATTTCCCGACACATAAGGTTTCCTCCTTCAGGGAATATATCGGGCATCTTAACTTCCCTTATTTAAGCAAAGAAGTAGATAAGCAAAGGAGAAAAATAGATTTTTATTTAAACGCGCTCAAGGACCTCAACTGGATCAAGCCTGTTACGGAACGAAAACAATCAACAGCAAGCTATCCCTACCTTGCTGTTATTTTTGATACGCCTGAGAAAAGAAATTCCGCTTTAGATATTTTCAGGGATTCCGGGCTGGGGGTTTCCCAAGTATACCTGCGGGCAATTACGGATTATGATTATTTAAAGGGAATTGTTCCTAAGACAGATTGCCCCGGAGCCCGCAGGATTGCCCGGCAAAGCATTACTTTGAGCACGAGCAGTTTCCTAAATGAATCTGATCTAAGAAAAATAGTCAATAACCTCAAAAAAACCAAAGGATAGCATGATAATCTTTTCAATAAAAGAAGACAAGCGCCGGATTACCGATATACCCGATACCGGATTCTTCCTTCCCGGGGATAAAAATCTTTGTTTTTTAATCCATGGGCTCACAGGCACAGCCAAAGAAATGGGCGCTATTGCCCAGCGTTTGAATAAACAGGGCTTCTCCGTAGCTGCGCCCCTGCTGCTCAACCATGATAAATCCATCTCCTGCCTTAAAAGAACCAGATGGCAGGATATTTATAAATCTATCCGCGATGAATTCCTCAAGTACGCCAATGACTATGAGAATATCTTTGTAGCCGGGCTGTCTTTCGGCGCTTTAATCGGAATATTGCTAACGCATGAATTCCCTGACAAAATAAAAGCGCTAAACTGTTTCTCCCCCACCCTGTTCTATGATGGATGGGGCAATCCCAAATCCAGGATTTTCCTGCCCCTGGTCTATAAAACTCCGTTTAAATATTGGCTGTACTTTAAAGAAGGCTATCCTTACGGGCTGAAGAATGAACGCCTGCGCTCCAAAGTTGAGAATTTCTATAAAGACGCCGGGCTCTTTGATTATAGCAAAGTACATCTTTACGGCTATCCCGTAATTCCCGTATCCTGCATGCACCAAAATTCACTTTTAGCCAAAAAAATAATTTCTGTCCTTAAGGATATACGAACCCCCGTACAATTACTACAGGCAAGAGAAGATGATGTAACCAGCCCAAGAAATTCTTATTGTATTTATAACCGCGTCAGCTCCCGGGAAAAAGAAATAATCTTCCTGGAGAATTCTTACCATATTATCACTGCTGACCAGGAAAGGGATAAAGTCGCCGAGAAAACTGTAGTTTTTTTTGAGAAACACAAGGCTTAAGAGAATATTTCTTGCAGGATTGCCAGGTTAGTTTGCTGGTTGACGCTAAGGATTAAATCAGCGGAGCAATTATCTACCGCAAGTTTTCTGGGATGGTCCAACCTTGAAATTACGGCTTTTAGCCTGCCGGCAACTACCGGCAATGAATAATCTCCTACTACGTCTAAGCCGATAATATCTAAATTCTCGCGCATAATCTTGAGCATAGTTAAAAGCTGAACCAGGCTTAAATAGCCCTGCTCCCAGTTAGTAAGCGCAAAATCGCTTTTGAGACAATCTTTATCTATCGAGATATAAATTTTCTGTACAGGCAAGAGCTTGATCAGCTTTAATGTAAAATCAGCTAAATCTTCCTTTTCCAGTTCATGCCATATAATCCTGCTTGAGAAAAAACCCCTTTTAACTTTAATCGAATTATTTTCCGGTACACTCCTGAAATAAACCCGGCTGGGTTTATGCCTGTAAGGATAAATCTCAAGGCGGTTGCCGGCCAATGCGCCAAGGCCTCCTGTCAGCAATGCCGGCCCGGATAAATCCCCTGAGCCCATGCCGATAAGCAGGCATTTAGAAATATGTTTATTCTTCAGGGCTTGAGTAACCCATGATCCGCAGCCAAAACGCGGAGGCATGATGTCCCAATCCGGATGGAAATCGAATACAATCAAACAAACAGGCTCATTGACCTGGCTGGTTAATATTTCGCTGATATGGTGAAAATCACCCGAGCCCAAGAAAGTAGGATAGTTTTTTTCTTGGGGGATGAGAGAATCCGCTATTTCCCGGCGCAGGGCATGCGGCATAAAAAGCCTGGCAGAGGAGTTCAGGCTGGTAAAATCAGTAACCTTTGTGGAATACCGGGAAAGTAAACCGGCCTGCCGGATAAGGCTGTTATCAAAATTTAAGATACGGATAGCTTTATTCAACATGCAGGAAATTTAGCTCCTGCCTTTCTACGGCAAGTAGAGAATATTACGGTCTCTTAAGGGCCTTATTTAACGCTTCTTCAAAAAGATCTACACCCAAATCAATCTCTTTTTCTGTAATATAAAATGACGGGGCAATGGTGAAGACATTCTTATAATAACCGCCAACATCAAGAATCAGGCCTCGTTTCTTGCCTCCGGCGTTTAAAGAACCGCTTAAGCCTAAATTAACAATCTTGTCGGTTAAATCCTTATCCGGGGTATAGCCGTCTTTACCGCACATCTCTATTCTTAAGGCCAAACCCAGGCCGTCCACGTCTCCTATCTGCGGATACTTTTTTTGCAGCTTCTTAAGCCGCGAGATAAAATACTGGCCCTTCCTGGGCACGGATACAGAGAAATCAGCTTCCTCGATCAGCTTCATTACTTCCAACCCCACGGCTGTCCCCAGCGGGTTGCTTGAAAATGTTGAGTGAGTTGACCCGGGCGGGAAAATATCCGGAGAGATAAATCTCTCTTTGGCCCAAATCCCCGAGATAGGATTTAATCCGTTAGTTAAGGCCTTACCGAATACAATAATATCGGGAGTGATATTAAAATGCTCAATTGCCCAGAATTTTCCGGTACGGAAAAACCCCATCTGTATTTCATCATCAATAAAAAGGATGCCATAGCGGTCAAGTATCTCTTTTAATCCCGAAAAATAATCCTGGGGAGGGATTATATAACCGCCTGTTCCCTGCACAGCTTCCGCGTAGAAAGCTACGAATTCACACTTATTATTCTTTTTATTTACTACTGAGTGGTATTCAGTTTCAAATAGTTTCTCAAACTGCTTGAGGCAGTAGAGATCGCAGAAATCCCTTTTCTTGTCATAAGGACACCTGAAACAATATGGATAAGGCACAAACATCGCCCTGTCCCCAAAGTGGCCAAACCTTTCCCTGTACCTAAAGCTTGAGGTGATTGCTGATGCCGCTAACGTCCTGCCGTGGTAGCCGCCCATAAAAGCAAATACCAGGCTCCTGCCGGAATGGTTACGCACTAATTTCAACGAATCTTCCAGGGCGCTTGAGCCGCCGACATTAAAATGTATCCTGCCTTTTTCTTCAAACGTACGTTCATTCTTTTGCGCCAACTTTGCGGCAAGCTGAATCTTTTCCTCATGTAAATATTGGCAGGCCAGCTGAGGCAGGGTATCAATCTGTTTTTTTAAAGCGGAGTTTAAACGCTTGTTTTTATACCCAAAATTAGCCGCCGAATACCACATCTGCAGATCTAAAAACTCCACGCCTTGCTGGTCATAAAGATAACAGCCTTCGGCGCCCTTAAATACATTTAACTTCTCGGCGTAATGCACCGTATCCCCCCATGAACAGTATTTTGCTTCAAGGTTCAACAGCTGATCGCAATTAACTTCCTTCTCACTCTTACCTGTCTTAGTCAATTGTTTTTGGCTCATGCTAGTTTCCTTTTTAAATGATTAAACACCTCTTTTAGATTATGAAAGGCTATATGGTTTAGTTTATTATCTTTAAAATGCTTGAGTAAATTATCCTTTGCAAAAACCAAATGGGCATTTTTAGCCGGACAGATATCCGAAGTTCCGTCGCCGACATAAATTATTATAGAATCTTTTGGCGCCCTTGCCAAAAGGTTTTTTGTCTTGCAATGCGCGCAGAGCTGGCAATCTTTATTTTTAAAAGGGTAATCCGTAACGATTTTGTCGCGCAGGAAGCTCAATTTATTAGCCAGCACTTTAAGTCTTTTTACCCCGTTAATTTTTAAGATCCTGTTAAGTATATAATCAAAATTATCGCTTAAGATTACGGTTTTTACTTTCTTTGCCAGCAAGAATTTATAGAGGGTTTTAAAATAAGGGTCAAACTTTATTTTAGGCAGATAAGCATCCAGAGATTTCTTGCTTAAGTCCATGCCCCGGAGCTGATACTCCATACAGGTCCTTGAGCCGATCCTGCCGCTTTTCCACTTTTTCTCCAATTCCACCCAACGGTCATCCCGGGAAAAAAGCAAAAGCATATTGTCAAAGACATCGCAGGTGGCGATAGTATTATCAAAATCAAAGAATACAATACACTTCCTAGGATTAAATTGAGTGTTTTTATCCAGCATATATTTAGGTAAAATATTACCCCTATTGTCTTATAGGGGTAATATTGTTAAGGTGAGCCGTTTTTATTGTTATATTTTACCTCTAAGCCCCATAGCTGTCAATACCCATTTTTAAGCTTTAAACCCGGCTAAAGACTCCGGCTAAATCCGCCCGGCAAAAAATACACCTGTTTTCAGCTATATTTATTTTACTTATCTTAAACCCTTCTCTTTTAATAAGCAATTTTTTGCATGCAGGGCACAAAGTATCCTGGCCCCATGATGTTACATTACCGGCGTATACATAACTCAACCCTGCCTGGCTGCCTAAATCACAGGCCAATTTAAGACTGTCTTCAGGGGTATCCTGGTAAGAATCAAATTTATAATCCGCATGAAACCGGGAGAGATGCCATGGAATATCCCTGTTTACTCCGGCAATAAAGCCGGCAATTCCGGAAAGCTCTTCCGGAGAGTCATTTTCGCCAGGGATAACCAAAGTAGTAATCTCGATCCAGACTCCGGCATCCTTTAACCGCCGGATTGAATCAAGCACCGGCTTAAGATGAGCGGAACAAATCTTCCGATAAGAGCTGTCTTTAAAGAACTTTAAATCAATATTAGCCGCATCCAGATAAGGTTTAAGCAGATCAATGGCTTCAGAAGACATATAGCCATTGCTTACGAATATGTTATATAAGCCCGCTTCCCTGGCCAGCTTTGCTGTCTCTAGGGCGAACTCAAAATAAATCGTCGGCTCAGTGTAAGTGTATGCTATGCTTTTACAGTTATTCTGTTTGGCTAAGCTGACAATTTGTTTTGCGCTGAAATCCTCCCCCATTAATTTTTTATCCGAAGCAGCCCCTGCGGGCGTAAATGTGCGGGGGTTAAACTGTGATATCTGCCAATTTTGGCAAAATCCGCAGCGGAAATTACACCCCCGGCTGGCAACAGAAAAAGCAAAGGTACCGGGAAAAAAATGATATAACGGTTTTTTCTCAACCGGGTCTACGTTAGCGGCAACCAGTTTTCCATAGTTAAGAGTATATAGAACGCCTTTGATATTCTGCCTTACCCCGCAAAAACCGAATTTTCCTTCTTGAATTATACAATTATGCGCGCAAAGCTGACAATGCACCTTTGGCGATTCTAAATGAATATAAAGTAAAGCTTCCCTCATTTTTATTAAATACCCGATTTTTTCATATTAATAAATGCGCAAAACTGCTTTTTGGCAAACAGGCAACCTTATGCGCGCTATCTTTAGCTTCAGGTATATGCCGATAAGAGACCTCCGCATCCTTTAAGCCGATAGAATCAAAATACGAACAGGTTATTTGAGAAGACAAATTGATAAGATCCATGGTAATTAAACCTCTGGCCAATGAAGTGGGTCCGGCTAAATCTTTCGGGGGAAAAAACAGATAATCTCCCGGCTTAGCTAACTGCATAAGCAGCTTATTCTCGCCTTCATCCCTGCCCACAACCAGCCTGGAGTTATCTTTTAAACGAAAATGCCTACCTACTTTTAAAAGCGCAAGATTATCCAGGCTTAATTCTTTATGCTGAAGCAACTCCTTTAATCTTTTAGAAAAACACGGGTCAGTCAATAAGCAACCGCCGGCAGGATTAGCGTATTTGTTTATGCCTAATTTTTCCGCCAATTGCATCTGCGGGGTGCGTATGCGGCCGTTAAAATCAAGCAATTTCTCCCGCTTAACCCATCCCTCGGTTTCCGCTAAACTTGGGGGAAAAAATTGCGCAGATAAAGGCCGCAGCAATAAATCATCAAGCCCGCTTCTCTGTTTAATCAGTCTTAAGGCCTGCTTATTTTGCGACATCGGCCGCTGGCCTAATACCTCTCCGGTAACAATAAAATCCGCCTTTAATTCCCGTAATAATTCCCCGGCTTTAGTAAACATGAGTATCTTGCAGTCAATACACGGGTTCATATTTGAGCCAAAGCCGTAGCGGGGATTACTTATAAGCGACAAGAAATCAGCGCCTAAATCAAACTCGAGTAATTTTATCCCTATATCAGGAAGGTTTTTTTTAATATCAAGTTTACAGAAAGGTATTTTAAAGTGCACCCCGATAACCTGGATGCCCTGGTCTTTTATAAGCTTAGCCGCCAACAAACTATCCAGGCCTCCGGAAACTAATGCCAATGCTTTTATCTTCATGTTAAGGTAATTTCAATGGTTTGGCTACTCTGGTAAGAAATTTTTTGCTAATGCCATAAATGCTATTCCCAGTAAGAAGGCGAAGAAGGCAGCGGTTGAACGTTTAAGGTCATTTTCTTTATGCAGTTCCGGGATAAGGTCGCTGGTAGCAATATAAATAAAACCCCCGGCAGTAAACGGCAGGATAAAATTGGCAAAATTACCGGCAAGTTCGGTTATAAAATACCCGATCAGCGCCCCAACCACCGACATAAGCGCCGATGCGAAATTAAACAAAAGGGCTTTTTTTCTGCTAAAGCCTCCGTATACCAAAACGGCAAAATCACCTAACTCCTGGGGGATCTCATGCAATATGATTGCCAAAGTAGTAACCAGGCCGAGCTTTAAAGAAACAATAAAACTTGCGGCAATAACCATGCCGTCAATAAAATTATGGAACCCGTCCCCAATCAGGTTCAGGTAAGTAAAGGCGTGAATTTTACAGGCGCCTTCCTCATGGCAATGCCGCCAATGCAGGTACCTTTCCATAAGGAAGAAGATTATGATGCCGAATATAAGGTAGGAAAATACTGTACTGCTTTTATTGGTTTTCAGGCATTCCGGGAGAATATGCAGAAAGGCGCCTCCGATGAGGGCGCCGGCGGAGAAACCAATCAGGCAAAAAAGAATCTTATGCAGAAGATCACCCTTGATGGAAAGGGTAAAGATACCCGCCAGGGATATAAGACTGACTAAGGTTGTGCTGCCCAGAGCCCAAAATAAAACCATATATAGGGAATTATCCTAAACAGGGTTTTCTGCCTTTATTGGCTTTCTTGGAACGCCAGTTAAGTTTGCCTCTACGTTTTCTTTTTCCCATATTTAATCCTTATAATAAGTTGGTGGTACATTCAAGGCGGTATAACGCGCTGCCTCAAGCAGACATTCATGGATAACCTTACCCATAGGCGCTCCGGAAAACTCGCTTAGCCCTGCCTTAAAAACCTTATCGTGAGGGGTATTTATTTTATTCCCGGGATTCTCCACAGCCTGGCTTTGGATATCCCGGCTGCTTATCACATTCGAAGTGGCGCGTTCTACGATACGCAGGCTTAACTGCATGGTAGCTTTGTTCAATGGGGCGCCTAATAAACCGCCCATAAAACTGCTGGCAGCGCTTCCGCCGCCGGCTATCCCGGATTTTCCTCCTGAATTCTCCGGAACAAATTCAATAATTCCCACGCTAATAATCAAATCCGCTTCCGCCGGGGAGACTATCGTAAAGCGTTTAGTGTTATTTAAAATACTGATAAAATATTCTTTTAAGGACTGGCCGATTTCCGTATTAAGCCCGGAAGTTTTTAATTCAAAATCACTTACCGCTATTTTTGCCTTAGGCCCGGAGTATCCTTCTAAAGGCTCGCCTGCCGGATATTTACTGCCTGAACTCTGCATTCTTGCCGAAAAACATCCTGCGATAAACAAAGATACGGCCAGGCAACCAAATAACTTAAAGCCTTTTTTCATATTTGATTTTAATATATTACCAATTAAGCCGGCTGTCAAGGGAAACCTGATTATCCTATCACTTAAACATATCCGCAAGCTGTTTTACTCCGGAAACTATCTTAAACGGGTGCTCTTTCTTGATTTCAGGCCTGCTGCTTGAACCGCCGGTTACAATTATTGTCTTAACCTTTGCGCGCCTTCCTGCTTGCGCGTCAATAACCATGTCCCCCACATATAAAACCTGTGATTTCTTAAAAACAAACCTGCTGATTATCTGATTTAATATTTCGGGATCCGGCTTACCGCGCTCTAATTTATCTGCGCAAAGCACGTAATCAAAGAAATTCCTTATTCCCAAGTGTTTTAATAAAATAAGGGAAAACCTGCTTGGCCGGTTGCTGGCTACCGCTAACTTACAACCCCTGGCCTTAAGTTTGCGTAAAAGCGCCCTGACATATGGATAAAGCCGCGATTGTCCGACTAAACTAAATTTATGGTGGTTGCGATACAGGCGCAAAGATATTTTTAAATCCTGCTCAGGCACATATGGCTTAAGCAAGTTAGCGTCCCCCCAGCCGACTAAGCGGCGGATAAACCTTGGGCTCTTGGGTTGTAACCCAAATTTACGCATTACATAGTTAAAACTGCTGCATATGGCCGCATAAGCATCTATTAAGGTGCCGTCTAAATCAAAAATAACCAGTTTAATATTCTGCATAACGAAAATTTAGGCAGGGCTTCTAAACCCTGCCTAAATAAGAGTTGATCTTTAAGAACCGCTGTTTACTTTTGCCCCTATTTCTGGGTAGCCGTCTGCGGTGTTTCACCGGCCGCAACGCCTGTTGCAACAGCTGCCTCTGGGTTAGCTGCCGGCTGTTCCGGGGCATCTTGCGTATCAGCCTGCTTAACGTCTCCAACGGCTTGACCGGGAACAACAGCAGAAGAATCCGGACTCTCAAGGCTGATATTTTTAGCCATATTCTTGCCGTCTTGGCCGACAGTATAATCTATACTCAAAGTATCTTTAATTTTTATCTCATCAAAGCTTTTGATATTTTCAAAAGCGGTCTTTTCATCAACGGCTAAAACAATATCCTTTTCCTGGTCTGTCTCATAATCAAGGTATTTTAAGGTAATTGTTTTTCCGGCGCTGTCTAAATTAACCACCTCTCCCCATGTCCACTGCGTGTCATTTTCATTCTCTGCGGCAGCCTGCGCAGCAGGAACAGATGCTTCCGGTTCCGCTGAACCGGCAACAGGAGTTTCGGCGCCAACTTTAACTTCTTCGGCAGCAAAGGCAATAAGTGTAGTCCCAGCGATTAATGCAGCAAACACTAAAACAGCTGTGATTTTCTTTAAATCCATCTTATTCCCTCCTTTATTGGAGATTAAAATAACACAGATTCTCTTATTTGTCAAGTTATCTATAAAAGGGCAGGAAGATTAACGCTGCCATCACAATAAGAGTGGTAACCAGCCCCACGCTTAAACCCACCCAGAACCAGTTAAGGAAAGTTATTTTAATCCGCTTTTCTTTCTCAACAATACCGATAGCTACAATATTAGCCGTAGAACCGATAAGGGTTATATTGCCTCCGAAACAGCCTCCGAAAAGCAAGGCCCACCATAATGGCTGCAGGTTTATGTTCAATTCCTGAAAACCCTGCACTACGGGGATAAAAGCCGCCACCAATACTACATTATCTAAAACACTGGAGCCTATCGCGCTTATCCAAAGCATAGCAGAAATCAAAAGGTCCAGGCTGTTGCCGCAAGCCGCAAGCATATGTTTAGCGATAAAAACAGTCGCTCCGGTATATTTTAATGTCCCTGCCTGAACAAATAGAAGTAAGAAAAAAAGCAATGTCCACCATTCCACGTCTTTTTCTATATATTTCCTGGCTTTATGATGTTTCCAGATCATTACCAGGCCGCTGGCTACAAGCGGCACGACCAGTAAAACGGTGTTGGCAGGCAGGGCCCAGGCTATTTCCATGCGGCGGTGCAAGGATATAAAAACCAGCATCACTATAAATATCCCTAAGTTTATTTTCAGGCTTCTTTCCGGAGGCACGGAAATTAACCTAACCAGTATTTCATTAGCCCCCAGCCTTTGCATTTGCTCATCAAGCAGTTTGATTGGTTTCCTATACCAGAACAAAAGAATAAAAACAGTAACCAGTAAACATAGCGCCGCCAAAGGAAAGGCCTTAACAATAAAATCCTCGAAACTTAAGCCGGATTTTGAAGCGATAAGTATACCGATAGGGTTTCCTAATACGGTTGCCGCAGAACCTATATTTGTAGCTAAGACTGAAATTATTACAAACGGCACAGGGTTAACCTCAAAATAATCACAAATCTCCAGGACCGCAACAACCATAAAAATAATTGAAGTTACCTCATCGATGGTACAGGCGAGCAAGGCGGAGAAAATCCCGATGATCAAAGCGAACTTCTTGCCGGTTAATTTGGGGATACGCAAGATAAGGCTGACAATCCAGGCAAAGACTCCTGAATCTTTTAGCAGGCCGATAATCACCATCATCCCTACCAGGAAAAGGATTACCTCGAGTGAAGAAAACTCAATAACATGCTCTAAGTCAATGGTTTTAGTCATCAGCAATACAGAGGTACCGATAAAAGCAAAACTAAGGCGGAAATCCCAAAAGAAAAGAGTGCCGAGGATTGAAGCGGAGAATATACTTATAGACAGAGCCTGATGCGCGTTCATTCCGGAGCCCCTGGCGAAGAAACCAAGGCATAGGGAAAGAAGAAACAAAGAGCATAGTTTAAGAACTAAATGTTTCATGGACCAAAGATAAGTTTCTTGCGCACCTGCCAGTTAATAAAGAGATGTTTTGATCCTCGAATGTATTTTACTAAAAACAACTGTTGCCAACACAACCTTTAACAGATCGCCTGGCACAAAAGGCAAGAAGCCAAGCCAAAAGGCCTGGCTAAACGGACAAGACAGGGAAATCTTAAGCCAAAACATCCCGCTAAACAGGATTATAAAATCCGCGCATAAAAAACTTAAGAAAACCTTTCGGTAACTATGCTTTCCTTCTGAGAATAAACTTCCGGCAAAAAAAGAGGCCAGGACAAAACCAACGATATAACCTCCGGTAGGCCCCAGAAGATAAAGAGACCCGCTGCCAAGTCCGGTGAATACCTGAAAACCGGTCAACCCCAGAGAAATGTAGCCTGCCTGCGCTAACAATCCCAATCTCCTACCCAATAAAGCTCCCGAAAGCAGAACAAATAATGTCTGCAAAGTAAGCGGCACAGGCGTAAAAGGCAATGGTATGCGCACAAACGCGGATAAAGTAATTAAAGCGATAAAGGTTGTAACCGCCAAGAACCGTAAAACCCTCTTGTTGATAATAATTTCTCTGCTTAGAATTGATTCCATACGCTCTCCTCTTGTATTGCTGTTGTTGAGTACATTTTTATACATTATATATTAAAACCGAATAATAGCAAAAAGAAAAAGGGGGAGTAGATCATTATCTTTAATCCGCCCCCCCACTCTTTATAAATTAAAATCCTGATTTATTCCTTAGCTATAGCCAAGGTAATTACTCCGGCCAAAATTAAGAACAGACCGATGCAGCCCTGGACGATTAGAAGAAGCGCCTTCCACCATTTCAAGACCGCCAAGCCTCCTAATACTAAAAACGCCAAGCCCAAAACAACCTTAAAAAGGGTAGACAGCGTCTTTTTAGCATCGCAGCATTTTTTCTCTTCTCCTGCCATTTAAGCACCTCCTTTAACTGGGTTTACTTTTCCACCTGCGGTGAATCCAGCCCCACTCCGCCGGATACTTACGTATATAGACCTCAATTATATCCGTTAACCTTTGGATATTTATCAATATTGTATCCCGAGAATCCTTACCTTCTTTTAATCTTAACTCAGGCTCAAAAACGATTTTATGCCTGTCCCCCGGCTGCCTAAGAATAAAACAAGGAATAAGCGCCGCGCTGGTACGCTGCGCTAAAATTACCGGCCCGGTTGCGGTTGCCGCCTGTTTTCCGAAGAAATTTACAAATACCCCGCCTGTGCCGAAATTCTGGTCTATAGGGATAAAAACTATTTCATTATT
>Ga0265297_10009593_pt1 | contig 12426 bp, 16 predicted proteins | sample Munlanlwell13791_FD_192502 | JGI IMG/M metagenome (GOLD analysis project Ga0265297, IMG submission 192502) | Leachate microbial communities from a municipal landfill in Southern Ontario, Canada - Leachate well 137-91 | ecosystem: Engineered > Solid waste > Landfill > Unclassified | place...
AACGTCAGGATCATCAGGTGTCAATGGAACGTCAGGATCATCAGGTGTTAACGGTGCTAATGGTACTAATGGCACTTCAGGTAGTTCAGGTAAAAATGGGACTAATGGAACGTCAGGATCATCAGGTGTTAACGGTGCTAATGGTACTAATGGCACTTCAGGTAGTTCAGGTACAAATGGAACGTCAGGTAGTTCAGGTAAAAATGGAACGTCGGGTAGTTCAGGTAAAAATGGGACTAATGGCACATCAGGAACCAATAGTTTTTCAACAGATGCTGATCTTTGGTATGATACAGGAACAAATACTTTACATGTTGTGAATTTAGCTGTGTCTGGAACTAAAGGATTTGCAATTCCTCATCCGGTACAACCAAATAAAACTTTAGTTTATGCTGCTGTTGAGTCGCCATATATTGGAATTCAATTAACTGGTATGGATACAATAAATAGTGATTTGTATAGAATTAATTTACCATATTATATAAAAAATTTGATACACTACGATAATGTAACAATTCAAATAACACCTATTAAGCATCATAAAATAATAAGTGTAGAAAATGTAGTAATTGAGCAAAATTATTTTGAAGTATCTATTGAAAATTATGATAATAAACTATATGAATTCTATTGGACTATGAATGGTGAAAGAAAAGATATAGATAAATTAATAACCGAGATAGATACTCCTATAATGAATTCAGATACATATGCTTCTATGAAAGATAAATTTTTTAGAACAGATATCTAACAAAAAAATCCGATTTGAAAAAATCGGATTTTTTTGTTAGATATCTATATCCTCTAATCCAGTGTCTCTTTTTACTTCTATGGCTTTAGCCACACTCATATTATTTCCAGGTTTAATATCATTAATTAATATTCTTTCACCCCTTGGTAAACCCATTATTAATTGATCAAAAAATATTCCGTTTTCTATTAATTGCTTTTCTGTAATTTGCCTTAATATTTCTTTTCTACCTGTTGTTAATATAATTTTGTAACCATTTGCATCCCATTCATTTAATTTTTCTATAACACCTGGTAACACTTCAATTTCTTTAGTAAACATATTAGTTAAATTACCTTGATGCTTGATTAATGTGCCATCAATATCTATAAAGATTGTCTTTTTCATTTCCATAAAGAATAATCGTTTTTTAAATATTATAAAATATTTAGTAAAAGTTTATTAAATCTATATAAATATTTTTTTATTTAAAGGGATTAAATTTTATATATAGAATATTATGGCAACTAGATATAGAAATTTACAAGAATATGCATCAGCACTAACAAATTATACTTTGATTGATGGATTAACACCAGATATGGTTAAAACAAAATATATATGGCTATTAAATGCAATAGTTGAAGATGCAATTATAGGTGAAGATGATTATGGACTTGTTTGGTACTCAGGTAATTGGATAGCAGGTGAATGGGAGAATGGTACTTGGTATTCTGGTATTTGGTATGATGGTGAATGGAAAAATGGTAATTTTTATTCATATAAGTTTGATACTAAGCAATTATTATTAAGAAATAAAAGAATTTTAGAAAAAGACAATCCTATTTACTCTCAATTTAGAAACGGTATATGGCGTCGAGGTAGGTTTTATAATGGCTATTTTGGACCAGAAACTTTTTTTGAATGGGATTCTATAAATCATAAGATTACATTATCAGAAGTTGTCTATTGGATACCAAGGTGGGAAGGTGGAGAATTTTATAATGGTGTTTTTAGAAATGCAGCATGGATGCAAATGTCTGGATATACTGGAAGAATAACTTCTAATTTTCATGGAGGTATATTTTTTAATAGCCATTGGGTAAATGGAACATTTCTGAACGGTACATTTCAAGGCGCTAAATGGTGGAGTGGAAATTTTACTGGTGGTGATTTTGTTATGGGTGAATGGATGAATGGTAATTTTAATCAAGGTAATACTAATACTAATATTAAAAGTAGATTTGGATCTTGGCCCTTGACGGGCTCTACTGATATGCCAAATTATACATTTTCTGGTCCAGGATTAGCAACATGGTATAACGGCACATTTATTAATGGTGAATTTCATTCAGGATTAAATATAATTTCTGGCGTAACCGCAGTGTCAACTAATCACAATAGAACCTGGTGGATGGGTGGAATTTGGCAGAATGGATTGTGGTATGGTGGAACTCATGTGAATGGTGATTTTAATAATGGTTATTGGAACGATGGATATTGGTCAGGAGGTACATTCTATAATGGGTATTGGATTAATGGCTTTTGGTTAAATGGTATTATCAATGGCGGATATTTTATACAGGGTATTTTTAAAAATGTTATATTTAATCATGGTCAATTAGGCTATCAAATGCCAGATTGGCTAGAACAAAAGCAATTATCAGAATCAACATTATCAATACCACCCAAACTTTTTGAAGGATGAAATGTCAACTTATCAAACATATGATTTCATTAGGGATATCAATTTTCATATAAAGAACAAGAATCCAGTTGATTTATCCACAAAAAGTAAAATATTTAAAATATTCTTATTTAAGTTAAAAGTTTTTCAATTAAATGATAGAATTAAAAAGGATCATCCAATTTTTAACGAAACCTATTTTTTATTTATATTAAATAATGTTGTTTATGTTGCTAAAAAACTTAATAGTGAGCAACTCAAATTTGATTATGTTGAAATTATTAATGGCTTGAAGGTTATTAGAAAAATGAAATTAAAAAAACTTTTTAATTAGTTTTTTGTTTAGTTATAATTTTTTATTATCTTTGTAAGTAATTAAAAATAAAAATTATGGATTTTTATACAAGCAATGATAAGCAGTATTATTCAGAAGATTTTTTGAGTGTGGCTTCTAAGATTATTCAGCAGAATATAAAAGAATTTCAAGAATATCTTTATAATAATCAAAAGCTTAAAGCTGTCAAAAGATTGAAAGAATTGACAGGTAATGGATTAAAAGAATGTAAAGAAATTTGCGATTTATATTTTGACGGTAAGTTAATTCCTATCAAGGAAGAAAGGAAAGAAAAGCTTGAAAGACTAGCAAAATTACCTTTAGTAAATGAGCTAATTGATAAGTTTAAGAAACTGCATGAAGATGATTTACGTTCTGCGTTTATGAAAATGAAAATGGATGATTTATTATCTATTGACGAATATTTACCAGAAAACAAAAACGAAAACGAAAACGAAAACGAATAAACGAAATTATTAATTTTTAATATATAATACACATGTTAATGATGAAAAATAAAGTAAATATTGATGATTTTCTGATTTTGATTACTTGGGTAAAATCATTTTACCTTTTCGAAGGAAAGAAGTTTTCCTATGAGTATTTACTAACGCAGGCTGAAACGTATAAGTATACCAATACGCCGTTTGATACGAGTGTACATAATATTGATAATTTAATGATAGATGCATTTCGTGTTTATCATAAATTAAAAGCAACAGAAAGCAAAATTGCTGATATATTGGAGACTTTGCCAATACCTTTTGATAAGAATGAATTAATTAGAGAAACAAAGAAATATGAAGAAATTTTTGAATATATGATGGAAAATTATAGATATGAAGATCCAGAAATTAGAGGTATTCAAAAAGGATTTCTCAGTGAAAAAATGAAAGAATATGTTGTAGACGAAAACTACGAAAAAGCTGCAATTGTGAGAGATATGATTAAGGAATGCTAATTAGATAAAAAAAACTGACTCGGTGAGAGTCAGTTTTTTTTTATTAAAAAAATTGGAAAAAACTGAAGTATAAAACTTTATATATACTCTATGAAATGTGTTTCATTAAAAAATAATATATCATTTTATGAAGATAAATAAAGATACATCCTATTTAATAGGATTGTTTCAAAGTGATGGTAGTATGAGTAAAGGTGCTGGCAATAAAGGTAAAGCTCAACTTGAAATTTCAGTAAAAGATGAAGATATAATATATAAAATAAAAGATATTATTCCATATAATTATGGAATAAGAAAAAGAGCAAGAAATATAGTAATAAAAGAAAAAAAATATTTACATGAATCTATAAATATTTCTATATGCAATATAGAATTTAGGAAATTTCTTGAGGATAACGGTGTACCATATGGAAAAAAATCTAAAATAATAGAGGTACCAAAATCTGAAAATTTAGCTAGATTAGATTATATTAGAGGGTTGTTTGATGGTGATGGATCATTAGGATTTACAAAAACTGGATTTCCGTATGTTGGATTTGTTACAGAAAGTGAAAAAATTAAAGATTATTTATTAAAATTTTTTTCAGAAATAACTGGTAAATCTTTGAAAGAAAATAATAGAAATAAAAGAGATAATTTATATAATATTGTTATTTATAAAGAAGATGCGGTGAAGTTTTGTGATATAATTTATTATAAAAATTGTTTGTCACTTAATAGAAAATATAATATTTCTAGAGAAATAATAAATTGGATTAGGCCATTAGATATGAAAAGAAATAATTTTGAGAGAAGAAAATGGAAAGAAAATGAAGATAATTATATATTAACTCATTCTGTAGAAGATTCAATTTTTGAATTGAATCGAACAAAAAAAAGTATAGAAATGAGGAAAATGAAGTTAAAAAATGTTTGTAAATATTAAAAAATTTAGTATCTTTGTAGTGCTAAATAAATTTAAAGAAAGAGAATAATTATGTTAGAAATTAAAGGAAAATATACTACTGCTATCATAATGATAGACGACGTAGAACAGGAATGTATAGACCAGGTTTATCGAATGGTTAATAATCCTGCTTTTACTGAGTCTATTCGTATAATGCCGGACTGTCACGCAGGTAAAGGTTCCGTAATCGGATTTACTATGCCTTCAGGTAAAAAAATTATACCTAATGTTGTTGGTGTAGATATTGGATGTGGTATGCTTTCATTCAATGTTGGTAAATCAATTTCTGAAAATAAGGATGAATTATTAAGATTAGATAATAATATTCGTAATGTTGTTCCTATGGGAAACAATATACACCAGAGATCAGCTGTTCCTTCAAAATATTTTGAAAAAAACTTTCCTTGGTCTGATGCAACTGAAATTGCTAAAAAATTTGTTGTATCTTACAACAAAAAATTTGGAACTAATTTCAAATATATTGAATATGACTATGATTGGTTTATCAATAAATGTGAAGAAATTGGTATGCGTTCTGATGCTGAAATGGCAATTGGTACTTTAGGTGGAGGTAATCATTTCATTGAAGTTGGTAAATCCGCTAATACTGGTGATATTTGGGTTACTATTCACTGTGGTTCTAGAAATTTCGGTTTAAAAATCTGTGAATTTCACCAGTTAAAAGCTAAGAAAGTGTTAGAAAACAAAAGGAATGTTATTTTAAGAGAAAAAATTGAAGAAATTAGAAAAACTTCAATTCCTTCAGAAATTGAAAATAGAATTAAAGAAGCAAAGAAAGAATTATGTCTTGACTTTACTGACATCAATATTAACAGTATGGAATTTTTGGAAGGTCAGGATGCTATGAATTATTTCTTGGATATGATTTTTACTCAGGTTTATGCTAAGTTTAACCGTAAGAGAATTTCTGAAAATATCTTGAAATCAATTGGTTCAAAGTCAAAAGAAACTATTGAATGTATTCATAACTATATTAACTTTGATGATATGATAATTCGTAAAGGTTCTATATCATCTTATGTTGGTGAAAAATTGATTATACCTTTCAATATGGCTGATGGTCTTTTAATTTGTGAAGGTAAGTCAAATCCTGATTGGAACTTCTCCGCACCTCACGGTGCTGGTCGTTTGATGTCAAGAGGAAACGCTTCAAGAAATATTGATCTTGATAAATTTAAGTTCCGTATGAAAGGAATAGTTTCTACTTCTGTTTGCAAATCAACTTTGGATGAGTCTCCACAGGCTTATAAAGATCCTAAGATGATAGAAGAAGCTATCGCACCTACTGCAATTATTATAGATAGAGTAAAACCTATCTTAAATTTGAAAGATGGAGGTGATTCAATGACTTGGAAAGAAAGGAAAGAGAGAGATAAAGCTGAAAAAGTGAGACAGCAGAATCGTAGAGAAATGAGAAAAATAAAAGGTAGATATTAAATTAAAAAGTTCAGCACTATTTTTATGCTGTTATGAGATATAGGTAAAATGTTTACGGGAATAGTTAATTATCTCGGTCGGTAATCCAGTATGTATAAACGAGTAAGCATACAAAGTTGAGAGCAAAAAACTCTCGTTATTGGGTACTCCGAACTCGCAAACATTTCTTTTTAATTTTTTAAATTTTAACTTATTATGAAAACTTTAATTGTTGGTGGAGATTTTGGTGATTTTCCAAACGCATCAAGTGTTATTACTAAAATTGGTGAGGAGTTTATAGAACATGAAATTGTCAATGGTGGCACATTAAATGAATTGCCAATTGATATTAATTCGGATTTAATATTATGGATGCCTAATATTTCTAATGAAACTAAAAAGCAATATCCCATCAAAAATTTAGGTAATGTTTTAATAGTTTCAAAAGTAATGAGATCAAATTATACAAATTTTGATGCAATCTCAAGAATATTTAGTATGCAGGGTAATGCTGTTATTGCGATTTATAAAGAAGAAAAGTTTAGATTTAAACTTATAGATTCACTCGGTAATGTTTGGTATAATGGATATAATATTAATTTATTATGTGATAAAATTAAGGATTTTTTTTATTTTACAAGAAGTGCAATAAGATGTAGAACAACTAAAATAGATATCAAAATACCGAATACAACTGATGATGTTTTAGAGTTTATAGAATTAAACAAGACTTTAGCAAATCACATACAGACTTCTTGTGGAGAAAGATTTTTCGGCAATTTATCCACTAGATGTTCAAAATTATTTCCAACATTCAGAAAAAATGTAGGTATATTTGTTTCACCAAGAAATATTGATAAAGAGACTATACTTTCTACTGATATGGTATATTGTGAATTTGAAGAAAATAATATATATTATGTTGGAGAACATAAGCCTTCGGTTGATACACCGATTCAACTAAAGGTTTATAAAGAATGTGAGCAAATAAATTTTATGATACATGGTCATTCTTTTATAAATGGTTCAGTGGAAACGAAAGAATACTTTTTATGTGGTGATTTGAGAGAATCAAAAGAAGTTATAGATATTATTCAGAATAATAGGTATGGTACAATTAATCTTAAGAATCATGGCTTTTTACTTTATTCTGATACCTTAGAAAATATGAAAAAATTAATTCAATCTCTAAACTTTTCTTATCGTAGAGAATGATAATATATAAGTTATGCTAAAGATTAAATATTTACATAGAAAATCTAGGGATAGACGAAATAGGGGTTATTGGACATATAATTCAAATAAAAATATTGATATATTTGACGATATACCTTTTCACGAAAAGATGCGAAAGAAATACTATGCATATTGGCCAAATATGGATTTTACACCTTTATATGAGTTCATTAATTCTAAAATAGGACAAGACTGGAATGATGTCTATTCTGAAATATTAAAAAAAACCAAAAAAAAATATAGGCATGACATAGATGATTGCTTAGGAGGAAGTGGATGGTTTTATATGGTAAAAACACCAATATATGATGAGGATATGATTCCTAGAGATGAAAATGGTAGAATTTTGAGAAATATAATTTTCGTGGACTATAATAATATCCTTACTAAAAAATCAGAGGAAGAATTATTAGTGGATTCTAAAAGATATATTCGTAAAATAAAGATGATGAAAATTTTAGAAAGCCAAGAAAATGAGCAATTCAATGAAGAATCTATAAATTCTGAAAATTAATCGATTTCTTCGTTTTTTCTTTTTTGAATATATTTTGCTTTTTCTAAAGTTTCTCTTTTAATAATGGATGGTTTTTTATAACACTGCCTATCTCTAAGTTGCTCTATTAATTTAGTTTTTTTTACTTTGTATTTTATTTTTTTAAGAGCCGCTTCTATACTATCGCCTTTTTTTACTTCTACTATTAGCATAATATTTTGATTTTATTTTTTTAATATATATAAAAAAATAAAAATAGTTTCAATGAAATCATTATTGAAGAAAACATATGAGGAATGGATATCAACTTCGACAGATCCAGTAGTAGTTGGTGACAAGCCTTATGATGAAAATAAACAAGAAAAAATAGATCAAAAAAGTGTTGTTAAATTTATTGATGAATATAGGAAATTGTTTAATAAAGGTGTAGAGGTTAGAGAATTGAAGCAAAAAGCAAAAGAAGAGTTTGGTGAAGAGCTATATATTTTATTAGAATTGGATTCATTTTTTAAAACATTAAGAGTTAAACAAAAATTAAATCCCGAAACAGCTGAAAAATACTTTGATGATTATATATCAGAAATACCCAGAGTTTTTTTAAAAATTAAAAAAGACTACTCACAATATGATTTATCGGATAAATTTGCAAAATTAAAAGAACTAAAGGAAACAAAGAAAAAACAAAGAAAAATTTCTAAAACTATTTTTGAAGAAGAAAAAGATGCAATATTTGTTGAATTTTTGAAAATGATAGAATGGATAAAATCTACTAATCAAAGAGTTCTTATAACTCTAGATGGTAGAGATTCTGCGGGTAAGGGATCTTTTATACGTTTGGCCGAAGAAATTTCACCCGAAAAAATTGTAAGTCATGATTGGTTTGATATTCCAACTAAATACCAGCAAAGGAATTGGTTTAGTAGATATATTAAAGCATTACCAGCAGCAGGTCACTTAAAATTTTATGATCGATCTTGGTATAACAGGGCAGTTAATGATCCAGTCAATGGTTATTGCACAGAAGAACAATATAGGCAATTTATGAAAGATGTTGTACCTTTTGAAAGAGAATTGCTAAATGAGGGTATAATTTATATAAAGATGTGGTTTTCAATTGATAAAGAAACACAAGAATTTAGATTTAATTTAAGAAAAGCTCATCCAATTAAATATTGGAAATTTAGTCCAAATGATGCTAAAGCTGTAGAAAAATTTGATTTGTTCACTTTTTATAAAGAGCAGATGTTTGCTAAAACTTCAACTAAAAAATCTCCATGGGTGGTTGTGGATATGAATGATAAAAAGTTAGGTCAGTTAAATGTGATGAGATATATTTTGAATAAAATACCGTATCCAAATAAAAATGAGCAAATCATTCAACCATATAAAACAAAGGTATATGAAGTGTAATGAATTCTATAGAAGATTTTGTAGAAAAATCCAATAAAAAGCACAATTTCAGATATAATTACGATAACTCTGTTTATGTTAATAATCAGACTAAATTAATTATAACATGTCCAATTCATGGTGATTTTATGCAAAGACCGGTGTCACATTATGTTCAAGGATGTGGTTGTCCGATTTGTGCAAAAGAAAAGATTTCTGAATTAAAAAAATCAAATTTATCATTATTCATTAAAAAAAGTAACGAAAAACACAATAATTTGTATGACTATAGTAAATCTATTTATGTTGATGCTATTTCTGATTTAGAAATTATCTGTAGTAAGCATGGTTCTTTTTATCAGAAACCATATGTTCATTTAAGAGGGCACGGCTGTCCAAAATGTGCCAACGAAAAGATATCAATAAAAAATAGAAAAGATAACGTTTTTATTGAAAAATCAAATGAAATTCATAATAATATTTATGATTATTCGTTGGTTGATTATTTAAATAACAAAACAAAAGTAAAAATAAAATGTAATAAACATGGTATTTTTGAACAAACACCATCTTCACATTTACAAGGACATGGTTGTCCTAATTGTTCAGCAAGTAAGGGCGAAAAAGAAATAGAAAAAATTTTAAATAAAAATAAAATTGATTTCATACGTCAATATTCATTTAAAGATTGTAGGTATAAATTACCACTATATTTTGATTTTTATCTATTAAAATATAATTTGTGCATTGAATTTGACGGAGAACTTCATTTTGGAATAGATACCCATTTCAATTATGATAAAGATATAGTAAAAATAAGAGATAGCATTAAAAATAATTATTGTAGGAATAATAATATTAGATTAGTAAGAATATCGTATAAGGAAAACATTACTAATAAAATGAATGAGGTTTTAAGTGAACTCGGTATTTTAAATATATAGAATAAAAAAAATTATGAATAGAGATAATGCTCAAATTATTGCTGGTGTAGTTGAAAGAATTACTAAGCTAGAAAATACAATATTTGATTTACAAAATTTATCCAGTAAGGACAGGTTTCAAATTATTGGATCCAACGGATCTGGTTTTAAACACGTTGTAGATCTAGATGTGAATGAAATCGCTACAGTTGTTTTTTCGCAGGATATTTTAGAACAGTATATAAATACTCTTAATTTAGAATTAGATGAATTAATTAAAAAACTTGAAGAATTCTAGAATAATTCTATTTTATCACATTCAAATGTAAAAACAATTTTCATGTTTCGTACTTCAACGTCACTTAAGTGTTCGATGTCTTTCAATAATTTTTTTTCTAAATTAGAACTTTCTACTTTATTTAGAGTATCTTCGATATAAAGCACGACGTTTTGATTTTCATCAAAATCCATACTATTGATGATTATATCATAATTTAATTCAAAATATTTTTGGATATCATCACAATAGATTTTAATCTTTTGATCATCTTCATAGAATTCGTAAAAATTATACTCTTTCATAATCAATAACAATATTAATTTTTAGATAGATATCTCCTCTATCTTTATCATTTTTTAATAAACCTTTTTCTTTAACTCTTATAACATCGCCATCTTTTGTTTTTTCTGGTAATTTAATTTTAATTGTTGAATCATCAATATGATTGTAAAATATTTCATTTCCTTCAATAGCGTCTTGATAATGTATGTTAATTGTTTTTTGTAATTCAAAATTATTAATTATTTGATAATCATCATTTCTTTCAACATTAATATTTAATATTAAATTTCCAACTTTATCTCTATAATATTTTGACTGATGACCGAAGCCACTATGCATATTCCTTATGTTATTTCTTATTTGATAAATATTTTGCAAAGTTACTTCTGAATCTTTTAATATAACTTTTTCTCCACTACATTTTTTACAGGTCCCAGTGTGTATTTTTCCTTGACCTTGACAATATTCACATGTTCTTTTATTGTTAATTCCTGTTCCGTTACAAATTTCACAGATTTCTGAATGACTTTCTTTATCAAAGCCTGTTCCGTTACAACTATCACAATGAACGAATTTTTTAAATTTTAAATTCAATTGATCATTTAGATAAATATTTTTTAGATTAATTTTTGCGCTTACATTGATATCTAAATTTTCTCTAAATTCTTCTCTTCTTCCAAATGGATTAAAGCCAAAGTTTTCAAATGGATTACCACGACCTTCAAAAAATTGACTAAATAAATCATCTGCTCCTCCGCCAAAATGAAATTCAAATGAACCAAAATCACTAAAAGGAGAATATGATTTACCATTTGGACTTCTGTTGTCATATTCTTGCTTTTGTTGAGAATCTGAAAGCACGGAATGAGCTTCATTTACTTTTTTAAATTTTTCTTCGTTACCACCGTTTTTATCCGGATGATATTGATGAGCTAATTTCCTATATGCTTTTTTTATTTCTTCTTCAGTCGCATTCTTATCTAAATTTAATTCTTTATAATAATCTTTATTATAATCCATTCTTAATTTATTTTTTTATATATAATTATATATAATTTTGATGTGATTTGTTTAAAAAAAGAAAGCCAGTTTACCCTGGCTTTCTTTGATTTAATCTTCTTGCTTATTTTTAAGATTTTTTAGTTTTTTGTCTCTGATTGTTCTAGTATAGAGTTTTTCTTTTTTGTTAAAAGCATCTGTGTAGGAATGAACTACTACGACACTAACGTGTCGTAGTTTCGGGAACATAATGTTCCTTCTCTCTAAGCGTTTCGTTGCTTATGCCATCAGATGGTCTTATTTTTGCTCCACGCTCGTAATCAGACGTTCCATCTGATATTCTGTTATGCAGAAATTCGGCTTCGCCGAATATATTTTTACGATATCCTTCGTTGAGGATATTAATTGCAGCATTTAAATCTCTATCGTGTTTTTCACCACATTTGCAAAACCAAGTTCTATCTTTAAGTGTTAGTTGGTTATTAATCCAACCACATTTATTACATGTCTTAGAAGATGGAAAGAACCTATCTATATGAACTACAGATTTATCATTCCAATTGGCTTTATATTCAAGTGTATCTATGAATTTACCCCAACTAACATCACCTATAGCTTTTGCTAATTTATGATTTTTCATCATTCCTTTCACATTAAGGTCTTCCAGATAGATTGTATCAAATTGTTTCACCAATGATGTAGTTGTTTTATGAATTAAATCCATTCTAG
>Ga0265297_10009594_pt1 | contig 12424 bp, 10 predicted proteins | sample Munlanlwell13791_FD_192502 | JGI IMG/M metagenome (GOLD analysis project Ga0265297, IMG submission 192502) | Leachate microbial communities from a municipal landfill in Southern Ontario, Canada - Leachate well 137-91 | ecosystem: Engineered > Solid waste > Landfill > Unclassified | place...
CCCTTGTAATGGGCAAAATCATAAAGGTAGATGGGGGAGTATACAAAATTGCAAGATAGGCCCAAGCGCGCATTAATCCTGGCCATAATCCTGGTAAGCGTTATTATTTTGATATCCGGTTGCGGTTCAATCCCGATCCCTAATCGAATCCCGATCCCCAATCCGTTCCTGCTTATTTAAAATATCCTTAAACAACCTACATTAAATCCCCTTTGCCCAAAGGGGCAACGTCCTATAATATATCTTATGTTAACTAGCCATATAGGAAATACTGGATATAAGTAATTGCTGCGCAATATCTTATGCATATATGTAAATTTCCTGTTGATAACTGTCTTTTTATGATATCGGATTTGGATTTTGATAGAAATGAGATTTAAGGACAAGTTTAGGATGGCTAAAAGAACCGATTGGGATTAATGCCAGAATCGCCCCAAGGTCAGGTAGGATAGTGCCGAGATGGCGGCTGAGCATGGGATGGTGAGTATCCAGGCCCATACGATCCGGCCGGCGACCCCCCATTTTACCGCACTCATACGCTTAAGCGAGCCTACTCCCATAATTGCGCCGGTTATGGTATGGGTTGTGCTGACCGGGACACCTAGCGACGAGGATATGAATAACATGATTGCGGCGCCGGATTCTGCGCAAAATCCATCAACCGGTTTCAGCTTTGCAACTTTCTGCCCCATAGCTTTTACTATACGCCACCCTCCGAACATTGTGCCAAGGGCTATGGCGGCATGACAGGTTATGACTACCCAAAAAGGGACATGAAATGTCGCGCCCAATACCCCTGCGCTGAATAAAAGGCTTGCAATAATACCCATGGTTTTTTGGGCATCGTTTCCCCCATGTCCAAGGCTGTATAACGCGGCGGATATCAGCTGCCCCTTTCTAAAGAGATGATCTACCTGCATGGGCGCGCTTCTTCTGAATAGCCGGTATACCATAATGCCGAAGGCCAATCCCAATATAAGGCCCAATACAGGTGAGATAAATATGAATGAAACCGTTTTCAATATACCACCCCAGACAAGAGAGCCCGGTCCGGCCTTTACCAATGCCGAGCCTATCATTCCCCCGATTAGCGCGTGGGAAGAGCTTGTGGGAAGGCCGAAATACCATGTGATTATATTCCATCCGCAGGCACCAACAAGGGTGCCAAATATGGTTGCCTTGTCGACAATGGCTATATCGACTATCCCCTTCCCTATTGTGTTTGCGACGTGGAGACCAAAAAAAAGGAAGGCAACGAAATTAAAGAAGGCGGCCCAGATGATGGCAACCCTTGGGGAGAGCACTCTTGTTGAAACTATCGTGGCTATGGAATTTGCGGAATCATGAAAACCGTTCAAAAAGTCAAATAGGAGCGCTAAGAATATCAGGAAGATTACTGCAAACGTCATTATTATCAGGCCTGTTTTACCAGAATGGATTGGACTATGTGAGCGACATCTTCGCATATATCCAGGACGGTCTCCGCGTCCTGGTATATTTCCTTCCATTTGATTATAGCTATAGCGTCTTTCTCTTTCGCAAAAAGCTCCGCGAACATCGAATCCCTCATAGAGTCGCCGACGTTTTCCAGGCGATTGATCTCAACACAGGTCTCCCCTATTGATTTCGCATTTTTAAGATTACGGAGGCCTTTAACGGCGCACGCAACGGCCCGGACAGACTCCTCTATAATGGTGGCAAATTTAAGAAGGTTTTGGTCGGGACCGCTTATCTTGTATACCCTGAGCCGGTTTGTTATCGTATATATCATGTCGATGACATCGTCCAGCTCCTTTGCGAGGGTATGGATGTCTTCGCGGTCGAAAGGCGTTATAAATGTCTTGTTGAGCCTGCTGAGGATCTCATGGGTGACATCGTCCCCCTGATGCTCGATATCATGCATCTTTTTCAGGGAGGCCTCATCCTCGAGATTATTTTTTGAAACCACTTCCTTAAAATGCGTCGCGGCGTCGACCGCGCAACCGGCCTGTTTTTCAAACAGATCGAAAAAGTTATGTTCTTGTGGAAGAAAACTGAAACGCATAAGCTCCCTTTATATTTTTTTATGATTTTGCTCCATTATAAATATTAATATGCTCCGTGTCAAGGTATTAATGCGCGTGATTGCCCCGCCCGCCCTTGTTTTTGCTGATTCTTATGCTATAATTATGTTAATTGGAAGGAGCGTATATGAAACGCATAATAGCTTTGATCCTTGGTGGCGGTCAGGGTAAGCGGCTCTTCCCCCTCACTATGTATCGTTCGAAACCCGCTGTTCCGATCGGCGGCAAATATCGCCTGATAGACATACCTGTCTCGAATTGCCTGCACTCAGGCATCAAAGACATATACGTGCTTACGCAGTTCAATTCAGAATCGCTGAATAATCATATAAATAATACATACAGGTTCGACTATTTCTCGAGGGCCTTCGTCAGGATACTTGCCGCGGAGCAGACCGTGGATAACACAAATTGGTTCCAGGGTACGGCCGATGCGGTAAAAAGAAATATGTTACATCTCAATCTGAAAGGTGATGAAGAGATATTGGTGCTTTCCGGAGATCATCTTTACAACATGGATTATCGTGACCTGATAAATTTTCACAGAGATAGAAAAGCGGATTTTACCGTATCCGTTATACCCGTCGACGAAAGCCAGACGCGTGAATTGGGTATTTTGAAGCTGGGCCCTAACTCGAAGATATCCGGATTCAAAGAGAAACCAAAGACCAGGTCGGAATTGGCGGATTTTAAGTTTTCGGCGAAAGGCAGCCTGCGCAGGCTATATGCCGGCCGCTTCTGCTATCTGGCTTCCATGGGAGTATATGTATTTAACGCCGGGGCGCTTGCCAAAGCGCTCGAAGGCACCGACGCCGATTTTGGAAAAGAGGTCATCCCCCATTCGATAAAAAGGCTCAAAGGCTACAGCTATATGTTTAACGGGTACTGGAAAGATGTCGGGACGATAAAGTCGTTCTATGAGGTTAGTATGGGTACGGCCTCTTCCAGACCGGAATTTTCGTTCTTCTATGACGGCTCTCTTTTTACAAGGCCCAGGTTTTTGCCTTCGGCCAGGATCTATGACTGCAAAACGGAAAAATCCATTATCGCCGAAGGGTCCGTGCTAACCGGCGCCTACATCAAAAATTCTATAATCGGTTTGCGTTCGATAATCGGCAGGCGTGTCAGGATCACGAGGACCGTCATGATGGGCGCGGATTATTTCGAAGATTCGGACAGCAGAGAGTCGGTAGAACTTGGCATAGGAGATGGCTCGCGGATCGACAGGGCCATAATTGACAAAAATGCAAGGATCGGCAGGAATGTAATCATAAACAACAGAAAGAATCTTAAGCAGTTTGACGGCGCTAACTATTTTATCCGTGACGGTATAGTGATAATACCCAAGAATGCCAAGATCAAGGACGGGACTAAGATATAAATTCCTGATTTACCGTAAGCTTATACCCCTGGCAGGTTTCCCTCTTTTTTAATGTCCGGTCTATCCTGTTTATAGTATCGATCTTATTAAGCGCCCAGAGCGGCGCTATATGGTTCGCCCTCTCCCCTTCTCCTGTCAGACGCTGGATTATTATGTCCCCCGAAAGATTTTCCAGAAAGTCGCAGGCGAGCTCGACATATCGGTCCTCCTCCAGGATCCCGGCCTTCCCTTCGTTATATAATTTCTCGAGCTCCGTCCCTTTTAATATATGCAAGAGATGTATCTTGACGGCCTCCACCTTTAGTTCGCTCAGCCTTCTTGCGGTAGCGATCATCTCATCTCTGGTCTCGCCGGGCAACCCAAGTATCACATGTACGCATACAGGAATGCCGAATTCCTTTGTCATCTCAAGCGCATTCAGGAAATCTTTAAAATAGTGGCCTCTATTTATAAGCTTTAAGGTCTTGTCATGGATGGACTGCAGGCCGTATTCCAGCCATACTTCATAGCCTTTTTTATAGTAAGAGATGAGCCGTAATTTATCGCGATCGACCGCATCCGGCCGGGTCCCGATTGATATGCCTACGATCTCTTTAAATGGAAGCACGCTGTCGTAGACTGCCTTCAGCCTCTCGGGCGGGGCGTATGTATTTGTAAATGCCTGAAAGTATGCTATGAATTTTTGAGCGGATTTGATCTTCTTCAAATGCTCGATCCTTGCAGAGAGCTGTTTTTCGACCGGCAGCGCCGCGTCCGTATAGGATGCGCGCGATCCATTGCCGTCGCAATAGATGCATCCGCCGGAACCCTTCGTCCCGTCGCGGTTAGGGCAGGAGAAACCGGCGTCTAACCCTATGCGGTACACCCTGCAGCCGTATTTGGTTTTGAGATAGGAGTTGTAGTCTCTGTATGATTTCATCTCTGCCTTCTCGTCTTTTCGAGGAATACCATAAGTATCGATATTGCGGCAGGGGTGACGCCGGAGACGCGGGATGCCTGCCCTAAATTAAGAGGCCTGACTTTTAAAAGTTTTTCTTTTATCTCTGCGGAGAGGCCGTGGATATTTTTATAATCGATATCCGCCGGAACCCGGATCTTCTCGATCTTGCTCATGCGGCCGACCTCACCAAGCTGTCTTTTGATGAAGCCCTCATATTTTACCTCTATCTCAAGGCCTTTTACTTCCGTCGGCGTAAGGGCCGGCATCTCTTCCGCCGATACCAGGTCCCTGTATGAGACACCGGGGCGCTTCAGGACTTTTTCAAGCCGTTCCGTTTTAAGTCTCCTTATCTCGCATTCTATCTTTTCTTTCTTTCGCATAGTCTCGGCGAACACCTTTTCGTCGATGAGCCCTATATCATGACCTATGGGCACCAGGCGCGTATCTGCGTTATCCTCACGCAATATCAGCCTGTATTCCACCCGCGACGTGAACATGCGATAAGGCTCGCTCGTCCCCTTTGTTACAAGATCGTCTATAAGGACCCCTATGTAGGCGGTGGACCTGTCGAGTATAAGCGGTTCTCTCCCTTTGACCTTGAGCGCGGCATTTATACCTGCCATAAGTCCCAGGCTTGCCGCCTCCTCATATCCGGTGGTTCCGTTTATCTGGCCGGCGAGGTAAAGCCCGGCAACAGATTTTGTCTCAAGCGTCGGATATAGTTGCGTTGGTTCAACATAATCATACTCTATCCCATAACCAGGCCTTATTATCTTGGCGTTCTCCAGACCTTCGATGGAATTTACTATCTTTTCCTGGACATCGATAGGCAGGCTTGTAGATATGCCGTTCGGATAATACTCGACTGTGTTGAGACCTTCCGGCTCGAGGAATACGTGATGCCTGTTGCGTTCAGGAAAACGGCATATCTTGTCTTCTATGGACGGACAGTAACGCACGCCAGTGCCCTTTATGATCCCTGTGAATAGAGGGGAACGGTCGAGGTTCGACTTTATTATGTCATGGGTTTTTTTATTTGTATATGTGATATAACACGGAAGCTGCTCTTTGATTATCCTTTTTGTAAAGAATGAGAACGGCGTGATATCCTCGTCGCCGTATTGGATGGCGAGCCTGGAGAAGTCTATGGTCCTGCCGTCGAGTCTGGGGCATGTCCCTGTTTTAAGCCTCCCAAGCCCAAGCCCCAGCGCTTTCAGGGAGCGCGATAAATGTTCGGATGGCCTCTCTCCCATCCTGCCGCCCGGAGAGTGCTTCAGTCCTATATGGATAAGGCCGTTCAGGAAAGTTCCGGTGCCTACAATAACAGCGTTGGCAACGATCTCCTCTTTCAAGGCCGTGCGCACGCCTTTTACGGCCCCATTTGCGGTCAGTATCTCACAGGCCATGCCTTCCCTTGCATCGAGGCCGGTTTGCCCTTCGATCACGGCCTTTATGTGCGACCTGTAAGCCTGCCTGTCTGCCTGGGCCCTGGTGGACCGGACAGCAGGGCCTTTCTTGGTATTCAGCGTTCTGAATTGTATGGCTGAGGCGTCTGTGGTCTTGGCCATCTGGCCGCCCAGGGCATCTATCTCCTTTACCAGCTGTCCTTTCGCAAGTCCCCCGATAGCCGGATTGCAGGACATCAGCCCTATAGTATCTGCGCTCATGGTCAGGAGCAGGGTCTTACACCCAAGCCGTGCGCTTGCAAGAGCGGCTTCACAACCTGCATGTCCGCCCCCTATTACTATAATATCGTATCTTTGGCTCATAATAGATTATTGTATATTATATCGACCCGGCGGTCAATAGGGCAAAAGTGCCTGTTGAACTTGTCTTTTGGCAAAAGTTCAGGTATACTATTATTGGATGACAACAGCCTAGAGTGACCCGTTCTCGGGCCTAAGGTACAAAGTTACCTGCACAGCGCTGTTGCCATCCTTTTTTTTGGATAAATATCGGCAGTCTCGGCGGGTTTATTGCCTTCTGTAGAATCGGTTTATTGTGGCTATTACTTCGTTTGGCTTGTCCACCACCGTGAATATTTCCAGGTCGGATTTATTTATTGCCTTATGGTGCAACAATGCATTCTTCATCCATTCCAATAACCCTTTCCAGTACTTGCTTCCCACCAGAATTACCGGAAACGCCTCCAGCCTGCCGGTCTGGACAAGCGCAAGCGCTTCAAATAATTCATCCAGCGTGCCGTAACCACCCGGAAAGACGATAAATGCCTTTGAGTATTTCGCGAACATGACTTTACGGCAGAAGAAATACTTGAATTCGATCATCCTCGTTATATACCGGTTGGGTTTCTGAGTTATCGGCATCAATATGTTCAGCCCTATAGATTCGCCGCCGGCGCCTTTCGCGCCTTTATTCGCCGCCTCCATGATACCCGGTCCGGCGCCCGTAATCACTGCGTAGCCGCTTTTTACGAGCTTCGCGGCGGTTATTTCGGCCAGTTTATAATATATATTTGACGGTTTTAACTTAGCCGAACCGAATATGGAAACAGCCTCTTTTACGTCAGCCATCTCCTCGAAGCCTTCTACAAATTCGCTCATTATCCTGAATATGCGCCACGGGTCTTCTTCTGTAAAACCTTCTTTTGCCAGTCTCATCTCCGTACCCCTTTATTTGTTATAAAACTGTCTTTTTTGAAACCCTGCATGAACCGGTAGGCAAAGAAATACCCCTTTACCTTTATCGGGTTCACCAATTGATCAAATATTAAATGCTGGGTCAATCCTATCGCTGCCGCCTTCCAGATGTTTGAGAGTGATAGCGCGTAGACGGCAAGCCACGCCAGGGCTATTAGTTCGTAGGAATGGAAGAAAAGACGCAGTTTATCGAAGCTCATATCGAGGCATGCCACATATATAGCTTTGACCTTTATGGTAAAACCGTAGTTTAGATAATAGTCGACCAGATGATCCAGGTCAATGAGTATGCCGGCGAGAAATGAAGAGACGGCGCAGGCGATCGATTTAAAGTAATATCCCACTAGCGCGCTTATTATGCCGGAGGCGGCGATATGGGCTAAAGGTCTGATCTTAAGGACCTCTCTATAGCTTCAGCACCGAATCGAAGGTCCCAAAGGTATTCTGTTCGCGCTCGGCGTTTTTAGTATCGAGCGTCCACTCGCCGTCCACGATGAATTTGTATTTGTACCTGCCGGGAGAGAGGTCGAGCTTCTTCTTCCAACGGCCGTCGGCGAACTTATCCAGCTTATTCTCATCCGTCTTCGTCCAGTGGTTGAAATCTCCCACTATGTATATGTCTTTTGCATTTGGCGCCTCTATCTCGAAATTCACCTCTCTTATTGCCCGAGGCTCGGGGTCAATGACCCTCTCCTGTGCAACCGAAATTATCGCGTCCTGTGTCTCTTCGACTGCAGGTATCGAAGCAAGGGCTTTTTCGAATTCAAGCGCCCCCTCTGCGCGCAATAGCTCTTCGGCTAAGGCGGTATAGTCCAGGGCGCCGTTCGATTCCTTGTCGAACTGCATTACCGTTATGCCTTGCGACACCGCACGTTTAAGGGTAACATTCGTCCTTATTACCGTCTGAAGCATCTGGTCTTTGAAGAATGCGCGTATCTCCTCCAACATGCTCTGGGAATACTTGGTGCGTTTATCGAAGAGCGTAGCCAGGCCGTTTACGCGCGGCGCGTGGTTTATCTTTATCTTTATGAGTTCGAGCATACCCAGGAGCTTTCCGACTCCCATAAGCGAGAAGGCGCTCATATCGATCGGGACGATGATATGTTCGGCTGCTCTCAAGGCATTGAATGTCAAAAAACCAAGGCTTGGGGGGCAATCGATGATGACGTAATCATAGTTCAGGGGCCCTGCCGAAAGGGCTTGATATAATTTTGATACGGCGTCCTCTTTATCCTTCAGCTCCTGCTCCAGCGTGCTCAGAAGGATGTTCGCCGGCACTATATCAAGGTTCGGAACTGATTTAAAGATGCAGTCGTCTATATTGCGTTTCTTCTCCGGATTATCGGTGAGGATATTATATGTCGATTTGTCCATCGAGATGTTGATAGCGCCCAGGCCGAAACTGGCGTGGCCCTGAGGGTCCATATCGATCAGAAGGACTTTCCTGCGACAAGCTACGAATGCCCCCGCGAGATTTATAGCTGTAGTGGTCTTCCCGCAGCCGCCCTTTTGATTTGCTATCGCTATCGTCTTCATATCACATCCCCCTTTGTTATTGCTAGGTCCTTGACGTATATCTTTAAATCGACAGGAGAATCCAATTTGTTAGATTCTCCCACGTAACCGGATTCTATCCTTAGCTGATCGATACGTGTCAGATCGATATATTTCTTTGTGTCGGTCAGCGAAAGCGCGTCTTCATGCCAGCGCGAGGAAAGGTATGTATCGCCGAGACGTACGGATTTATGGTTTGCGTCCCTCAGTACCACGTTTATCTTTTCACCGCCCATCCTGCCGCGAAGCACAAGACTTAAATTCCGTCCTGAAAGATCCAGAGGAAACCTGAAATTGATCGCGACGCCGGCCCACCCGTATTTTTTGGTATTATTCACGACCACAAATTCCTTCTGGATCCGGCTGGACCTGTTTTTTGCGTTACCTCGGAATTCAAATTTTTTTACAAATTCCCTGTTTATATTTCCTCCGTCGACGACCTTTACCACCTTTGTTTTTGCAAATTTTTCTTTAAGGAGATCAATATACTTTACATACACAAATGAGGCCGCGGCGCTTAAAAACACCATCACTGCAATAAGAGAGGCGAGTGCCCCGCATATAAAGGACAATTTTTTAAGCGACAAAACGGTTTTTTTTCTACGGGATTTGGGACGAGCTTTCTGGTAGAAGTACGTATTGGCGATATGCGTATTCAATACGTCTTCTTTCAGGACGGGCTTTCTTAGTGTTGCTTCTAGCGTTTTACTCATTACCCTTTTGGTCGAAGATAAAACGTATTATATTGCTTTAATTATATAGTATATACGAGAAAATGGTAAATTACAAACTTTTTTTCGCAAATTCTACACCGTTTTTGAAAATAGCGAAACCGTCTCCTTTCCGATCGCTCAGATGCCGGAGCCTCCTTGTCCAGTTCGGGTGCTGCAGGCTTGTCACATGCCTCTCCGGATGAGGCATGAGGCCGAATACGCGTCCGGTCCTGTCGCATATTCCGGCTATGTTCTTTACCGAGCCGTTGGGGTTGTACGGGTAACCGGCCGTTCTTCCGTTCTTATCGACATATTCTAATGCGACGAGCCCCTCATCTTTCAATCTTTTCAATGTCCCTTTATCTCGGGGGATAAATTTGCCTTCGCCATGCGCAACAGGCAATTCAATAGTCTTGTCTATCCCCTTTGTCCATATGCATCTGGTCTTTGGTCTTTTCAGATAGACCCATCTATCCTCGAATCTATCCGAATCGTTCAGCGTCAAGGTCGCTTCTATATGCCGGAAATCCCCGCCCAGGTTAGGTAAGAATCCAGCCTTGACCAGTATCTGGAATCCGTTACATATGCCTATTATCGGTTTTCCGCAGCCGATGAATCTTTGCATGGCGGAAGAAAGGTTGAATTTAAGCTCATTGGCCAATATCTTGCCACTTGCTATGTCGTCGCCGTAACTGAATCCGCCGGGAATCGCGAGTATATGGTACGAATCGAGGTCTTTCGTTCTATTTGTAAGTTCGTTAATGTGGACGAGTTGAGTATCGGCCCCGGCAAGCCGGAAAGCGAAGGCAGTCTCTTTATCACAATTTGTTCCCGCCGTCCGCAAAATTATAACGTTTACTTTTTTCATATGCCACCTCGGTACGATTGCATATGGAACCTCTCTAAGCGTAATGTCGGGTTTATGCGAGGTTTCATACTACATCTCTTTGAATGGGCTCTTCCATGAAGCCTTCAGCTTTTTTATATCGGTGACCACTATGGTCTTTCCCTCGAGACCGCTTATTCTGAAGATGCCGTCCCTTCGGATTCTGCCGATCTTCCACACCGGGAGGCCGGCCATAATCGCCTCAAATCTCTTTTCGTCGCGGACCTCCGTTATGAAGCGCGTATTAGATTCCGAAAAGAGCAGTATTTCGTTGGTAAGGGTATTCTTTCTTGCGCCTTTCGTAAAGGTATCGAGGCTTATATCCATCCCCAGGTTTCCGGCAAATGCCATCTCCGCCAGGGCAACCGCCATGCCGCCATCCGAGCAATCGTGGCATGATCTGACTCTCCCCTCGGCGATGGCTTGCGACAGAGCTTTCATGAGCCGCAGTCCGTAAACGGGGTCGACTCGCGGCACGTCGTTTCCGGTGAAACCGAGCATCTTGTAGTACTGCGAACCACCCAGCTCGTTATGAGTAAGGCCCACAAGATAGACCGTATTTCCGGCCTCTTTGGCATCCATACTTATCGCCTTCGACGTATCTTCCATTATCCCGATGCAGGAGACCAGGAGTGTCGGCGGTATAGAGATCGTTTTCTTCCCTGTAGAATATTCATTATTCAGGCTGTCCTTGCCGGATATGAAAGGAACTCCGTAGCCCTTTGCTATATCGTAGCATGCCATCGAAGCCCTGACTAATCCGCCCAACCGGTCCGGTTTATTTGTGTTGCCCCAGCAGAAGTTATCGAGGATGGCGCATCTGGTTACATCTCCTCCCACACAGACAATCTGCCTGAGCGCCTCGTCTATGACGCTTGCCGCCATCCAATAAGGGTCTATCTTGCCGTAATCCGGATTTATCCCGCAGGAGAGGATTACGCCTTTCTTTGAATCAAGGATCGGTCTGGTGATGCAGGCGTCGCCGGGGCCGTCCCTATCCACGCCCTGAAGGGGCTTAAGTACGCTTCCGCCCTGAACCTCGTGGTCATACTGCCGGATTATCCATTCCTTGGAGGCTATATTTAAGTTAGACATTAGGGCCAATAGATCCGCCGTGAAATCTCTTTTATGCCGATGGGAAGGCTCCTTGAAGTTAGGTTTTTTCCATACCGCCTTCCTTTTGAAATTCGGAACGCCATTATGTATGAAATGCATATCCATGTCGCATACGACGCATCCTTCGTATAGTAGCTCAAGCCGACCGCTCCCGGTGAAGGTTCCGATGACAGTTGCTTCTACATTCTCACGCTCAAAGACAGTCCTGAGTCTCTCGATCTTTTTCGGATCGACCGAGAGCACCATCCTTTCCTGCGCCTCGGATATCCATATCTCCGAATAGCCCAGGCCCCTGTATTTAAGCGGCACTTTTTCAAGATCGACCCGGGCTCCCAGCTCCTCCCCCATCTCCCCTACCGCGCTGGATAGCCCCCCTGCCCCGCAATCGGTGATAGCGTTATAAAGGTTTTCATCGCGCGCTTGCAGCATGGTATCGGCCACCTTCTTTTCCTGGATAGGATTACCTATCTGGACGGCGGAACCCGATATCTTCTCGGATTCATGCGTGAGTTCTCCGGAAGAGAATGTCGCGCCGTGTATGCCGTCACGGCCGGTCCTTCCGCCGACAACTACGATAAGATCCCCTTTATGGACTTTTTTGAAAGACTTGTCCTTCGGCATTATGCCCACATTTCCGCAGAATACGAGCGGGTTTCCGACGAAGTCTTTGTCAAAAAGGACCGCGCCATTTGAGGTCGGTATTCCCATCCTGTTGCCGTAGTCTCTTACGCCGGCGACCACGCCCTTCATTACGCGTTTGGGATGAAGAGCGCCTTTAGGCAGTTTCTTATATGGATAATCAGGCGGCCCGAAACAGAAGACATCCGTGTTGATGATCGGTTTTGCGCCAAGCCCTGTGCCGAGCGGGTCACGTATGACCCCGCCTATGCCCGTCCCTGCGCCGCCATAAGGCTCAAGCGCGGACGGGTGGTTGTGAGTCTCTACCTTGAAGCATATATTGTGTTTTTTATCGAATCGTATTATGCCGGAATTGTCATGGAAGACCGAGACGCACCAGTCTTTATTGAGCTCTTTCGTAACCTTCATTATCGTAGATTTTAATAGATTATTTATGTGCATGACCCTCGGTCTTCGACCGTCTTCCCTGTAC
>Ga0265297_10009595_pt1 | contig 12422 bp, 12 predicted proteins | sample Munlanlwell13791_FD_192502 | JGI IMG/M metagenome (GOLD analysis project Ga0265297, IMG submission 192502) | Leachate microbial communities from a municipal landfill in Southern Ontario, Canada - Leachate well 137-91 | ecosystem: Engineered > Solid waste > Landfill > Unclassified | place...
CCGTGACGATAAAGGTTTCGAGATCCATAAGGCCCTCCCCGGCTGGTTGAAAGGTTCGCTAACACCCTTTCATTCGGCCAGAGGGCCTTTCTTATTGATAGGATCATGAAAACTCGCACACGGCGTTTATCGTTAATGACCTCCTCTCCCTGCTTTTGCTTGATTATACCACTTCGATTTTCAGCCGGCGGGAATTTGGATAAAGCTTTATACCAGGCACTGCGTTATTACGTTCTATCCGCTCCGTTACGCAGCGAAGTTCCGGCGCAGTGCGACCAGCCTGAGAGACCGGCCTTTTTTGCATCGATGCAATGAAGACCGCCTGAAGTTGTTACAATGATCTTTCCGTCAACGATCAAAGCTTGTCCTTCCATGATATTGGATTCTTCAAGATCGAACGTCCGGACCGTCCCGCCCGTGCCCAGATCGATAAGGATGATCGTCCTGCCGTCGATGAGAACACCTTGTCCCCTTGCGATACTCAACCCTGCTCAAAATTAACGCATCGTACACGCGCTCTGGTTGTGTGTGATACCTGGGGAGAAAAGACGCCCCTCGCCAGATTTATGCTGTTTCCAGACAGTGTTTCAATATAGCAGAACTGGAAGGTTTTATTGGTCACCACGGTTGGAAGGAGAACTCAGAGGACTCTTTGTCTCAGGTTCAGTCGCTCGCTTTTTGCTCATACCTGTTTCTCCACGGTACTGCTGTTGGGTCTCGGGGGTATCTTTAGGAGCGGATTTCGCTTTTTCAACTATGGTCTCTACAGCAGCCGATAAAGGGCCGACATAAAGCCCAGCTCGTTTATCTTCTGAAAAACCATTCCGTGGAAGCCAAACACAAGCAGCGATCAGCACCATAATAAAAACGGTCTCGTTTCTTTTTCTTGTAAAGCTCATAAAACTCCTTTGTGAAAAAAACTTTTCGTATCCCCGCCCTCTTAGTTGCAATTACCAAAGCTGTTGCAATTTTACTCTCTCCTGGAGGGACTGGCTAGGTGAGTTTCAGAAGCATATCGAATTATCGATTCATTTCTTTGGTCCATTCCCCCAAGAAGTAAACACGCTCTTTTTTCTTATCTGTTTTTATGCCCAACAACTCTTTAAATCTCTCCACTGGAAATGCATACTGCATTGCGCCCATCGGAGTCCGGTTAATCTGGCGATTGACGGCCACGAGGTCTTCACGTCCCTTTTCTTCAAGCGTTTCGGTGTAGCCGTCATGTTGCCGTATCAAATCGTTCATAGAGCTTAAAACGCTCCGGTTGCTTGCCCTGGCAAATTGAACGGTTCCGGTTTCACGGGCCACTTCTCCCATAGCTTCGGCGCTAAATTCTTCATAGAAAAGCGACCGATTAAGCTCTTTCCGGAAAAGCGGGGCCAGATCCCTGACATCCGCCCGTTTCACATTCTCCACAACGAATGAATAAAGCGTCCGGGTATTTGTGAAAATGAGACACTTTTCTTTTCGCCTGAAGAATAAATGGACGTGCCAGCTCCCGATCGGCAAATCTTCGCCAAGAGCTTTTGCCAGTTGCGCTTCAGATAATCCTGCTTCTTTTACTACTTTACGTGTGCAGTAAATAATCGCCATAAGCTGTTTTATCTCTTGCTGTTATCTTTCGCCTCTGGAGTTTCGGGCGGCCAGGCTAAATCATAGTGGACACTACGCCCCTTACCTGGCAATTGATGCAATATTTTCTTCGCCAGCATATCTGAGATTTCACGAAATGCCGTGGCACGACTGACCTTCGCCATGGAAACATATTTGCGGGTCGTAAGACCTCCCAGAAATCCTCCCTTTCCGGCGTCCAGCATGCGATTCACCACTTTGCGTTGACGCTCATTTAGTTCCAATCCACCATAAATCTGCCAAAATCGGGCTTTATCCAGTACCTGACCGATGATCTTTTCGGAATCATCGATTGCCCGTTTGTAGCATTCGAGAAACCATGCTAGCCAACCCGTAATATCCGTGTTTTTGCTTTTAGACGTGCTTTCAAGGATTCGATAATAGCTTTCTCTTTCTTGCATGATCCGGGATGAGAAACTGTAATAACGAACTCTCAGATTTTCATCTTGTGCCAAAGCCATATCGGTGAGCGCACGAGCCACGCGACCGTTACCGTCCTCGAAGGGATGGATCGCGACAAAATAAAAGTGGGCCGCTCCGGCACGCAAAAGACCCTCTTCTGTTTTCAAAGTCGCATTCCACCAGGAAAGAAATCGTTTCATTTCTTTTTCGACTTTTTCGCCCGGAGGCGCCTCGAAATAGACCTTCTCACGGCCCACGGAACCCGAAACAACACGCATGGCATGGCCTCTCCATTCGCCAACACGGATCTTGGAAAATCCAGAAAACCCTGTCGGAAAAAGTGCGGCTTGCCATCCCTTGAGGCGTTCACTAGTCAAAGGTTTGTTGTAATTCCCGGTCGCATCCAACAAAACCTCCACCAATCCGTCCACCGAACGCGTCTCCGAAGCTAAACCGGCTTCAGGAAGTCCAAGGTGTCTTGCGACCGAGGACCTCACGGATTCCCGGTTCAAGCGCTCTCCTTCGATAGCGGACGTTTTGATCACTTCTTCTGTAAGAACATCCGCTTGGGCTTGTCCTTCCAGTTCAAAGCCGAGATTTTTTACTTTAGCTAAAAGCAACCCTTGGCTTTTTCGAGCTTGGCTGACCAACGGAAGCAGGGTCGCTGCATCCCAAGTCAACAGGGGCCAATCTTTATGTTCCCAGATGTAAGTCATAATCACCTCATAATCGCTTCACATTATGAGGCAATTATAGCCTCTAATCGCCGCATCCGCAAGGGGGATTGTGTAACATCGCGGAGAGCATTCCAGGGGAACATTTCTTCGCCGGAGGATGCCTGTCCGCCGATGATTTGTGGAGGAAATCCGTCCGAGGAAATGCAACGGCATAAGACATTGCAAAGGGACAATTTCCGAGCAATCCACGCGCCCACACAGCTAAAAACGGCTCATCCCCGCGTTCGCGGGGAACATAAGCGTAGCTGAGATTGGGGTAGTTCTGGCTATCATCGCTCAAAAAAAATAAAAATCAGGACAGTACCCATTCACATAAAAAAAGCCCTCTCTATTTCTGAAGAGGGCTTTTCATGAATTGGTAGCGGGGGCTAGGTCAAAATCATAAGCAAAACCCGTGCCGACACCCATAAGTTGGTCTTTATCGTTGTACATTCATTCCGTTTCCAGGCCATTCTCATCACGGACCAAAATCAGGCGATCCCGGTTGTCATACCCGAAATGGGCTGTCCCTGCCGCTGTCATCATGTTTGTCACTAGGTTCGTCACGCTATCGTCGTAGCTATAAGCTGTTCCTCTGCCGCTGGCATTTTCAACAAAAACAGGACGATTATCCCCGGCAATGCGGGTATAATAATATGCATTGTTCCGGTTTCCTGAGAGATATTCGCTCTATCCTCTCTTTCGTAGGGCACATTTAAATGTGCCCTACAGGAGGGAATAACTGGAGCAACGCATAATAATATTTGGTCGTGTCCTCTTTTTACGCAGTGTGCATTCCTAAAATCTAGGGAGGATTTTTATGGCTAACAACGATAATAATAACGATAACATCTATGTCCTCGGGGATCAACAGAACGAGTTTCAGGACCCATCTTCCCCGCAAACCGCTTCCGTTTCCACAAGCCAGGACGATGTGCTGAGCCTCCTGAAGACCGCTGTAAGCCGCAACGCTTCGGACATTCATTTTCAGGTAGGAAGCCATCCCATCTTCAGGATCGACGGCATTCTGACCCCATTCACGCTGGCAAAACCTATCACGAGCGCTTTTATGGCCACTTGCACAGACCTATTCCTCAGCAAAGACCAGAAGAAGTGTCTTCTCGAAAACCGCCAAGTGGATTTTTCCGTAGCGCTCCCGAATTTCACGCATCGGTTCCGCGTCAATTTTTTCTTCCAGCTGAACCGTTTGAGCGGCGCTATTCGCATCAATCCCACCACTCCGCCTACGATGGAACAACTGGGTCTGCCCCCTTTGCTGAAAAAGTTGGCCAATCTGCCGCACGGACTTGTACTGATCGCGGGAGCCACTGGCAGCGGCAAGAGCACGACCCTGGCGGCGATTGTGGACCATATAAACAAACACAGGAACGCGCACATCATCACGATCTCAGACCCCATCGAATACATCCACAGGAACAAGCAAAGCTTGATCAGCCAACGTGAGATCGGAATCGATGCGACTTCTTTTGCGAGCGCCTTGCGTGTGGTGCTCCGGGAAGACCCGAATGTAATCGTGGTCGAAGAGATCCGTGATCTGGAAACTATTGCCATGGCGCTGACGGCGGCCGAGACAGGCAACTTGGTCTTTGCGACACTTCACACCAACGATGCCGTACAGGCCATCGACCGCATCATCGATGTCTTCCCTCCCCAACAGCAGAGCCAAATAAGAGTCCAGCTGGCCATGACGCTTGCGGCGGTCGTTTCCCAAGTCCTGGTGAAGAAAAAAGAAGGCTCCGGCCGCTTGGCGGTCTTTGAGACCATGCCGGTCACGACTCCGGTCCGCTATCTGATCCGCAGTAACCAGACTGTACAGATCTATAACGTCATTTCGACGGGTCGCGATCAGGGGATGATGTTGCTGAAGGACGCCCTGGCGGAATATGCCAAGCAAGGCCTTATCACGCAGGAAACCGTCGACGCATACATTGTGGATAGCTCGACTTTCGCGGACAAACGGAAAAATTAGCGACGATCCTAAAGCGATCGTTCCGGGCTATAGCAAGATATTGTCAGAAGTCGCGCCTTAGTCTTCCTGGAACGCAGAAAGGCACTTTTCTACATTTTCTAAAAAGAAAACCAAAGCCAGGACAGTACCACTTCAATTGAGCAGGAGAGTAGCCCTAGATTTTATGGACATATCAGTCAGAGATGGATAAACTTTGTATGCGTTGCTCCAGTTATTCCCTCCTGTAGGGCACATTTAAATGTGCCCTACGGAAGAGAGGATAGAGCGAATATCTCTCAGGAAACCGGAACAATGCATTTTGTTAATCCGGTGGACATAAGTGTGGATCCTGGGGCCGGGGATTCAATTCTCCTCGTCCACCCCACCTTTTTATTGTTGGAAAAACGGTGTAACCTAAGATGTAATCCATTAGGTTCATGGAGTATATGCCCAGAGAGACCGTAAATTTGAAATGCCTGGTGGGCGGTGGGGCCATTTTTTTAGCGTTCATAAGTCTGTGCTCCGTTGCCAGAGCGGAAGAACAAAAAAACGGAACAACCGCAGCGTTTCAAGAAGCCGGGGATTTTAAAGGACATTTCGTTGTCACAGCTGATGATCTGACCGCAGAGGACAAGGAAATGCTGGCGTTGGTGCAGGAAGCGGCTGACAGGGCCGGCAAACTTCTGGAAAAAGCCGTTAATGACGGAGTGAAATCCGAAGACGAAATATTCAGCGCTCTCTACTTCCCGATATCTTCCGAAACTTATCCTCCCACTTTCAATACCTTCTATGATGATTATACCGACAAGGTCATAACTCCCCTCGAAGATGAGTATCTGGCCAGAGATAAAAGACTTCTATACATGACCTTGGTCGACCGTAACTGCTATGTGCCGTCGCACAACTCGAAATTTTCACGTCCCCTAACCGGGAACCCCGAGAACGATAATCACTATCACCGCTCAAAACGGATCTTTAATGATATGGCCGGACTTTTGGCGTCGCGGAACACCCGTCCTTTCCTTTTGCAGAATTATCCCAGGGATACCGGCGAGATGGTTGCCGACATTTCAGTTCCGGTTTTTGTTTTTGGCCGTCACTGGGGAGTCATGCGCGGCGGTTATAAAAGAGGTAAATAAATGTTGATGAAAAAACTTTCTATCAGGCTGTCGATCGTGCTGACAGTAGCGCTCACGACGCTGCTCGGCATTTTCACGATATGGATCATAAACGTGAGGACCGCCGAACTTCACAGGGTCATGCTTGAAAAGGGCGTGACTGCCGCCGTCTCGGGAGCGCAGACGGTCGGCTCTACGCTTGATGAGGTAGTCGATAACGGGCTTTTCACCGTGCAACAAGTATTTGACCATACGCTCAAGCCGATACTTATGCCGGAAAAGGTCCTAAACGGGTATAAAGGGATAGATCCCAAAACGATAGCGACGGTGCAGATGTATCATTACGTCTCGGGGCTCGATTCTCATCTCGAAAACATCCTTCTTCCTTTGCAGGAATCCTACATGATCGATCCGCAATTCGCTTACGCGGTGCTGGTGGACGTTAACGGGTATGTCCCGGTGCATAATAAGCGGTACAACAATATGCCCACGGGTGATTTTAATAAGGACCGGGCCATGAGCCGTTCCAAGCGCGTTTACAATGATGAGATCGGGCTCAAGGCTTCGACTTTTGTCTCCGGGTCTTATCTTCAGCAGATCTATGTCCGCGATACGGGAGAAAAGATGTGGGATATTACGGCGCCCGTCTATGTGAAAGGGCGACACTGGGGCGCGTTCAGGGTGGGTTTTTCAATGGCAGAGACGGAAAAAGCCACGGCGGATCTGAGGAACAAGCTTATGGTGGTCATGTCCGTGCTTCTTCTGGTTTGTATTCTTATCGTATGGGCCATGACGGAATATATGATGAAGCCGCTGGACCGGCTGCATGACGGGGTTCAGCGCGTTGCCACGGGCGACCTTTCTTTCCGGCAGAATGTTAAAGCCAATGATGAGATCGGGGACCTGGCGAGGGCGTTTGACAAGATGAGCGAAGATCTTGCGAAATATCTGAAAGATCTTGCGGAGACCATCCGCGCCAAGGAGAGGATCCAGAGCGAGGTCATGGTGGCCAAAGAGATACAGACGAGCATGATGCCGCGCATTTTTCCGGCTTTCCCGGAAAGGAAAGAATTCGATATCCGTGCGATCATAGAACCTGCGAAAGAAATGGGCGGCGACATGTATGATTTTTTCTTTGTGAATAAGGACAAGCTCTATTTTATGATCGCCGATGTCTCGGGGAAAGGGATCCCTGCCGCGTTGTATATGGTCATAACAAAAACTCTTTTGAAGAACCAGGCTTTGCAGGGATTGTCGCCAGACAAAATACTGGCCAACGTGAGCGGCATTTTGTATCCGGATAATGAGAAATGTATGTTCGCCACGGCGTTTTGCGGTATCCTCGATATTAGGACCGGTGAAATAGAATTTTCGAATGCCGGGCATAATCCCCCGGTTATTGTGAGGGGTAACGGAACCTGTGAAATGCTCCGCGTCCAACCCGGTTTTCCGCTAAGCATCTTACCCGAGGTGACCTATTATCTGGACAAGACAAGGCTCAAGGCTGGTGACACTCTGTTCATGTATACGGATGGAATCACAGAAGAAAGGAATAAACAGGGCGAGTTGTTCGGAAATGGAAGGCTTATCGAGACCCTTTCGCGGATGGAAGGGGAACAGGTATTCCCGATGATAAAAAAAGTACGCGCTGCGGTATCTGAGTTTTCCTCCGGTAACCCGCAATCAGATGATATTACGATCCTAGCGTTGAAATATTCGGGGTAATACAAACAGCGTATATTTCATTTCAGTGAGAGGGAGAACAGCATGAACGAAAAACGGTTGATCGATGTGGAAGGTGTCATGGACAAGGCAGTATGCGCGGCTGCGATATTTAACCAATGCACGCAGGAAGATACAGACCGGATCGTCAGGGCTGTGTATGAAGCAGGTTTTAATAACCGTATAAAACTCGCCAAGCTTGCGGCGGAAGAGACCGGGATCGGTGACTGGAAGGCCAAAGTATTAAAAAACGTTATCGCAACACAGCTGCTGTATGAAGACATCAAGCACCTTAAGACCGTGGGAGTTATTTCCGAGGATGAAGAGCGCGGGATCGTGGAAATTGCCCAGCCGATCGGTCCGATACTGGCGATAACGCCTGTGACCAATCCGACGTCGACGGTCATGTTCAAAATATTGATCGCCCTCAAGACGAGGAACCCGATCATCATACGGCCCCACTCAAACTCGGTAAAGTGTTCGTGCGAAGCCGCCCGGATCTGCTACGAAGCGGCGCTCAAGGCGGATGCGCCGGAAGACTGTATCCAATGGCTTGAAAACACTTCCCGCGAACAGACCCAGCAGCTGATGCAGCACAAAAAACTTTCGCTCATACTTGCCACAGGCGGAGGCGCTCTTGTGAACGCGGCGTACAGTTCAGGGACTCCCGCCATGGGAGTAGGTGCCGGCAATGTGCCTGTTTTTATTGAACGGACGGCGGATGTCCCGTTCGCCGTTGAGCAGATCATGATGTCGAAAACCTTTGATAACGGCACCATCTGCGCCAGCGAGCAGGCGATCGTTATCGAAAAATGCATGAAGGACCCAATATTGGGCGAGCTCAAAAAACAAAAAGCGCATATCCTTTCCGAGGAAGATATCAAAAAAATAGGTGCCGTGGCTTTTGATGCACAAAAAGGAGTCATGAACGCCGCTATTATAGGCAAATCGGCCGCGAAACTTGCGGAAATGGCCGGGATCAATGTCCCGGCGGATACCCGTCTATTAGTGGCGCCGCTTAAAGGCGTTGGCAAGGACCACCCGCTCTCAGCTGAAATACTCGCTCCCGTGATCGGGTTTTACTGTGCGGAAGATTTCAGCCAGGCGGTCAATATCTGCATCGATCTTAATTTCTACGGCGGGATCGGGCATACGGTAAGCCTCTTTTCGAACGATGAAGCGAAGATAAAGGAATTTTCGCTTCTTATGAACGCCGGCCGTATCGTGGTGAACATGCCCGCCTCCCAGGGGGCCGTGGGCGGGATGTTCAATACACTCCACACGTCTTTTACGCTGGGGTGCGGAACCGGCGGGAAAAACATAACGACAGATAACATTACCGCAAGGCATCTGCTTAATATACAACGGATATGCCGCCGCAGAATCAACGAGCGTTTTGCCCGTTTCGATAAAGCGCTTTATTATGACGAATCGCTCAACGCAGGGGCGATCGAAAAAATATACAATCGGAACATGTAAGTATCCACGGAGGGAAAAATGGCAGATTATGTTTCTGAAGGCGGCAGTCTCAGGTGTGTTTTCGGGGAAAGGCTTGATACGGTTAATTGTATGAGTCTTGAGAAGGAACTTTTGGAGAAAATCAAAGAGATGAAAAGCCCGGTTGTGTTCGACATGGAGAAAGTTCAGTATATCGCCTCTTCTTTTTTAAGGATCTGTTTTCAGGTCACTAAGGAAGTAGGCGCCGGGAATCTCTCTTTGATCAAAGTGAACCCGGAGATCAAGAAAGTCCTGAAGATCGCCGGTGTGGATAAATATATCAAAATTGATTGAAGAACGGCCCGTCGCCCGGGTTAAAGAGTAAAAACCATGCCGGAAGAAACGGTTGTTCTGGAGAATGATATCTCGGAGTTGGAAAAACTCAGGAAGGCCCTTGACGGCTTCGGAGCGAAGAACAACCTTTCACAGAACACAGTTATTGAGATCAATCTTGTTTTGGAAGAAGCTGTAGTGAATATCATCTATTATGCTTATGAGAACAAGAAGGAAAGGCATAAAATAGTTATAGGATTGGGGTTTGAAAACGAAGTTGTGGTTCTGCGGGTCGAAGATGATGGGGTCCCTTTCAACCTCCTTCATTCTCCTGAACCCCTATTCGATACCACGGTCAAAGAAATGAAGATCGGCGGGCTCGGGATACACCTGATACGCAAGCTGGCAAATTCAGTTTCATACCACAGGACGGATGGAAAAAATATATTAACCGTGCAAATGAGAAAGCAATAATAAATCTCCGCTCCCCAATCACCCAAACACCCCCCCCCTCACTGAACGATCCATCGCCAACTCCAAAATGCATACAAAAGTGCTTACAGCGGGTATTTGAGCGGCTATAAAAACAAAAAAGCCACCAGGATTACCTCCCCCAATGGCTTCGATGTTTACAATTGGTAGTGGGAGCAGGATTTGGCGCCTACCCTGTCAAAAATCCCGCCAGGTCGTCCAGGACCTCGGAAGAAAAAGAAAGCCGGGAACGGCCTTTCTCGGTCTTTGTTGCATCCAGAGCATCAAGAATGTCCGCGCCGTACTGGTGCGCGTCCTCCAGCAGTTTCATCTCTGCTTTACTGACCAGAAACGTTATATTCCGTCCGCTGTTTTTCATGTTATGCGTTGCTCCAGTTATTCCCTCCTGTAGGGCACATTTAAATGTGCCCTACGGAAGAGAGGATAGAGCGAATATCTCTCAGGAAACCGGAACAATGCATATGTTATTTCAGTTTCTCCACCAACGTATTAAGGACCGTCCACACCCGCCCAAGATCGAATTTCTCAAGATCCTGAGCCCGCAGAACTGCGGCAAGTTCTGTGCGGCGCTGTTGTTCCAATGCCTTGCGGCGTTCCTGTGTCAGTTGGATCGGACCGGTGCCAGGTACAGCTATTTTTTTTCTTAAAAGATCAAGAAAATCCGGTTTCTCTGGACGCAGGTCAAGATGATCCAAAGCGTATTGGAAATCAAAGAAATCCCGGATGGCTGGTTCAAGTCTTGTGAGCGCAGCCCGCACTTTTTCCGCGAGAGCTTCCGTCAGGTCGATCACTCGCACGGGAAAAGGCGGCATGAGTTCAGCACTGGTAAACACATTCCGGACTAGTGTACGAGCGTTTCCTGTTACTGCCGGACGAAAAAGCGGCTCGCGGAGGGCAATCTCTATCTTGACCTTTTCCCAGTCGCCGGTAATGACGGACTTGTAACGGGCCGCAGCAACATATTGCGTCGATACGTTCCTTCCCGTAAGCGACTCTTCGATCTCAATACCGGCAACCTGCTGCGGCAACGCATCGACGATCTTTTTGGCCGGATCGATCAGACGCCTTCTTTCGGTTCGTGTAATACCGCTGTGAACCGGAATACAAAAATCAAGATCTTCGCTCAACCGGTAAAAATCCGCGTAGATCTTGCTTAAACATGTTCCCCCTTTAAAGATCCAGGCGGAACCAGAAGGAGCAACGGCCTCAAGAATGAGGGAACAAAAATAATCTTTTTCCACAAGCACGGGACGAAAATCAAAATCATGGGCTGCTCTTTCTACGGCGGCGCGGAAAGAGGCGGCATCAAGATGAGCTTCGCGGGGAACAGGGGGCTTTCCGTCACTCATTGTCGATTACCCCCCATGCCTTGGCAATGCGTCCTTTCCTCGACCTTGAGGGCACCAAGGCGATCTGAGCTTTGGATTTGTTCAGGGCATTTTTGACCGTTTTCAGCACGGAGGCAGAAACGCCTTCTTTTTCCAAGACCAGTCCCAAGCGTCGCAAGGTGGATTGATTCCCGAAACGAACCGTAATGCGGGCCAATTCGCCGGCGGTGATGGTACCTTTCTGAAGATTCTGACGGATCCAGGAAAATCCCCTGGGGATCCCGTTAAAACGGGACCAGTCATACAACGCGTCTACGAGCGTACGCGGACGGGAAGAATAATACAAATCACCGCCGTCCGGAGTCTTTACCTTTTCCGCTTCCCCTAAACGATCTTTGGCCACCCGGATAAAAACATATTGCGTTGAACCGATCTGGCGGGTCCCCGAAAGCCGGTCATTATAGACAAAAACACTGTTAGCGACCTGATCGTCGAATCCATATTTATTAAAGGCCGTCGGCCCGCTAATCTGGTATTGTCCCTTGATCGCCTTCATGAGGGCAGGCAACACTACACTTTCGGAAGGATTCCACCGCCCCCCGGCCGGAAGGATCTTGGGAACAAGATAGAGCCCGCGCTGAAGACGAACAATCCAGCCCGTCCGGGTAAGACGCCGGAAAAGGTCTTTTTCCTTTGCGGGACTCAACCCAAGGGCAGAGGCCGCCTCTCCGGTTTTGATCACTTCCAACTTGCGCATCTGAACCAGCGAAAAGAAGTTACTGGCCAAGCGTCCCAGAGATCCCTGTTTGCTCTGTAGTCTATTTCCCATAAGTGTTCTCCTGGCCCACTATTGCAAAATATAATACGGCTAGCCTGCGCTGTAAAGAGCTATTTGCCCATTTTATTTCGCCTTAATTGCGTCAAAAGCAATTAACTCGAAATAGAATAAATGAATCAGGGCTAATGGAATGAGGTGGCGGAATGGATTCCACCAGGACAAACCCACTTAACTTCAATCAACGCTTGCTCCCCATGTGTCTGGTACGGACTTTTCTTAATTGGTGGCGGGGGTTATGAGGGAAGCCGGGATCATTTACCAACATTGACCATGATTGACCGATATAACCAGAAAATCAAAGGTTAGAACGATTTTGACGGTAGGACGGTTACCGATATTGATTATCCTTATTCATCATTTACCATCGAAAGCATTGTCGGTTTTGGGACTGCAACCGCTTTCACTCCACCCAATCCAGTGGACATTTTGCTTAAA
>Ga0265297_10009596_pt1 | contig 12421 bp, 15 predicted proteins | sample Munlanlwell13791_FD_192502 | JGI IMG/M metagenome (GOLD analysis project Ga0265297, IMG submission 192502) | Leachate microbial communities from a municipal landfill in Southern Ontario, Canada - Leachate well 137-91 | ecosystem: Engineered > Solid waste > Landfill > Unclassified | place...
GTTTGTCTTTCACCCGTGCTTGTCCGGGTTGGATAAGATGGCGCCGCAAGTTGGCTAATGCTTCCCCCATGCTTGGCGTTGCCGACGCGCAGATAAATTCTTCCCCATGCGAAGAATTTTATCCGTTCATTTGTTTGGCCAGTCCCTTTTACATGGAGGCGGACTGGCAGGGCCCGCAAAAAGATCCCTTTTTGTTAATTGGGATCTTTTTGTTTTTTTCTTTGATATAATATATAGTAGATTGTTACTTTTCACTATTTGTTTCGTTATATATTAGTGAAGGGCAAAAGTAAAAGAAGAAAAAAAGTTAATTTATGCAAGAAAATGGCCTGACAGAGGGCTTTTCGGATAAAGATGCTTTAAAATTTGGCGAAATTTATGATCAATATATAAAGAAAATATACAACTTTATATATTATAAAACCCATCATAAAGAAAGCGCCGAAGATTTAACCAGCATTACTTTTTCCAAAGCCTGGGAGAATTTTAAGAATTTTGACCAAAACAAAGGGTCTGTTTCAGCGTGGCTATACAAAATCGCAAGAAACACGGTGATTGATTATTGGCGCGCGAAAAAATTTGAATATGATATTGAAGACATTTGGGATCTCTCTAGCGGTGAAGATATTAAAGTTGATACGGAAAATGTTTTAAAGCTGGAGAGCGTTAGAAAATATATGAAAAATTTGAGCTCCGGCGACCGTGATATTTTAATAATGCGGGTATGGCAGGAACTTTCTTACAAAGAAATCGCTGAAATTTTGGGAAAAAACGAAGCGAGTTGTAAGATGGCTTTTTGTCGCGCCTTGTCTCGTCTCAAAAAAGAGATGCCGCTTGCCGCATTCATCGCCTTTATGGTTTTTGGTTCTTTGGATTAAATAAATTTTATGAATGTAAAAAATATTTTAAAAGATTTATATAAGCTGGATCCGTCATTGAAAAATCGCGAACCCGAGCTTTTGGAAATTATAGAAAAATTTGTTTTGGCAAAACCGGATACCAAATTTGATAAAAAATTTGAAAATGAATTAAAAAAAGAAATTCTTGGCCGATTTGCACAAACCGATCAAGGCGTTTCTTTTTGGCAAGCAATTATGGGCAATATTTCTAAAAGAAAATTTGCTTATGCTATGAGTGGAGTAGTTATCCTTATTATTATAGCGGCTCCTTTGGCATACTTTGGCATGAAGAATAATGGCGCGGAAAATTTGGAATTTGGTTTTAACCAGCATGTAAAAAGCGTCGGAGAAAACGCTTTTGGCCAACTTTCATTTTTAACAACCGCGGCTCAAGACAGCGCAACTTTGGGAATGGGCAATGCAAGTGCTAAGGCGGAAAGCGCGATTGCGCCAGAAGAAAATGGCGTATCTGCTGATGATAGGTCGTACTCGTCCGTAGCCGCTCCTGTCACGGTTGGCGGTTATGGCGGCGGCGGAGCAAGCGCATCAATGCCAAATCCAATGCCGTATGATCGCGATGTTACGGGCTTTAGATTAAAATATATTGGTGAAAATTTAAGTTTAACCGATGAAAAAGTAACGGTATTAAAGCGTGAAAAAAACGGTGAAATGGCTACAAAATTTGGAAGTCTTTTTAGAAACGTAAATGCGGGCATTTTGAATCTATCAAAATTCAAAAATTTGGAAGCGCAGAATGTTTCTTTGGTAGAGAATCGGGACAATGGATATAATGTTTATTTTGATATTGGAAATGAAATAATTACTTTGAACAAAAATTGGAATAAATGGCCAGTGTCAGTATATAGTGATATGTCTTGCTCGGGAAACGGAAAAGAAATGAATTGCGGAAGTTCAGTGCCGTCCATAAAAGAAGAAGATGTTCCGCGAGATGAAGTTCTTATTTCTATTGCGGATAATTTTATAAAAGAATATGGCATAAATAAAAATATTTACGGCGCGCCGGAAGTGGATAAGGTTTGGCAAAGATATTATTTGTTGGCAAAATCCCAAAATGATGCGGCCGCATCCGTTCCGCAAAATATGACCGTAACCTATCCTTTAATATTGAACGGCAAACAAGTTTATGAACAATATGGAGGTAAAATCGGTTTGAAAATAAATATAGACATAAAAGATAAAAAAGTTACCGATGTGAATGGTTTGGAAACGCAGAATTATTCCAGTTCGGAATATGTTGCGGAAACCGATAGCGCATCCATTGTAAAATTTGCCGAAGAAGGCGGAGCTAATAGAATATACTCTTATCCTGAAGCTAAAAATATTGTCACAATGGAATTGGAAACACCACAGGCGGTTTATGTAAGGCAATGGAAATATAACGGCAATGAATCATCAGAGCTTTTTGTTCCGTCATTTTTGTTCAAGATAAAAGAAATACCGTCGGGTGTTAATTATTACAATGATTATATTACCGTGCCGCTGGTAAAAGAGATGCTACAACAAAACGACAACATGGGTGGCATGGGAGTAAAAAACATGGTGGTTCCGCAACAAGCCGCACCGCCAAGATAAAAAGAATATTTTAAAAAAAATTCCGGACAAAATCCGGAATTTTTTATTGTTTCCTTTTAAGACAGAATTATTCTAGCAATTTTATTTACTAGCGGGTTTACGACACCCGCTAGTAAGGGAGTACCAAGAAATAAAGTTTTTGTTGTGTTGATTTTTCATGTTATAATATTAGCTAAGATAAAAATTAATTTTTTAAATATGAAGAAGACCAAAGGATCGGGTTTTTCATTACCCATTCTAATGGCTCTCCTCGCCATATTGATTATAGGAGGAACCCTTGTTTTTGTTACTGAAAGAACAAGGACGGAAAAAGCGCAAATGGTGCGCGCCAATTATGATTTGCTTGTAAAAAGCGAAGTGGAAACTGTGGTTTCCATGTTGCAAAAAATTTACGACAAGTCGGTAAAAGGAGATTATACTTTGGCATATGCTAAAAAATTGGGTGCTGATCTCTTGAGGGATTTGCGTTATGGAGAAAAACAAGATGGATATTTTTGGGCTGACACATCAAACGGCACCAATGTTGTACTTTATGGAAATAAAGATGTTGAGGGAAAAAACAGATGGGACTCCTATGTTGGCGGAGTTTATCATGTAAGGGATATTGTGACGAACGGCAAGAAACCGGGTGGTGGATTTACAGATTATTATTTTAGCAGAAAGGACGACAACCAAATATTGGCAAAAAGAGGATATAGCCTTTACTTCCAGCCGTTTGATTGGATTGTTGGCACTGGATATTATCTGGATGATGTGAAAAATGGCGCAATAATCTGGAAATAAATTCAATTAAAAAATCTCTCTGGATCCAGAGAGATTTTTATAATACCTTAAATTAAAAAATAAGTGGTTTTTGAGCTACGCCTATTTTTTATTATTCGGAATATTAACGAATTCATAAAGATGATACTTGGGAATTTGACAAATATCTGCAGTATTTATATATTACTGTTCAAGGCAGAATTGTCTGCCCGCAGTTCTTTAACTCTGAATAAGGAGAAGCGAGATGCAGAAGCTAAATGCGCGCGAGCGGTGGAGTGGCGCCCACCTGATTAGTCTGATTATTCTGGGCTTAATGTTCATAACTTTTGGATGCGGCGAATTACAAGACGAAACAGTGATTGGAGTGAAGAAACAGGCGTTAGATTCCGACCACACACGGGTGATACACGAGTGCTCTCAGGCAATTTCTGGCAGCTGGTGGACATACGACGAAACTGACTGGCCAACTGGTACGACTTACGGTTCATACGCCTATATTTCTAATGACACAGGGGCGTGGGGGTTACTGCTTGATAATACATATAATGGCAGTGTTAGAGGGTGGTGGACGTCGTGCCGATCAACCTATTCACCAAGTGTGGTGAACTATAATAATCCGCCATGCCAAATGACCTATGGCGATCTTGACACAGCTAGCCTTTACGATTGCCAGGGTAGCTGCGCGAGTGCCACCCACTTTCATGGAGGCCAATGCAAGCCGTTTATGAATTTGGTTGCGTACCGTTCCGGCTTGTACCAGAATCCGAATTATGCGTGGAAGTCATTCCCAAGTGATGACGATATTGATAATTGGAGTACAGATGCGGACGAAATACCTTGGGCGACATACAACAATATCGAGCCGGGTGATTATTTGCGCCGGACAGATGGCCATGCGCTCATCATCCTACGAAAGATTGATAGCTCTAACGTGGTCGTCTTGGATTCAAACTGGGTCAATGGTGGCGATGGCTATGAGACCATCGGATCCCACGTGCTCGGCTTCTCGGGTACTGGAAACAACAATCTCGGCAATTACCGCGTGCTAAAGTGCGCGTACAACGGTAACTGCTGATTAGCTATTCACTGATAACGTGTAGCCATTAAATGTGACAGTCCAGAGGCAAACTCTGGACTTTTTTAATTTATGACGATATAGTACAAGCATTATGGAAAACAATATCTTGAAGATAATAATTTTGTCGGCAATTACCGCGCTATTAGTGGGGGGGCGGAATTTTTGTATATGCAAAGCATTATCCAAAAATAACTTTGCCAAAAAACAATTTTGATACTACTACAACTGTCCCTAATACTAATATCTCCTTTAAATATCCAAGTAAAGGATTTTACGGATTGGGTATAAAACTTTCAAATTCTGCTCTTGAGCCTGGTGCAGATATGACGAAAGTAAAGAAAATGGGCTTTGAGTACTTGGCACCAATAGATCCAGCAAAGGTTAGCGAATATATAGTTTTTTATATTGGTCTTGTAACAGAGAAAGATAATATTGATGGCGATTATACTTTAGAAAATGCGGTAAAATCAATAAAAAAAATTTACGATCCTATGGATATAGATAATGGCAGAAATGAAACTTTTAATGGCCACAAATTTTATATTTATAGAACCGATAACCGGGCTGGTTTAGGAGGTTGGTTGGCATATTTTTTACAAGATGACGGCGTTTATCAAGTAAGTATAAATTACTTAAAAGTCAACAATCCTGTCTATGCTAAAGATACTGATACGCCGGAATCACGCGCGGCATTTAAGAATAATGATCGGCTATTTTTAGAGATACTCAAAAATATCCGTCTATAGTAGCTCGTATGAAAAATATAGAGACCATGTTTTGCATTGATGTTATTATCTATCGGGAATCTTTTTGTTTTTAAAAGAATGGAAAAATAACTTTTAATGAATATTAAAAAAACCAAGTAGCAATGAAAAATTACTCGGTTTTTTTCTTTTACGACAACTCTCTTTATAGATTTAGTCTAAATAGCAAGCAGAGCCTTGCGGCTCTTTTTATTTATTTAAAGTCCAAATTAAGTAATTTAGATACGTTGCGAAGGATACCCAGCCGGCGTAAGGGAAAAGAAGAAAAGAAGCGGGACGTGAAAGAGGCCAAATCAAAAGTATAAGCGCGATAACGGAGACGCCTATAAAGGCGGCGTCTATTATTGAAGTGAAAAGAAAATGTTGATTGAAAAACAATAGGCTCCAAGTGACGTTGATTATTCCATTTAATATAAAGATGCCGATGATGAGCCAGAATCTATTATTATGCAAAGCCATGTTCCAAACGATTAAAGCGGAGATAGCGGAAAGAATAAAAATTGTTGTCCAAACTGCGCCGATAATTGCGCCGGGTGGAGTAAAACTTGGCAGTTTTATGGTTTTATACCAATCCATTCCGGTATTGGTGAGCCAGCCGCCGATGGTGGCCACTAGGAAGGCGTAAATGGGAATTAAAATATAATTTAGTTTCATAACTTGATTTTGCCTTTTTTAGAAAAAACTTAGTAAAAGAATTCAAAATACGAGATTCTTCGGTCGGGTACTCCCTCAGAATGACAAATATAGGGTTTCATTCAGGATGACACAAGTGATCATGAGAGCAGGGATGAAGATTGAAAAGGCGAGAATTTTAAGCGGATTTGTAAATATAAAGTTTTGAATTATGGTCTTTTCCCGGCCTCATATCTATAATTTTTTCATATTTTACGCCCGGTAAGCCGTCCGAAAGAATAACGACTCGCGCGCCTTTTTTTGTTTCTTTTTTTATTTTCGGCCAGATTTGTTTCACCGATCTTGGTGTTAAAAACAAATAAATCAAATCTGCCTTGCGCAAATCGGCTTTAAAAAAATCTTGAAGATAAAATTTTATTTTTGATTTTAAAATTTTGGCTTTCACTTTGTCGTAAAAAATATGCAAAGGCGAAAGATCATAACCGACCAATTCGGCCGGATGAAATTTTTTGTCAGCCTCAAAAAGAAATTTTCCTTTACCACACCCAAGCTCGTATACTTTTGTCTTTTTTGTTATTTTTATATTTTTGAAAATCGTATTGTAATATTCCTGCGGAGTCGTCGCATACGGAACTTTTGTAACAAAATAAATTACAATAAGATAAAAAAGATATAGAGGCGGAAGAAGATATAAAATTATTACGATTAAATCCAGCATATTTTTTTAAAAATGTTTGCAACTAAATTATATCAAATTTTTAAATGTTTGTTGAGGAAAATATTTGTGAACTTGATTTTTTCTGCTTTTATGGTAAGTTAAATTTAAGAAGTTCATTCAAAAGGAAGGAAAAATGAGACTTGTAATAAGTATTTTTTTGATTTTTATTTTTGTTTCAGATGCTATTGCCGATGAGTTTCGTTTGCCGGATGAAAAAATGTGTTTTGCGGAAAAGCCCAAAGCGTCTTTTGCGCTTTTTAGATCATATATGGCGGCAATAAAGAATAGCGCCGGAACAAAAATTTTTAAAAATTTATATTACAATGAAATTGATGGACGGGTTATTGATGTTTTGCAGAATGGAAATCTTTCGTGCGCTTATTATGTAACTTCAATTCTCTATCATTTTAAATTGATAGATGAGATGAGGTTGGGAGTGGCGGAGACGGCGGAGGCGATGAAGCGCGCCGGATGGAAGATAATTGAAAAACCCGTACCCGGCAGTGTAATTGTTTGGGAGGAAAAATTTTTTAAATCCTCAGGAAAATCGCACATGCACATCGGCTTTTATCTTGGCAAAGGAAAAGCCATGAGCAACAGTTCAAAAGGCAAAAGTCCGCTTATTCATTTTTGGCGATATAATTTGGAACCGCGTAACTATCGTAAAATAAAAGAAATCCTGTGGCACGATAAGTTGAATGAGTAATCCCGAGAGATCGGGATTTTTTTAATGTTTGAAAAAAAGATAATCACTGGTTGACATAACTTTTTACAATGATAAATTGCAAATCAAGGCTCTTTTTTAAAGGAGGCAAGATGAAAGAAAACGACGAAACTAAAATTCCCAAGGACAACGTAAGCGGAGGAAAAATTACATCAGAATGTTTTGCCGTATTTTACGGAAAAAAACAAGAAGAAGTGGAGAAAAAAATAGATAATTATGTAAAACGGTATCCGCCCGAACTTTATAATACTGCTACTGACATTCCGCCAACCAAGTACCCTTTGAGAAAGGAACTTTGGTATTGTGTCGTAAGAAGATCACGAGACAGATAAATTTAAAACCGCCCCGTTGATGCGAGGCGGTTTTTTGCAATTTTTGAGGGCTATTTTTTTGCCAAAGAAGGCGTAACAAAGATAAAATACAACCCTGCCAGGCCGATTATGGCGTAAATGGTGCGGGATAGTCCGGTCATATCTCCGAACAAAGAGGCGATGATGTCAAATTTAAAAAATCCAACCAAACCCCAATTTAACGCGCCTATTATGGTAATAACTACAATTATCCAATCTAAGGCATTGAGCTTTTTCATAGTTTAAATTTGATTAATTTTTAAAATCCGACCTTTTTAAATTTAAGGATTTTCCGCCGTTTTTTCTTTTTCTGTAATTTTAGAAACCCAATTATAACACTAAAATAAGGTAATGTCAATTATGGAATGTCAATTTTTGTTAAAAAATAGATAAAAAATAGTGGAAAATTTTAAAAAATCATAGATTTGAATTAAAGACACGATTTTGCTACCATAATAATATGAAGATGAATAAAAAAATCGTAAATGATTTTTCTAAGGTTCTAAAACAAGAACTGATTTTTGATTTGGCGGGAAAAGTGGCGAAAAAAATTCCCGGTTCTGAAATATACGTTGTTGGCGGCGCCGTGCGTGATGTGATTTTGGGGCGGCCGATAAAGGATATTGATATTTTAGTGAGAAAAGTTAAGATTGTTGATTTGGAAAAATTTTTAAAATCTTACGGAAAAGTTGATTTGGTTGGAAAACGATTCAGTGTTCTCAAGTTTTTGCCCAGAGGCGGCCGTCAGCAACTGGACATTTCCATCCCGCGGCTGGATTTTTCGTTCGGTACCGGCGGCTACAAGGATGTAAAGGTAAAGTCTGACCCCGATTTGCCAATTGAGGAAGATTTGGCGCGCCGCGATTTTACAATAAACGCCATGGCTTGGAATGTTGTGACAAATGAACTGGTTGATCCGTATGGCGGGTTGAAGGATTTGAAGTTAAAAATAATCAGAACCGTCGGCAGTCCCAAGGAAAGATTTGCCGAAGACTATTCGCGGCTTTTGCGTGCAATAAGATTTGCCATTCAACTTGGATTTAAAATTGAGGAAAAGACATGGAGCGCAGTAAAAAAACATATCGGACATATTAATGATTTGGCGGAATCGGGGGAGCGGAAGGTTCCTTTTGAAATTATTTCGTCAGAATTTTTAAAAGCTTTCAACGCCAATCCGGTAGAAACCGTGAAAATATATTTTGAGTGTGGAGCAATGGCAAAACTTATGCCTGAAATCGTGAAAATGAAAGGGTGTGCCCAGCCGAAAAAATATCACAGCGAAGGCGATGTTTTGACTCACACGCTTTTGGCGCTTCAGAATTTGGAATCAAAAACATTTAAAAAATATTTTGCCGCGCCGCCGGATCTTTCCACGAAGACGGCAGTGTTTTTGCATGATATTGCCAAACCGACAACAAAAAGAAAGATGGAAGGCAGGGTTGTTTTTTATAATCATGACAAAGAAGGCGCAAAAATTGCGCGCCGGCTTTTGGATAGGATGAAAATGTCCGCGCCGCCTGAACTGGGCGTTGATATAGACAAGATTTTTTGGATGATTGAACATCATTTGGTTTTCTTTTACAGCCAGCCAAATGAAATGAAAAAGACAACTTTGGAAAAGTATTTTTTCGGCCCTGCCGGACGCGGTGAATCGCTTTTGCAACTATTTTTGGTGGACGCTTTGGCTACGAAACCGGAAAAAGAAAAATTGGATTTGAGCAGATTTAAAATGGCCTACCAATTATGGAACGAGATGAAAGAAAATAAAAAAGAAGTGCCGCCCAAGCCGTTTTTGAATGGCGATGAAGTGATGAAGATTTTAAAACTCGCCCCCGGACCAAAGGTGGGGGAAGTTTTGGAATCGCTTAGGGAGGAACAGTTAAACGGCAGAATAAAATCAAAAAAAGAAGCGGAATTTTTTTTGAAAAAAACCCTCACTTTATAGCGAGGGCGGAAGAAAAATAATGTTTCCAAAATAATTTTAGTTTTTTGGCTCCTCCTTTTTGTCAGATTTTTCCAAAAATCGGCCAAGCGAGCTTAGGGCTAAAATTGTAAATCTCACCCCCCACCAAAAAAGACTTGCATTTTGGGCGTAATAATTTTTTCTGATTTGAGTATTCAATTTTTCTTCATCAAAAGCGTCAAACATTTTTCCTCCATTCTTTACCGGCGAAGAATGCCCTTCTTCGCTGAAGTTGCGAAGGGCAGGCCGGAATAATCTAATTAAAACAATTAACATATTTTATGTCAATCTCAAAAATAAAAATCAGCGAAGAGGATAAGGGCAAACGTTTGGATATTTTTCTAGTTGAGAAGCATCCTGATGAATCGCGGAGTTATTTGCAAAAACAAATAAAAGACGGAGCAGTTTTTGTAAATGGTGAAAAACCGTCGGTGCACCAATTTTTGAAAATTGGAGATGAGGTAAAAATCACAAAATCACAAAATCACAAAAACACAAAAACAAAAATTCCAAAATATAAATTAGTTTTTGAATGTGATGATTATTTAATTGTAGAAAAACCGGCCGGAGTTTTAACGCATTCTGACGGAATAGATTTGGGGCTTGCTGATGCGATTATAAAAGATTATCCAGAAATAAAAAAAGTTGGCAATGAAGATCGATGGGGAATAGTGCATCGGTTAGACAAAGACGTTTCTGGTCTTCTTGTTGTCGCTCGGACAAAAAAGTTTTTTGAATACATTAAAAAACAATTTTCCGAAAGGCAGATCAAAAAAATTTATTTGGCTCTTGTCTATGGCGAAACGCCAAGAGATGAGGAGACTTTGGAGTTTGAGATTGGCAGGGCGGAATCGGGAAGAATGGCGGCGCGGCCGATTGACTCAGGAGATAAGGAAGCAAAAACCGAAATTCATGTTCTGAAACGGTTTAAAAATTATACGTATCTCACGGTACAGATTTTTACAGGTCGGACACATCAAATTCGCGCTCATCTTTTAGCGTATGGCCATCCGGTTGTTGGCGATAATATCTATCGCCTCCGTCGGCAAAGGATTAAACTTCCCGAAGGACTGAAGAGGCTTTTTTTGCACTCTCATCAGTTGGGATTCACAAATATAGAAGGCAAATTTATGGAATACAAGAGCAACCTGCCGAAAGAGCTAAATGAGGTTTTGAAAAATTTATGAAAATAACAATAACCGGCATGCCGGGGTCGGGCAAAACATCAGTTGGAAAAATGCTTGCCAAAAAATTGGGACTGGCGTTTTTGTCTATTGGCGATATCCGCGGAAAAATGGCGATGGACCGTGGAATCACTATTGAAGAATTGAACAAAATCGGCGAGACTGAAGATTGGACCGACAAAGAGGCTGACAATTATCAAAAAAAATATGGCGAGACGCATGATGATTTTATAGTTGAAGGCCGGCTGGCTTTTCATTTTATTCCGGATTCCATAAAAATATTTTTGGATGTTGATTTACGCGCGGCGGCCGAAAGGGTTTGGAACGATCCGCGTCCGGACGAAAAAAAGCGCGCTTCTGTAGAGGAAGAAATGAAAGCAATGGCAGAGAGAATTGAATCCGATAAAAAACGATATCTGAAGTATTACAATATTGATCCTTACGACAAAAAACAATTTGATATAGTTTTGGACAGTACCAATATCAGCCGCGAAGAAACATTAAAAATTTTGGAAGAAAAAATTAACAGCGCTAATTGACAGCGCTGTTTTTTATTGTTAAATTTATCTAATGCTCTTTAAAAAATGAAGGAGAAGATAAATGGCAACTTTAACTTTAAGGGATATAAAGATTGTGGCAAGGAAAGATCTTGATAGGCCAAAAAAGGCCGGTGATTTTGACGTTTATATGCAAAAAGACGGCAAGGCATTATTTCTTCCTAAAGACTTATTCAACTTTTTGTTAATGGAATCAAATGTTGGAAATACACAAGGATTTTTTGATTGCATAATTGAGATGCCTCAAACAATGGCAAGATTTTTGAAATGGAGAATAGAAGACCTTGAGAATGCCCGAAGAAAATTAATCATATATGTTCAACAAGTTTTAGGAAGGTTGAATTCTATCCCGCGGACAAAGGAGTGAAGATGAAAATTGCACTTGAACAAACAGCTTATCTGTTCCGAGGCAACACGCCTTTTATTATTACGATTTGTCACGATGGTTTTTTGACGAAGTTAAACGGTAAAGAACTTCCTTTTGCAAAAAACAAGAAAGAAAATGACAGGGATACGCGCAAAATGGCGATGTTGATTAGAAATTTTTCATCCGATTGTATTCCCAATGTAATCTGCCAGCAGGTTGAAAGAAGCCGATTTACCAATGAAATTAGGATTTATTTTTATATGAAAGTGTTGGAACTGGCGCAATATTGTTTAAGAACATGGGGAATCTGTTATCTTATTGATCTGCATGCTTTTGGATCGCAGATGGGGGGATCTTACGATTTAATCTTTGGCACCAACCATCGTGGAACAGTAAATAATGATTTTGATAATGTTTTTTCCAAATTGTTGAAAAAAGGAACGTTTTTTCAAACTCGCAATTTGCAAATTTATATTCCGCAAGAAATTAAAATGCCCAGTGAGCGATTTGGCGCAACCAAAGATTCAACTCTGGTGAAGTGGTTGAGTCAAAGAGAGCCTGGGGTTAATGCCATTCAAGTTGAGATATATAAAGATTGGCTAAAAGAAGATCCAAAGATGATTGCTCTGGCGACAGAAGTCAGTTTTGCCATAGCGTTACTTCTTAAACCAAACTAAAACTCCGTGTTTCCACGGAGTTTTTTTATTAACCAGATAAACCACCAGCGTCAGCTGGTGAGTGCGTTTATTTGCGTAGCTCGTGTTAAAATAAAATCACCCCCAATGAAAGGAGGTGATTTTTTGTGGCACGAAGCGCGCAACTATACCAG